>VTLG01014033.1_pt1 | contig 30622 bp, 30 predicted proteins | sample 4694571 | NCBI WGS metagenome assembly VTLG01 (sample SAMN12604809, study PRJNA352737) | marine metagenome | biome: ENVO:00000447; feature: ENVO:00000209|ENVO:00000569|ENVO:01000036; material: ENVO:00002151; isolation source: viral sequences binned using virsorter ...
ATGTCAATTATCAAACGCTTCACAGCAGTAGTTGTTAAGAACCTTACAAGAATAGGTTTTAGTATCTTGTACATAGTTTGTTTGTTTTTCCAAACATAGCACACGTTATTGTATCTTGCCTTCTATTTTGCTAACCGCTTGCGATAACTTGTTTAATCTATTGTATATATCAATAATAGTTTTTTCTCTACGGTTACTCATGTTAGATAACACCATAACAAAAGCAGTAACTGCTGCCCCTAATAGCATCGCTTGTACCTCTGTCATTTGCGTAAATAGGTAATTATGTATAGTATGACTAATAAATCCCTATTATGACAGAGGAAAAAAAGGGAGTTCTACAAAAACTCAAAGAAAATATTACTGACAAAGAAGAACAACTTACTTTTATATCTGTTGTTGTCCGACTTGTAGTAGTCGCATGGAGTGGTTTCATAGTATCCCTTAACTACATAACGCTACCGGGATACAGCAACGAACCCAAGGATATAACTTTTCCGGCTTCTCTCCTGACAGGTGCATTAGCGAGTTTTGGTTTGGAAGGTGCTAAGAAAAGAGGTGACGGTACATTTAAACCAGAAGACAAACCATTAAACAAAAAAGAAGTGGAAGCGTTATTAGCTACACAATCTGGTAGCTATCAAACAGTTAGAATCGAAACGCCAATAAAAATTATTGGTGCAGAGATTGATGATTCCAAATCAAAAAAATGAAAAAACTACTAGCACTACTATTACTGTTTAGTCCTTCTGTAGCACTAGCAGACATCACGCAAAAATTCACGACATCTGCCCAGATTACGGTAGATATGCCGTATTCTGTTACCAATAAATTAGGCACGACATATTCAATATCAGGTACAAACATAACCCCTTCTGTTACTTCTGGAGGATCTACAACATCAGGTGCTATTGGTGGGTTAAACATCGGAAGTATAACCGCAGGTGTACCTGCCATGATTCAAACTGACAAAGCGGTAACAACATCGGGATCTGCTTTTTCGCTTACTGAAGCGGTAACTATGGGAGATGTGACCCCATCAGCAATTACACCATCATCAGGCATAGCAGCATTACCTCATCTATCAGGACAAACAACAATAGGTAGTGGGGGTACTTTGGGAAGTGGGGCGATGACGAGTTTGAGTAGCGGGGTGCATACTTGTAGTGGTGCATTTGGATCAGGCTCTAGTTGCATAGGATCAACAACAGTAACCATAACCATTGACTAAACTTTGGCTGCTATTAATAATATTATTTCCTGTCAAAACCTTTGCAAATCCAGTAGTTCCCACGTTCCGAACAGGAAGTTCAAGCACAAATTCTCAAACCCAAAGTGTTATAACAGAATCGGTGGTATCTCATCAGTTCCGTACAGGGTATTCTCTGAGCGTCTCAGGCACGAACATAGAGAGTGCAGATGTTAATGGTTATATTAACTCAATACCTACGGCAGAAGCCGAACAAACAGTTAATGGGATTAACTTTTCATATACAAGTCCTACGTTGGAAGGTGTGCCTAGATGGAAAATAGTAAACGCAGGTCAACCTTTCAGTTTAGTCGAATCAATAATTTCTCCCGGACTAGACACTATTACAAGCATCAATCGGGTAATAAATACCACTACTACAACCACGGTAGAAACTACCTTTGGTCAATAATTCTTGTAATTCTTTGCCCTGCAAGGGTTTTGGCTAATACAACCGTAGCAAGTCCATCTAGCAACGCACAGGGAACGGTAAATAACAATGCCACTATGATAGCTCCGCAATCTAATCCGCAGTTTAGAATGTCGCAGGGTATTGTTTGTAGTTCACCTAGCCTTACCATCACACCATTTCTTACAGACTCATGGTCATTCAACCGACCTATATCAACAGAAACTGTTCAGCCAATTTACAACGAAGATACTGGTGAGATTAAATATTATCAGCGTACACCAAGGTTTGAGAAGGATAACTACAATTTAAACTACGGTATCTCAGCACAATTTAGTATTCCGCTAGGCAAAGCACCTGCATTATGTCATCAGGCAACAGAGATAAATATAAAAAATCAGGAATTATTGTATAAGAAAACAGAACTAGAGGTCGCTCTGTTTCGGCTAAAAGTATGTGGTGAACAAGCTAAACTCGGTGTTCAATTTACAGGTAAATTTGCAACAATATGCGAAGGCATTGCAGTTACTGTTCCTCCCGGTCAGGTGATCCCTCATTCTCATTCTTTGAAGCCTTAGATTTACTTAGACGTTTACCTAATTGTTTTATGGCTGACTTCGCTGCTCCTTGTATCAAGGGTACAAGAGCCGCAGAGCCACCGGCAACCAAGCCAATAACAGTAGTGGAAATAAGTATCTCAGGAGTACCAATAAGACTTTCTCTGAATGGTACGTCTTGCCAGATCGGGTCACAAGAGCCATCTATACTTCTTTCCCATTTTACCAATCTTTCAATTTTTTTATCATTTCTGTAATCTCCTTCTCTAAAAGGTGCGTTCTCTGGAGGGCAAGGTTTGTATTCTTCTTCTTTTTTTTCATTGTTTGGTGTTTCTGTTTTAGGCGGTTCACTTGTTGGCATCTCACTATCGTTAGCAAGATTAGGCATCTCTTCTGTAATTGTTAATTGATCTGGTACATAATTTAATGGATTGAAACTAGGGTATGGACAATTACTAACTACACCATTGGGATCTTCTATTAATAAATTTCTATTGCCTGTATTTTTTGTATCCCTGTGGTAGTAAGTGCAGCCTATAATTTGTACATTTGAATGCCCGTAGTCAGGCACATAGGTATATGGGATGTGAACATCAGGTATATGTATCTCAGGTATTTCCAATTAAAATTTTAATTTATCCATAGTAGGTGGTGTAGGAATTGATGGCCCTGTCATGTTAGGCAATCCTTTATCTAATACATTAGGCAATAGTCCCTTCACCTCGCCAAGTATAGAGTTCATAATCTTAGCTTTAAATTGCTCAGATGAAACGTACTTGTATGTAAAAAAACCACCGCCTAGAATGCCTAACATAAGGATTCCAGTTACGATGGTAATAATATCTAAAACTTTTCTCATGGTTAAATTGGCTGTAGTAAAAGCACTAGCATTTAGTAGTGTGCTTTGTTTGTTTTTAATTTTAGCTTTATCTCCTCTCTATGTCACTATGGGTTTAATGACTAGGCAATTACAAGAAAAAGTTAAATAACATATCTTACTACAACTACTCCTGTTCCTCCGTTCATACCAACAGAGTTAGCTCCACCGCCACCAGATCCACTATTATCTAATCCATGAGATCTACCAGATGTATTACCAGAGCTAACACCGCCAATGCCCCCTCCACCATAACCACCTCTTGGTGAACCATAAGCACCGCCACCGCCACCTGCAAGGTATAGCGTACCGGGATTAGAAGATAAACCACTAGTTGCATTTGCTGAACCATCCGTTCCTAAATCAGCAGCAAATAGCATAGCAGCAGTTGAAGCAGCATCACCTACAAAGGTTGAATGACCATTACCACCTCTGTTTTCTCCGCTGCCCGGATCACCAACACCTGCTTGACCTACTTCACCTGCACCACCGCCACCACCGCCATTACAGCAGTTAAAACCTGCACCACCATTGTTGCCATATACAGTACCTCCAGTAGAACTTCCAGTTACGGCTAAACCACCTGATCCATTATTTGCATCACTACCTCCTATATTGTCAGGGTGTCCGCCACCACCACCAGAACCTCCGTCACCACCCGGCCCAGAGTTAGAGTTACCACCAGAAATACCCGGTCTTCTACCACCCGGCCCACCACCTTCAGCAACTACAAGTGATCCAAAAGAACTGTCTTGACCTGCTATCGCATTAGCACTATTTGCTCCAGTACCATTACCACCATTTCCAATGCTAACTGCATAACTGGCATCGGTTAATGTTTTACTAGTACCCCATACTAAAGCACCTGCACCACCGCCACCAAAACCTGCTCCACCACCACCGCCAACTACTAAAATGTCAACAGTAGAAACAGCTTGTCGTGTAAATGTACCGTTGTTAGTAAAAATATGCAATTTATATGTAACACCACCGTATGTGTATGTAACTTGTGTACCACCGGTTGCTGAACTAAATACAACAATATTAAAAGTTCTATCAACATTTTTGCTATTTGCCGTTGCTCTTAAAGCAAAAGTAAATGTTGCTGCACTACCACTAACTGTTCCAGATATAACTCCTGTTGTAGCATTTAAACTCATGCCACCGGGAAAAGCACCAGACAATAAAGAATATAGTATTGAATCACCTTCTGAATCAGTTGCAGCTACAGTTTTACTTGCTGCATTTCCAATAGTTACATTACCTAATGTACCGGCAGCAGTAGTCCAAGTAGGATCTGAATCTACATTTATTTGATCTGCTAATTCTGCTGCTAATCCAGATGCGTTAGTAACTTTAATCGTGTAGGGTTCTTGTGCGTTTACAAAACTACTTTTAGCAACTACAACAGTTAATTGAGTTGAGCTATCACGAGTAACTGATATAGCGTTGAATTGTGTTCCAGTATTAGAAATAAATTTAACAGTACATCCAACACTAAATCTTGCACCAGTTACAGTAAACGTGACGTTACCACCTGCGGTACTATCTACTTCTGTTGGAGATATACTAGAAACTGCCGGTGGACTATCTATAGATATATATGTAGAACCATTATAGTATTCTGGTAAACCAGTATCGCTGTTATATCTCAATAATGCAGTTACGTTAACTCTTTCTGAAGTATCTCCTACTGGTAACTTTACACCACTAACACCACCTAAGTTTGTTTTACCAGAACCATGCGGTACAATATCAATATCAGCGTTAGAAACAGATACTATATCGTTACCATTGACATCTAAATTTCCTCCCAACTGTGGTGTACTGTCACCTGCAACATCAGTATTTACAGTTTCAAATGTAGGATCTGCTCCGTTGTTTGCTCGTAAAAACTTGCCATCATTATTGGTATCGCCATGTGGCAGCTTAGTAAGATCTACGCTTTCATCTTTATAGCCATCAGAAGAAATTTTTGTTAGTGCCATTTATTATCCTTTAGGATTAGCGTCCTTGACAGTTTTTATTGCATTGTAAAAACCTGCTAATTTAGTTTTTAAATCTGCATCTGCATCTATAGCGTGCCAAAGTAAATCTAATTGCTCTTCCAAATCTGGATATGCTTTTGATCTTGGTAATATGTGTGCATTTTTTGTAGTAAGCTCAGTTACTTTTGCATCTATATCAGTATCAGAAATTGCAGAAGTTCCGTCTAACCATTCTACTGTTCCATCTTTAATTATAAATTTAGCTGATGGATTGATTGCAAGAATTGCATCTAGTTTAGTTGCTTTTACGTCATACATAATTAAACCTCTATCTCCCAAACCCACATAGCCGATTGGACACATTCATCTGCCCTATCACCATATGTACGTTGTGGAGAATAATAATAAGTGTGTGTTCTGTCAGGATAAGTGCCTGCTGCTGCACAAAGAGTATGCGTACCAACAGACATCCCTGTTACAAAAATTGTTGCGGCTGTATGTTGTTGGTTATCGTGCTGTCTATTTTGGTCATCCCCAACGTGCCATCTAAAATTGTCTCCGTCACAACCTAGCGTTGCACCTGTTCCACACCATATATAAGTATCATGTTCGTTTGTACCATTATTATCTATTGAATATCGGATAGCTATACCAAGTACAGAAGTTGCTGAAAGTTTTGTAAAAGTTCCAGATAATTTAGCTCCTGCGGGATAATAAAATTTTGCTGTGCCTGTTGATGGTACAGGAGATCCACTTTGACTTGCAGACACTTCAGAAGTTTGGTGTGCAACTTTAGTTGGTTTTACTAAAGTTTTACCTGCTTGAGCAAATGATAGAGATGATCCATCACTTTTTAAAAACTTACCGTTAGTTCCGCTGTTTTGTGTAGGTATAGGATCTGCTACACCTTTTGCCATATAGTTCCAATTTGCGTGTGCTGTACCACCACTAGAAGGGTTGTTACCTGTAGAGTTAGCAACGCATATATACGTTGAAGTTACTCCTCCGTCTGTAAACTCAACAACATCATCTATTGTGTAAGCAGTAGAATTGTTGTAAGTACCTTTCCAGACTAATTTAATTTTGCCTAGATCAATAGTTGCCATAATTAGATAGTTGCGATTAGTTTACCATTTGCATTTAAGCTAAAGGTAAAACCTGTAGCTGCAAAAATCACATCTTCAAACGCATCATAATCTGTTCCAGAAATATTGTCCACACCACCATTGGTAGTTGTCACGATTAAATTACCATTGCTATCTGTATTAAATCCATAGACTTCTGGTGATGATACGTTTGTAAGATTAGCCCCACTTATAGCAGGGAGTGTTGCCGGAAATCTTGCATCCGGAATTGTCCCGGATGTTAAATTACCTGCGTCTAAATTTGTTAAATCTATTGTTTCGTAACTTGGGTCAGCACCATTATTAGCTCTTAAAAATTTACCGTTATTGCTAGATGTACCATGTTCTAATTTTGCAAGAGAGATAGAGTCATCTGCTAATTTAGAACCTGCTATAGCTGCATTAGCATTTACGTCAGCATTAACAATAGATCCGTCTACTATCTTTGCACTTGTTACGGTGTTGTCGCTTGGAGTTCCAATACTTACAGATGCACCAATAGTAATAATAAAATAATCAGCACCAGTAGGAGGAGGTGCAGCAAATACAATGTTTGCACCATCTAAGGCAAAACCTTCACTAGGTTGTCCTGTACCAGTATTTGGTTTTTGTATTACACCAGAAATACTGACCAACATTTGTTGTGCAAATTGACCTGCATTGCTTAGTGTGAATTTATATGCAACACCATTAAATGTTGCACTATTACCACCAGTACCAGTAAATTGGCTAATTGTATTTATAAAGAAATTACCAATAGATTGCGTTTCTTCCCATGCACTAGTAACTGCGTTGTAAACTAATAATTTTCCACTTGCTTGGTTATAAAATAAATCACCACCATCTAAATCTGTTGATGGGTTATTACCTGAGTTATCAGTTCTATATCTTTCTGCAAAAGAGTTAACACCACTAATGTTTGATGCAACAGTATTAACATTTGCAATGTTACCACCTACGTTATTAACATTAGAAATAGCACCGCCAACAGCGTTAACATTAGACGCATTACCTGCTACGGCAGATACTTCTGTTGAAATTCCGGCAACAGTATTTACGTTTGCAATATTATTTCCAACATTATCTACATTAGTAATAGCATTAGCAACAGTATCTATTTCAGATGTTGTTTCTTGTAAATCTGCTGCTGCTGTTTCAATTTCAGATACAGTTTCATTTAAATCATTAGCTACAGTAACTACTTTGGCTATATCTGCTGCAACTGTATTTACATTCGATATGTTGCTTGCTACTGTATTAACATTAGCAATATCTCCACCAACTGCATTTACATTACTTGCAGCACCTGCAACTGTATTAATATTACTTGCGTTACCTGCTACTGCGTTTACGTTACTAGCATTACCTGCTACGGCATTAACATTAGATATATCTCCGGCTACAGTATTAACATTTCCAATAGAAGCTTGAACTGTATTAACTTTTGCTTGGTCAGCAGGTGTTAATTTTAATAATACCCATGCAGTATTTCCTTGGTCATAAACTTTAGTGACGTTGTCTGTAGTATTAAAATATAATGCTCCATCAATAAGTGCATTGCCGTCATTATCTGTAGCAGGGTCTGAGCTTTTTGCACCTAGATATCTATCATCAAAAGAATCTAATGCAGTTTCCGCTGCTGTCTTAGCTGTCTCAGCAGCCGTTTGTGCTGTCTCAGCAGCCGTCTTTGCAGTTTGTGCATCATTCTTATGAGTGTTTGCATTTGTTTCTGATGTTGCTGCATTTGTTTCTGATGTTGCTGCTGCTGTCGCACTATTAGCTGATGCCGTTGCAGAGTTTGCTGCTGCCGTAGCTGATGATGCTGCATTGTTTTGTGCAGTAGTTGCTGATGCTGCATCTACAATTAAATCCCAGTTTGCAGAGTTAGTATTAGTTGTTAATGGTTGTGAACCAGAAGATGTATGTGCTGTATTACAAAAGAAAATATTATTTGTTGATGTATCTTTAACAAGATCTCTAACAGCATATGCAGTACTAGCAGCCCAATTACCACGGTATGTTCCTAGTTCTTTTAGTACTTCAAACTCACCTAAATTATCAAAACCTAATACTTTATTTTTACGATTGGCTGCATTTTCTGTAATTTCTAAACTACCAATAGTATTGGTTAATGAAAATTTTATAGACCTTTCAATTTCATCTTGCTGTTGTTGATGTAAGATTACTGATTTATCTAGTGCGTCATTAATAACTTCTGGATAAAAACCACCTTGGTTTGTTAAATCTGTACCTTGTAATGGTGTTAATGCAGAAGTAATAACAATAGTAAATCCACTTGCTAAATTTTGATCATTACCTCCAGATTTTAAAGTTATGCTTCCACCGGGGTTACCGTTTTGGTCTGAGTTTAAAGTAACTATATAATCATTACTTGCACCAAGGGTTAATGTAGTTTCTATACTTGTTGCAGTTTCTAATTTCTTTACAACAACATCTGCATCTGTAAAAACTTTAAACGCAAAGGGATATGTAGCAGTATTACCATTACCAACTAACGCATTCGTCTTTCTCGTAGTCGAATTTATTGTCATTAATTAGACATCTTCACTATCTTATTAAGGTTACCTTTCAATCTTTGTATTACGGTCACACCTTTAATCTCTGCCTTCACCTTTTTGACCAGACACTAAACCTCTAATTAAATCAATTGGCCCTCTTGGAATCCATCTGCCTTCTCTATAATCATGTAGTAAACCAATAGCTTTAGCAAACGGATATGTAGGTATTTGACCTATTAAACCCATAAGAGTAATAATACTTCTTACTTCATTACCTTTTATATCTTTATTTGGATCTATAGCATTAACAAAAAATCTAAATGATCCTTGCACAGTAGAATTTATTAATGATATTGATGGACTAATAGTTATACGGTCATTGTATGGTTTGTCATCAAATAAATTAAAAGGCAACATTAAAAATGTACTGCCTGTAGGAATAAAAGCTGACGTATAACGTGCATTTGAAAAAAATATAAATTCTAAAATTTCATCTAAATATCCATCTTCGTCTTCATCTACTAACCCACCACTAAAAGCTTCTTGTATACCTTCGGAAACAATAGCAGGTAAAAATGTACCAAATAAAAACGCATAAAATATTTGACCACTAAATCTACTATTTTTAAATCCGAGTTCTTTAACTACTTTTTTATATCGTGTTGCGTTTAAATTTGCTTGTGAATTGAAATAACTTGTAAATTGAACAATAGCTTTAACAAAAGGTGTATCAATTTGATAAGCTGCAACATCTTCTGGCAATAAACTATCTTGTGTTTTACGCACGTTTGCATCTGCTTGTGCTATAGCTTCTACTTGTATTTGTTGTGGTGTCATAGTTTTAGGTGCATTAGCTGTTACTTGATTCCATGTAGCCATCCAAACAACACTATCTACATAATTTTGAAATGCTTGTTGTAAAAAATATCCGTGTCTTCTTGTAAAATTTTGAATTTTTTGATAATCATTTGGACTTATAATTAAATCATTTAAAGTATTTTGTATATCAAACATTTGATTTATTTGACGATCTGCCATAAAAGGTGACATCTCTGCTACTTCATCCATAGTTTTGATTGGATTGAGTGTATATCTTCTAAAAGCATCCGTCATATATTTTTTTTCTACATTTAACATGGCAGGTATAGCACCAGTTACTTGTTGTGCAGCATTTTTAAAACTCATAAACATATAATTTAAACTTGTATTTTTTGTAAAATATTCAATTAAATTTCCAACTCCCCATCCTTCTTTTTTAATTGATGTTCTTTGTGTTGCTGCATTTTCTAGCCAAGGCATAAGCATATTTTTATATGCAAATCTATCAATACGAGTTAATTCAGATTTAAATTCTTTATCATTAAATAATTTTAATAAATCTGTAACAGCAGGTTGTACATAAGCAAAACGTAATGCATCGTCTAAATGTTTTGCTTGATCAAATAAACTTATTGATAAAGCTCTATTAGTTTCTGTTCTTGCTTTTGTAAATCCTCTAGGCACAGCAGGTACAGAATATCGCATTTCTTCTTTTATTTCTTCTAAAGTTTGATTTAAATTTAAATCAGTTTCTATAATGTAATCAATTTTTGCAGGTACATAACCTCCTTCAAATGTTCCAAATCTGTTAACAATAGGTGTTGTACCTATTTCTTTAAAATAATATCCAAAAACATCTCTATGTGATTGTTGTATTAACGGTAATAATTCTTTGTTTAAATCAAATACTTTTTGTATAAATTCATAATCTTTTTTTGTTAAATAACCTTCGTCTTGCATACGTTTTTCAAATGCATCCCATTTAGTACTATCTAATGAACCATCTTCTCTTAAACTACCCCAACCTCTACCTACTAACAATTTTGTTTTGTTGCTTAAATTTCCTGTATGCAACAATGCTCCAAGCAATTCAACTTTACCTCTACCTGTTCTGTCACCAAATAAATAAGGGTCATCAAATTCGTAAGCATTAATTTTATCTGATCCAAAATCTAAATCTTTTAATAGTTCTAAATAACGTCCTGTATATTTTGGCCTTTCTGATCGCCATTTTGTAATTGGATCTTTGAGTGTTCGCCATATGTATCTTGTAAATGGCCCTGCTACATCTCCTTCTTTTGTTGTAAATACACCGCCACCTAATAGGCCATCACCTCTTAAAATTCTTGGACTTGCAGCACTACCGTCTAGTCTGTCTGCCCAATGTTCAACACGATTTAGCTTTGATTTTTGACCTTCTATAAATAATATTGTATTTTGCAACATACCTGCTTCTTTTCCTTTACCTGCTCTTATAGAAAGTCTGTCATCTTGTTCTTTCATAAGTTTTAATAATTCATTTTTTATAGCTTGTAGTTCTACTAATTTTTCACCAATTTTAAATTGTTTATCTCGTCTAGATTGATACCACAATGAATCCATAATTTCAGTTAACGTATTAAAATCTCGATACGTTAAATCTGATATATCTCTACCGGGTAATAATTTTGCTTCAGTTATTATTGGATCTAATTGCTTGTATAAATCTGGTGCATAATTTTTAAGTTTATCTACAAAAGTTGCACCTGCTTCTAATTCTGGGCCTAACCCAAACCTTGATAATATTTCTTGACCTGCGTTAACAAATTCAACTGTTCTAGATTTTTTCTGACCAACTTTTTTATCACTATCTTTAAAAAACTTTTTAAAATCTTTTTCTGCTTTTATAAATTGTTTTTGTATTATTGCAGCTTCACGAGCAAGTTGGTTATGCAATAACTCTGCTTTTTTTGCTTGTATAACTTTTAAATTATCACCTTCTCGCATAGCTTTTTCTGCATCTTTAACTGCTCTTTTACTTGCACGAGCGTATTCTGTTGGCCTAATGTCACCAACTTTTTTGTCAGCTAATATATCTCTGGCAACTTGTCTAGCAGCAGCTACTTGAAAACGTACTGGTTGCATAGTCTTAGTTAAAAATTTAAATTCAATAGCTAAAAATCTAGCTCTTGCTTCGTTATGTAATGCTTCTTGTATTTGTAATTCACGTTGTTCTGGGTCTGTTAAATTACTAAACTCGTCTAACATACGTTGTTCTGTACGTTCTTTTATAACAGTTTTTATAGGTTCTAAATCTACTAAGCCATTAACCATATCTATTGCTGTATCAAAACCAAACATTTCTGCAACCATTTGTACTGGTATACCGTTTTTACCAACCATTCCGTTTTTGCCTGTACCTAATTTTTTTATTTCTGATGCCATGTCATAAAACGGCATAAGGTTTTTTAAACTATCAATATCTATTTTGCTAGTTTGTGCTGTTTTAAATTGATCATTTTTTTTATTATTCCATTCGCCAGTTTTTAAAAACTTTTGTAATTTATACAATGGTTCATTTTCTGCTTTTACAGTTTCCTCTGCCATTACTCTTTTACGAGTTTCTCTTGTTTCTCTGTTTTGTAATCTTTCTATTAACTTACCTTTTCTACTAAGCCATTTAAGTTGACCCATACTTGCTTTAGTTAATGAATCTATAGCAGCATCCTGTGTTTCTTGTATAGCTTTTGTGTATTCGTTCCATGTAGCATCATCCATACCACTTTGTTCCTGTGTTTCAAACATTGGTTTCATTGCGTATATTTGTTGCGATTGCAATATTGCATCTTCACTAGCTATCATGCGATCCATTACAGCCCTTACTTCATCAGTTAAAACTGGTAAATCTACACCATTTTCTTCTTTATAGGTTTTACTTAAATCATCAACAATAGATCTATAAAGCTTGCGTACATAATCTCCAAACTTAATAAATATTTCTTGCAATTTAACACTAGGTGCTGCTTTCTTTTCTGTTAAATAAATTTCGTAATTATATGCAAACGCTTCATGGTATTTTCTTTTTTCTTTTAATGACAATTTGCTCCATGCATCTGCACTTTCTACACCCCAAAAATCTAATAACGCATTAAAATCATTTTGTATTTCTGGTGTTGCTTGTCCTGTTAACACTAAATCTTCCATAACAGTTAACATAAAATGTGCTGTCTCATGGAAAAACGTAGATATATCAGCTTCTTTATTTAAAAATGCAGTTAATGTTTTAGGATCAAAACCACCTCTTGCGTCATCAAAACCACTAGGTACTTGTTGTTGAGAAAATATTTTGCTTTGTTCTGCAAGATCTATAACATCTACTCGAATAGACCCTCTAGGCTTTCCAACTGAGAGTCTGAAATCTCTTCGTCCATTTGGGAATTCATCATCGAGACTAAGTCTAGTAGGGTCGACTCTGAGTCCAACTGAGGTATCACCATAGCCAGTATCTGGGACATTTCTGGTGGTAACGTAGACATCAGGCTCTCCAGAGCTTCTAAGTTCACCGGACTCTCTGATTGAGTCTGCTGCTTGTTTGTTTGTGTGGTGGTAGACGGTAACTGTTCCGTCTTCGTTAAGGGGGAGTCCAGTTCCTTCATCAATTCTGGACTCAGGTTCGATTCGTCCTTGTCGATAATTTTCATTATCCTGTTGTATTCCATCTGGTCTTCTTTCTCCTGATTCATCAACTCTTGCTCTGTCAATGCTCTGGTTTTGAATTTCAAGGTCTACCTCCTGTAATGTAGTTTGTATGTCAGTTTCTGAAATACCAAATTTTTTAGCTAAATTTGCAGAAGCATTAGCATAATCTGGTGCTTCATCATCTACATAACCTTTTGTATCTTCTGCTTCTACTAGTTTAGCACTATCGTACAATCTTTTTTCGGGATACCATAGCAATGCTTGCAAGTCAGCCATTGTAAGATCTGGATTATTTTGTTGCAATACATCTAATGCTTGATTAAATACTTTTCTTATAAATCTTCTTTCTGGCGCACCACTTGGTGCTTCTTTTTGACCATCTAAAAACTTTGTATAGCTAACACCATTTTTTCTTATTTCATGTCCTATACCTATTCTTTCAGATCCTTTTCTTGGTTTACCTAATATGTCGTTTATTACCTGTTCTATTTCTGGCTGATTTTTTATAGTCGCAATTTCATTCATTATTTTTCTATTTGGCTTATCAGTACTTGCATTGTCTATAGCAACAGCAACTTCATCTAAATTTGTCATTCTAATTTTGACACCAATAAGATCTTGTAATTTTTTCTTTTGCTTAGAAGTTAATGCTTTTAACAATGGTTTTAACTGATCACGTTTCATATTTGCTTGTTTACGTTGATCTAAAACTAATGTTCCTGTTAAACGACCCCATGAACGTATTAGCCATCTATCCATAGTTAATTGTTCAAAAAATCCATAAAGATTTGCAAAAAATCCATTACCAATTTTTGGCCCCATTACCGCAGCACCATAAACAATTTCAGATAAATTTTCTCCTGATACTCCACTATTTGTATATTCTTTAACTTCTTTAACTGTGTGTTGAGTTTTCATAAACTCTTCTAAACTTGTAAATTCTTTTTCTCTAATCAATCTATTAAATAATTTAAAATTGTTATTAATAGCATCACTTGCTTTTCCTATACCTATATCTGTAGGAAATTTACCAGTTTCTTTGTAGTGTCTATATGCAATTTCTGCAAGTTCAAAGTTTTTATCTACTTTTATCATGTTAGAAGTATTTGCTAATGACCAAGTAAAAGCAAAATTAGCAACTGGATCTGTTGCTAGTTCTGGATGTATAAGTGATAATATTCTTTTTGCTTTAGTTACTTTTTCGTTATACCAACCAACAGCATTACTATTTTCTATTAATGCAAAATTTGCATCATCTATAACCGATTGCACTAAATATTTTTCTGTTTCTATCGAAGTATCATTTACATCTATACCTGCTTCTTTTGCAGCTTGTTTAACTCTTTCTTGTAATTCTATTTTAAATTGTCTATTAGTAGGAAATGGTTTACTTTTAGCAAAATCAAAACTATTTTGTAATTTATTAACTTGACTTACTGAATCTGGTACAGGCTTGCCTTGTTCTTGTGGCTTTGCTTTTTGTGTAAATATTTCACGTTCATTTTCTAAATCTTCAATCTGATTATTTAGTTCATCAGTTTTTGTTTCCCAATCTAAATAATTTTGATATGCAGCCGTAGGATTACCTGACTCATCAAACCTTGCATTTTCTGGTGGCAATACTGGTTGCGTGCCTAAATCTTTTAATTGCTGCTTAAAATTATTTATTTCTCTATTTACATCATTTATATTTTGTTGTTCAAGTACTTGTGTTTGCTCTGGCCCTACTACTTTATATGGATATTTTTCTACAAATTCATCTGGTGTTATTCCTAGCCTATCCGATTGTGTGATTACATAACTTTGATAAAAAGTAGCTGCGTTAGTTGCGTCTTTAGGTCTAAATTTACCAGTATCTAATAACATTTTTTCAAAATTAGTTTTTATTTTGCCTACACTTTCTGTAAATTTATTAGTTTGATTTTCTTTTTTTTCTGTTATTTGTTTTGCTTCTTGATATAACTTTTCACGATTAGCTTCAAAATATGTGCTTTCTGCTTTACTAAAATCTTCTTTATCCCAACGTATATGTTGTTTTAAAAATCCGTCAAATTCTGTGTTTGCAAGTTTTGCTGCGTATTCACCTGTAGGTATAACAATATCCTGTCCAACTAATGCACCTGATTTATTTAATTCTTTTATTTGGTTTGCTATAGCAGGTGACACTTGTTCTATGTCTTGCATAGTAATGCCTTGTTGTTTCATTACTTCAACAACAGCTTGTGCATCTACATAGGCAAATGGTTTACCTTTTTTATCACCTAAATCTTGTGTTAAATTTTGATATTCTGTAGCACTTCTTTTTTTTAAAACACTTTCTGATGCATTTTTTGACAGTTCATTTAAAAATACTTCATTTTCTTTTGCTTTTTTTACTTTTTGTAAATCACCTATAAATACTGGCCCACTACCTGCCAAACCAACTAATGACATACCTTGCATACTTCTAACAAAAGTAGTAACTAATCTATCTGCTATTTCTTTACGTCCGTCTTCACTTGTAAGTTTTAGTTCTAAATCTGTATCGCTTAATGATACTGCTAAATCACGACCTAAAACATTAGTAGCTTCTTGTGCTACTTCAGTTAAAGATTCTGCCAACATATTATTTAAAAAATAATTTTTAGCAAAATTAGTAATTGTAGTTTTAACAGTAGGTTTTACTAATTGTTTAGTTAATTGTTTAGTAGTTTCCTTTACTAATGCCTTTCTTATAGGAGCAGTTACTGTACTTAAACCTACAAATTCAAGACCTGCATTTACTAACCCTACACCTGTAGCTATATTTTTTGCAGTTTGGTCATCCATACCTTCTTCTGCCAAATCAAGATACATTGAACCACCTTCTATGGCATAACTATCAAATGCCATTGATCCTAAAAATCCAACAATAAAACCACCTTTAGCTGTAAATATAGAACCCGGCCCTGTAACAGCACCTGCCACACCACTAGCAGCACCTGTATATAAACCAATTTCTAATGCGTCAGGTAATGTTTGTGAATATTGTCCAACTATAGAAAAACCTTCTTCAAATATTCCAGTACCATCTTTTTCTATTTCTTCTAATCTGTTATTAATTTCTGCTAATTCAGTATCTAAATTTTCGTCTGTATTGCCATATAATTTCATCGTACCTATTTTTCCTCTTCTTACATTTAATCTGCCTTTTTCCCAACCTTGAGATACATTTTCTGGAATACTTTTAAAGTCATCAAATATTTTTTCTAACCCTTGCAAGTCACTTATGTTGTCATAAGCTATAGCTGCAAACGTAGGGTCAGTAAGTTTTAAATGTAATACAGGACTTTGTTTTGCTAACTCTAAATTTTTTAAACGCTCTGCTCTGTTTTTTTCTCGCATTAATTTTATTGCTTCATCGCTATCTAAAGCAAAACTTTTATCAAGACCTATTTCTTCTGCAAGCCTTAATCCTTCCCCTACCATCTCAGGGTCTTTTTTCATTACAGCTTGCAAATTAGCTTTTACTATATTTTTTCTACTTTCTTCATCTCGTCTTGTTAATTCAGAATATGGGTTGTAATCAGGTGCATAACTAGTGCCAATGTTTTGACTAGGAGCTAGTTCTAATATATCTTTTTTTTCTTCGTCCTCTTTTGCAAATTGTTCGTAAATATTAGTCATGTTGTTAACCTGCCATCATTCCGTATGTTGGCCCTTTAATTTCACCAATACCTTGTGTGGTTTCAACTAAAGAGTCTGTTTTTGGTTTACCTGCTTTTACCCAATACTCTGCAATTTTGTATTGAGTTACAGGTATATTTGCTTTTAATAATTCATCTATAATTAATTTTTCTTGAGCATCTGGAATGTCTTTCATAAAAATACGTTTACCGCCTACTTTGACAAATACTTTTTTCATTTGATTTGTATTTACTGCACTTATTGGTACTGGTCGGCCACTATAACCTTCACCTTTTAAAAATACTCTGTCAGCTAAAAGTCCTTGCAACAATGCTTCTTTTTGTTGCTCATTAGGTTTTACACCATTTTCTTTTTCAAATTCAAATATTTTATTTCTTAATGCATATTTTATATCTAAATAATCATTACCTAATACTTGTTCATCACCTTTATCTTTTAATAAATCTGTTTTAGTTTCAATTTTATATTGCTGTAAATTTTTATCAAACATTGTAGTGTTAATAGTATAACTACCACTACCACTACCACTACCACTTTTGCTTTGACTTACACCAAGTGCATATTCTTTATATGTAGATTCTTTCATCAAATACCTTAATGATTCTAGACTTTGATAATTTGGATCAGTATCATCAGTTATATTAATTTCTCCTTTTTCTATAGCAATTAAAGTATCTATATCATCTGTTTTAGCAAATCCTTTTCGTAAATTTTCTTTGTCATCTTCTTTAAGTTGTTCCCAAACTTCTGGCTTTATATCTTTCCAACCACCGGGTTTTGCATATGCTAATTCTTCCGCAGGGCCTAATATTTTATCTTTATAATTTTCTTCTGCAAACTCTGTAAGTTCAGAATGTTTATCTTTTAAATTTGCTTCTACATATTCCAACACGTTTGGATCTTTTATATTTTCTCTAGCAAATACAAGAGCATCTTCTAAATTAAATACACCATTTTCATCAACACGCATTGATGGTTGCTGTGTGTCTTTATATGTGTAATCTATTTTTGATACAACAGTATCTAAGTCTTTAGAATAAAGATCAAAATCATTACCCTCTCCATATTTTTTACCTAACTCTTCTTTACTTAAACCTACAACTTTTTCCATTAATTTTGCATTTACTTCTGCTGCATAAGCAGAATCAGTTTTCATTTTTTCTTTATCTATAACAAAACCTTCTTCTTTTAATAATGTATTTGCTTTAGTAAATAAACTATCTGCTTTTTGTACACCCAGTTCTTTTGTTAAAAACAAATGTGTTGTGCGATGTTCTGGTGGTAATGATACAGTTGCACCTTCTTTATAATATTTAGATTCTTTTTGTAATTTTTCTAAATTTTGTATATTAATTTCTTTGCCATTACCTTCTACATATGGCAAACCATTACTGTTGGTAGCATTATTGCTTCCTTCTAATGAAGTTATTACTTGTGCAGAACTAGTAAAACCACCATCATTAGAATTAATATTTTTTCCATCTATTATATTGTTTGCAATATTTTCTCCATTTTCTTTATTTAAACCAGTTTGTATTGTTTTCATATGTTTGTTTATTTGTCCTTCTGCAATAGTTCCATTCTTTTTATGAAACTCTAAATACTCAGCAGCTTTACGATATTCATTGTTAATTAACAATTTTCCTATAGATGCATCATGTACTTTGTTTAAATATCCATTTCTAATATTTATATATGTTTCGCTGTCTTCTGTACTGCCTTGCGAATCGTTAGCATAAGTAATGCCTTTAGATTCTGCATAATTTTTTATTTTTACATCAAGAGCAATTAAATTTTTTACATATTCACTATTTTCACCCATATTAAAATCATCTACAGACAACCCAGTTGCTGTAACTGAATTATCTATATCAGCAATAGCTTCGTTGTTTGCGTGTTTAGATCCTTCAGCTATCGAATGTTTACTCATTCGGTTTGTTGAAGATAATATTGTTGCTGCTGATTTTTCGTTAAATATTGCTAATTGGTTTTTATTTTCTGATCTTTCTGCGATTTCTTCTTTTAACGCATTAAGATCTTTTACTTTTTGATCATATGCAGTAATAGGTGTAGTGCCATCGTCTTCATAACCAACTACCTTTACAGCATTACCAAGTTCTGTTGAAAGGTAATCATTTTCAATTTCTAATGCTCTTGTTTGATATTCAGTATGTAATTCTTTAGAATGTGCATCATCTCTTTCATCTTGTAAACCTTTTGCTATTTGTGCAAATTGATTAAATGCTTTACTAGATCTTTGTATATCATCAGTTACTGTATCGTCCATAGGACGCACTTCTGTAGCACTTAACTGTGGTGCTGACCCAACTCTAAGTTGTTCTGTCGGTGTGCTTTGTAAAGGTACTCTAGCCATAATTAACCTTCAAAATATCCTTTACTAATAACATCACCAATACCAGTTAATAACGTACTACTCATGTTTAAAAATGGACTTACTGTTGATGCGTTAGCTAATGCCCCGGCTTGTGAAACACCAAGCATTGTTCCTCTAATATCCATATTTACCTTACGCATTCTTGCTTCATTCATTGCCTGTACTTTATTAGTATTCATTGTAATTTTGTCTATTTCTTTCATAATTTCGTCACTAGCAAAAAGATTTGCTGTACTTCCATAGCCCAAACTTCCACCTCTTGCTGCTGCACTTGCTGTAGCTTTACCTTTACGTTGACCTGCTTGCATAGTTTTTATCATTATCTGTCTGTTATATGCTCTACCTACTTGTTGTGCTTGCCTTTCTAACATACGGCTATTAATTTTAGCCATATCTTTTTTATGCTCATAACCAAGAGCCATTGATTTATATTTATATTTTTCTGTTGACGCAGCATAATAAGAACCGATCATTCCTTGAACAGTTCCTGTTATAGAACTTATACCGGCTACTTTATTCCAATCTGTTGCCATAACCTCAACAACTACTTATTTTTCTAATATACATACACTATATCTGTTTACGGTCACACTATCCACCTATAGCTACTTCTAATGTTAATCCTACAATTGTTAATGGTAATGGATCAGATTGTCGCACAAATAATTGTCCTGTGTCTTGCCATGTAGGAGTCAACATAATTTTTATATCTTCTGTTTTTAAATTAGGTGGTGAGCCATATGGTTCTGTTGTACGTTGTTTTGCTTCTACTAATTTATCTGCACTAGGCCCTGCAAAAATACCAGAACTTTCTAATACTCTTACCCATACATGATTTAAATTTTTAACACGGCCTTGACCAAAAGCTTCTGCTTGTAAAGCTAATGGTAACGATTGCAAATCACTTTCATAAGGTAAACCAACATGAACAACACTAGATGCCTGATCTAATGTAATAGAACCGCTAGATACTACCTTTTGTGGATGTACAGCACCGTCAGCCAATATGCTTACTGTTTTGCCTTCTAACCATGTAATACCTGATATAACATTTCTTGCAACTTCATATGTAGTTATTCCTGTATTGCGTAAATTTGCAGGTAAATCTTTATCTAATTTTACAGTTGCTACTGTTTGACTTGTAGTAGAAGTAATATTGCATCTGTAATAATTTGTGCCGTCTACTAAAACAATTGCATCACCTATATCATTAGTACTAGGAGGTGCATTAAATAAATTATAATTAGCAGTTATAGTAACGCTTTCTCCTCTTGTATAATTTGTACCGCCAGATATAGTTACGTTTTGTCCTGTGTTTGTATTTATACCGTTATATGTAGCACCTGCGTCAACAAAAAAACTATCACGTTGAGTTGCATACAATCTTGTACCCATACGTTCTATATATTTTTTTTGCACACCCTCTATTGTTCTTTTTATAACGCAATACACAACATCATCATTTCCTTCAGATACACTAGCTACGCTTTCAAACGTACCATCTGTATCATGTTGATGCCATGCTCCTACTTGTTGTTCTGGTACATATGTAAATCCTAATAATTTACCATTACTACTTGTCATCCAAACAATAGGCAATGGAGCTTTAGCTAATGCCATATCTACAACTGTAAAATTATCAAATAAATGTGGCGCACGAAGTGATAAATCACCTGTAATAAATCCATTGGCTTGCCAGTTGTAACCAAGTTCTCTAACGTGACCACCACGAGCAGCAGCATATACCATACTGTTGTTAACAATTACTGGTTGTGCATTATTAGCACCAACATAAGATTGTGGTTTTACTGATATAGAACTAGGTGTTATAGCATCACTATTAACAGATGCTATTCGCCATTCTGCTGACCCTGTAAGCAATAATAATTGTGTTAATGGAACAATGTGTCGTATTGTATTTGCTTCACGAGCAGCAACCCTAAATTTAATACGGTCATCATCTCGTATAGGAATACCAAAAGACATATTACTTTCAGTTCCTGATTTGGTCATATAGATAGTTTGCGGATCATTATTTGTACCTGCAAAAACTCTACGCTGTTCAAAATAAGATACAGCACCCGGATAGTTATCAGAACTAGGAAATGGATTGTCGTAAACAGGTGGTGTTCTAGAAAAATCTGGTGCTATGTTTGCGTCAACGATTGATGTGCTTGTTGTTTCTCCTAAAAATCCATATACACCTGCCTGTTCTTTATATACCCTGTATCTAGCAGCACCAGTAACTGCGTTCCATGAAACAGTATTTTTTGCTCCTGTAACAAAAATATTATTGTTAGCAGATCCAGAACTTGATTGTGAGCTTTCGTCTATAAGATTACTACCAATAGCTGTTACTACATATTCATGTGCTTCATAAGTATCTGTATTTGTACTAGATGATGATGGTATATAGGCACTTACAGAAACACCAGTTGGTGATGCAATAGGGCTACCAAAATTAATTTCTTTTAATTCCCATCGTGTTGCGCCAAGTCTTCTTAATTCTCTTGGTGCGTGACTAGGATGCACAATTGTCATAACATCAGCAGATTGCACATAATGTATGTCAAATAATTCTGCTTCTAAATACGGTGATGGTATTTCATATGTCATATCAGTTGGCAATGCATACCAATTTGTAGAGTTAGGTGGTGTGCTGTTTGAATGTGCTGTTTTAGCGTAATAATTAACACCGTTATAAAAAGCTATATCTGCTACTGCATAAGTTGTAGCACTATTCCATCCATTACCATTGCTGTAATTTAAAGTTGCACCTTGTGTATGAAACCTAAAATATTGATTACCCATTTCTATAACCATTGTTTGCACAGTAGAAAAAGTAAAAGACATTAATCTTACTGCTTTTGTGCTATCTTTAACTTCTTTTACAAATGCAAATCCCGGTCTGTTTTCAGCAGGGCCTTGTGGTTTAGCTATAAAATTACGCAATTTTGCTGCACCTTGTTGGTATTTAGTGTCATCAATCCGACCAAACATTTCTGGTGATATTTCTCCTCCAGAAAATGCTTGTTTAAAATTGCGTGTTACAGGCATTAATTATCTCCCGGATGTCCAAGGTACTATATGTTCTACAGTTATATCTCTGTGTAAATTGTCTGATTGTTTTGCTTGCGTTAAATATCCTTGCATCATTTGTGTACTACGTTTTGCTTCAGCCATTCCTTGATCACCTTTAATAATAGGCCCTGCCAACATTGATGCTAAATGCCAAGACAATGTGGTTACAAATAACGGAGAAAATATAGAAGGGTCAGTTACATATGCCTGATATCTCAACATTGCATTTTCTTGATTTGTATAAATATATGTTCCTTCTACTGCAAATTGTTGTGGTGTATATTGCCCTGCCACAATTGTAGGTGCATAGTTACTTGTTATTCCTCCGGGTGTATCCCCTGCTGACATTCTGGTAGCGTAATCGTTTTGTGAACTAGGAGATATTATTGCAACAGGATTCATCATATCCGCAGGTGCAACGTATGCATAATCCCATTGATCTAATGTATTTGTAGTTAATGCTAAGTTTCCACGTTTTGCTGCAAAATTCCAAGTATGCATTTCTAACAAATTGTTTCTAGCAATTGGATAAAAACGTGCAGCTTTTTCTGCTTGTGCTGATCCCTCTGGTGGAGATAGCGATGCTATTGTTGCATCATCGCCCAAATGAGCTAGGGCAAGGTTGCAAATATCTACTTCAGTTGCCATTACATCTCCTATAAAAAGAGGAGGATAGCAGTAATACTACTAGCCCCCTGTAAATCAAATAAGAAGACTAAACCTATTTACTAGCTGCTTCAAGTTGTTTAATAAGAGTATCTTTTGTTTGTCTTCTATCAAGTTCAATACCGATAGTGCGACCATATACTTCAAGTTCTGCTTTTGTCATTGTTTCTAGATTAGTTGTCCTTACCTCAGTTTCCACAGGTGTAGTAGACGCTACAGGTGTCTGAGGTTCTTGACCACTAATTAGTTCAAGATGTTTGCAATACTCTCCGTTATACTCAAATTCTTCATCAACCTCACGCAAGGATTGGCCAACGAAACACTTGATTTTAGCTCTGTAAATAGGCATAAGTCGTTCTTAGTTTAAGCTACGGTAAAGCCAGAAGCATAGTACTTCTGTCCATCACCAATTGTTTCTACTATATCAGCAGTAACTTTACCTGCATTCATAGTACCAACAACTGTGTATCTAGCACCAAGATATCTTTGGCCTTTACCGGCAATATCTGGATTTAAACGTACAACAATGTTCTTACCTAATGTAAGTGCTGCTGTAGCTAAAGTTGTACTGCTACCAATAACAGTTGGTGTACCTAAGTTTGCACTTGCACTAGTAATAACTTCAAAAGTTACGCTAGTACCGTTAGCAAATGCTTCGGTTAGTGCAAAGTTCATGTACAAAGCAGTACCTTCACCTATGTCTCTAGCAACACCTAAATCAACGGTGTTAGTAGATACAGCAGTTGTAGTTACCGCTTGATCTTCGCTAACTCTGAGCAATGAATCTGTAATCATTTTGTAAAAATCTCCAAAAAATAAAAGAATAAACTAAGTAACTATTAAGTCACACGAGCTTCAGCATTGATCAAGGAATCTACCTGTCTAATTGGAGTACCTAAGAATGATAAGTAGCTTTTTGCTTGTCCAAACTGAGTTAGTCCTTTTTGGATTTCTAAAACATTTTGTGATTTATCCATAGCTGCAATAGACAATCCAGAATGAACTGTTCTGTTCATATAGAATGCTGCTCTACCCATACCCATGTTAGGTATTCTGTAAGTTGCTCTTGCCATTAATTTAGTAAGAGAAGTTGCAGCAGTATTAGCTTGAGTACCAGTAACTCCAATTAAGTCAGAAATGTCAATGTTGCAAATACGAACAACGTATCTCCAATCTTTAACAACCAAACCGTTCTTCCATTGGTAACGTGTAGCAAAAGCTTGTAGCCTTGTACCGTCACTATTGTAAACAGTTTGCTCACCAAGATCTTCGTGTGTTAAACCTGCTTTAGATCCTTTAGGAAATGGACAATAAACAGTTTGATCACCCCAAACAACTAGATATACAGAAGCGTTATCAGAACCTGATCCACCTGCATCAAGAATGTTTACAGCATTATCTGCGGAAAGGTCACCGTATCTTGGTGCAAGACCTAAAAACTTCTTAGGATCTGTTCCGGGATTACCATAGAACATAGTTTCAGCTTGAGTCTGGTTCATTGCTTCCAAGAACGCAGTATCTTCAGATAAACGGAACTGTGCGGTGTTACCATTTAACATCGCTAAGTCTTTGTCTACTTCAGAACGTGCTTCAAGAATTGCACACGCTTCATCAACTTGTGCTGTTGTTGATTTACTGCCGGGAATACCTTGGTTTAATGCACGAAAATAAACTGAAGGTAAACCAGTTCTAATAATTACACGTTCACCAGTAGGTAAATTACCTTCTTTAAACACGCAATCATCTAATATTTCGTTGGTTTGAGATAGTAGCTCTGCAACGATGGGAACTCTACCGTCTGGGTCAGATCTTTTTGCCCAATCCGCTAGTGTTAAATTTGAGGTTGAGAGTGTAGCCATTTAATAACTCCTTACTTGTTTTGCTGATTTGAATATAGTGCGTTAGCTATGCTGTTAAAATCTTTAGGATCTGCCCCTTGAGACATAGCACCTTCTGAATTACCAACATAACTGTCTTCACTAATTGCCTTACCTGCTTTGTACATAAACCTGATTATCTCAGGATGATTTCCAAAACCTGTTTCATGCAGCAGCGACTTCAAAGAATCAGAACCAAAAGCATCTAGAGATTTTTTTGCAATTTCTAAATTTTCAGCTAAATTTTCACCGCCAAATTCTTTATCAGCTTGTGAATCATTAGCCCAATCTACTTTTACTTGCTCTAGTACTTTGGCTTGTTTTGCCTGTATAACAGGTGCAACTTTATCTAAAACTTTTTGTGCAGCATCTTGTGGCAGGTCAAGTTCTTTAGCGACTTCACCGAATGCAGTAACTACTTCGGGGTCGAGTTCAGCAGATTCGTCAGTAATCTTTGTATTAAACTCGTATGTCTCAGGTGCACCTTTTGGTGCTTCCTGATCGCTAGTTTCACTTTCAACAGCGGTTTCATCCGAAACTTGTTGATCCTGTACACTTTCAGCTTGCTGCTGTGTGTCAGTAGTTGCTTCAGTTGATTGCTCAGTTGTTGCGTCTACTGTCTGCTGCGAGTCACCTTCATTTGTTTGGTTGGCTTCCGTCATCAGCGTCTCTGACATTTTTTTGTTCCTTGATCATTGTTGGATACAGTTCTGGGCAGAGAGTGTGGATTAAGGTCAGTATTTGCAAACCATAGTTCCTGTTACCTTCGCTAAATGACATTGCCATTGCGTTAGTGTTAAACGATGATCGAAAGACACCTGCTTGCTCCAAAAGTCTCCAGATTAATCTGCGACCCCTCTTGCTGCTCATAAGCCATTTAATATCCGCTTCCTCGTTCTGTCGGTCAATTCGTTCTGCAAACTTTTTATTGTCTTTAGATTTTTGTTGACTTTTAAGATCGAGTGGATTGTAATCGCTCATGCTTAAATATATCGAGTTATAACTGGGTTACGGTCACACCTAGTTTTGATTAGGATACATTTTTTTTGCAGTTTTTGCAGCATCTCTAAATTGTTTAGCCGTAGGTCTACCTTTTTCACCCTTTTTTTTCATACGTTCACCAGAACCATCCTTAATTCTTTTACGTTTTTTGTGTATGTTTTCGTATAAACTCATAATTAAAACATTGATGGGTAAAGTTTTTTAAGTTTTTCTAATTCTTCTAACTGTTTATCAGATGCCATACCACCTTCTTTCATAGCTTCTAAAGTTTTTACTTTACGTTCTATTTTTTTAGGAATAATTTTAGATGCGTCAGCCATTATTTATTCCCCATATTTGATTTATTATATAATTTTTTTAATTTTTTTTCTTCATCTTCTTTTCTTTTTTGTTCTATCATTTTTAAATATTTCATTCTATATTCTGCCGGCATATCTCCAAATTTAATATTGCCCGGTGTTTTAATTTCTTTTCCCATAATTAACTCCCTGTAAGGTATGTACCTGTAGTAGGTTGTGCAACAGGCTTTGCTTTTGGTGGTGCAGATGCCTTTTCGCTATACAATCCTTCTGCTTGATCACCACTTTTGTCTAATGGTTCTATAGCCATTGCACATATTTGTAACTCTACATTCTGTTCTACACCATCTTTTTCTTGACTTTCTCTAACTGTTTTTACATATGCTTTTGCTTTTAGCATCATCTCGCTACCTGCTTGTGGTAGTTGTTCTATACCTAATTTTTCTAATTCTTCTTTGCCTAACGATATACACAAACCGTAGCTATACATCGGTTCGTCATACATTTCTTTGCTGTCAATAGGTTGTGGGTCTTTTTTTAAATCAATTAAATCCATTTATACCTCTAATGGTGATGGTGAATTGTAACCACTAAATTGGTTCATCATGTCCATAGCATTACCTGAGTCTACTTTACCAAGTTTTGCCATGTTTTCTACAGCTTGTTGCTGTTGTTGTGCCTGTGCTGCTGCTTGTTGTGCTGCTGCCCTTTCTTGACGTATCTTAGCTACAACCTGTCCGGGTACTATTAGTCCGGGATCAATACCTAACATATCAGCATAACTATCAGCCCATGCATCAGAATCAAACTTATCAAGTACATCTGGTTTCATTTGGGCAATAGCACCCATTGTATTTGTATACCTATCAACACTATTTGTACCAATAGCACGTTGTGCTTGAGCCAACATAGACACAAATTCTACGTTTAATTCCATACCTTGTAATTCTTCTGGGGCAGGTGGTACTAAATTTGCTTCAATCATTCTGCTAAACGTAATATCTACCAATGGATCTAATAGTTCATTATGTAATCTTTACAATACTGGCCCTAACATAAGCAGTTTTTCTTCATGTCGTTCTGCTACCTCTGTTGCGGTCATGCGTGTATCAGTTGCATTGGCCAACATAAGAAATAAATCAGCATAAAAACTACCATTAATACGCTGCCTTACGTCCTGTATGTCCATTAACAAGTGTTGTAAGTTTAAATTTACATTAAATGCTGTCTCAATTTTGCCTTGTTGACCATCAATAAACGTAACTCCTCCCGGTAAACTGTCTACATCACGGTTTTTTAAGTAGCTAGGTACTTGTAATGGTGGCTTTGTTTGGTAATCAATACCCTGTGCCTTGCGTAATTGTTCATGTTGTAACTGTTTTATGTCACCTAATGACTCCATACCCGGTGAATTGCCATAAATATCGCCACCTGCTATGCCCCATCTTGGTACAACTACAGGAAAATCTTTAAATCCACTCTCTCTTAACACCTTATCGCCTTCACCACCTGTCTCAAAGTAACAAGACTTGTATGCCATGTTCATATTGTCTTTCTTTTTAAAGTCACGCTCCCTATCATCTCTTGGTTCTATCGCATGAACTATTGTTATCCATTGATCTAATGAACCTCTGTCGTACAGATTCTTAACGGACGTTGAACATTTGTTATATCCAAACTCTCTAACAACTTCTCCTACTGTTTTTTGAAATTCTCTATACAAAGTGTTAACTCTGCCCTGATAATCTGTAGCAATTGCATATTCTCCACACGTTACCGGGTAATGATGTATTGCATTTTTCATATCAGGTAATATTATTGACCCTGCCGTTCCAAATGCTCCTAATTCTTCGTATATACCATGTAATGTTCTGTATGTATTTGATTTAGTAAACACCAATTGCATACGTTCTGTAACATCGTTTAGCCACATTTTTACTGGTGGATACTTATTTAAGTCTGGGTCTACTGTTCCAAGCCTAAACCAAGGTCTTGCAGGGCTTGTTGCACCTGCCATCATACCTGCACCTAGTGTTCTTAATGCTCTTGTACCAGTATTGTCGTATATAGAATTATGTCTTCTATGGCCTTTGTTTCTATCCTGTTGAAAATAACGTCCGTTTCTTGGTAGTAGATATGTAGTAACTTCTTGCCAATGTGACCACCAAGTAGCCCTTTCTGATCTAAGGTGACCCCACCTCGTCAATAGTTTAGCTCTTTTGGTTTCGTACATTTATTAACCGCCTAATAAGGAGGATTTGCCTAAATTTAATTTATCTGGATCTACACCCATAGTGCCAGTAAGCATAGTACCTGCTGCTCCACCTTTACCTGCTAATACACTTTCGTCAGTAATAGCACCAACATCTGCTGTTTGTCTGTTTGCTTTGTTGTACTCTATGTCAGCACGATCTGCTTCTGCTTTAGCTTGCTTTCTAGCATCCTCATTAGCCTGTGCTTGCAATGCTAATTGCTTTTTTTGTTGCTTTTTCTGTTGCTGTCCTTGGTAAATTTGGTAACCTGTACTCGCAACCGCTGCTATAGCTGTCGTAATTGCCATGTCATAGCTCCTTAGAAAACATAATATCTTGTACACCATATTTTAATCTCGGTAACATTGCAGCTAAAGTGGTGTTTTCTTTTGCGTGCCATAACATAAGTTTGCATCCGAGCGATGTTGCGTGTTTCTCTGTTTCTTTTATTAACTTTAAACCAACTCTGCCACCCCTGTGTTCTTTGCTTATAAACAGCAAATCATTTTGGGCTAACTTAAGATCGGCATAATGTAAATGGTTAGATACAAAGTTAACAGAATAACCAATTAAAACATCATCTTGCCTAGCTGACAAAATAAAAATACTACCCATCTCTTCAGATTTACGGTAGGTTATTTCGTCTGGTTTTAGCACCATAACGTGTTTGTTTCGGGCAATCTCTTCGTAATGCTCGTCAAACAATGTCTGGGCTTCTGCCAACATTTCGTCAACTGTGGCAAGTTTGATTTCCGTTTTGGATATCCTACTTTTGTTAACAGTAGCTGTACTATCTGAAGTTACGGTCACACTCGTCATAAAGGATTCTTAGGTACACAATCAAATATTATATGCACTCTATCGGTCATGCCAACATTATGTGCTGTGTGTAATTTCTTATGGTCAAACCACCAAACCTCACCTTCCTCAAATTTTTGTTCCTGATCTCCGCAAGTTTGGCTACACCATTGGTTGGATTTAAGTACAAGATGAAACCTTTGGTAGTGATCTGCATACGTTCCCTGATCATTGTGTTTAGTCACATGACCACTAGGTTTTAAATTAACAATAAGTAGCCTTCCCATGTCCTTAACGTCTAACTTTTCTAGTATTGGTTGCATTAATGGCACTAATGCTTCTTTTAAATACTCCATGCACGGATAATCGTATGATCCTGTATCCCATAAAACGTAGTATTGGCTCATCTTTAATGGCCCTCTAACGTATATACATTCGGTATCTTTATGTGGTGATTGCGTTACCTTTTGCCTTGCTGTTATCTCTGCCCATAATTCTGGTTTGGCATCAAGTAATTTAAGCAATGGTTTTACATCTAGACCTTCTGCTATACGGACGAAGTTACAGCACTTTGTATGGGTCATATTCCTTTTTCTGAGTGGCAACTTTACGTCTTTTGATGTATATGTCCTCCAATTCTTTTTTGGCTACCGGGAGGGCAAAGGTTAGTGCTAGTGCATCAGCTAAATCTGGTGACCCTGCTCCCTGCAATCTTTTCTTTATCTGATCCTTAGATTCCAATACTTTCCTACCTACATTGTCGTACCAATATATCGGTGTTGCTAACTCTTGTTTTAGTGCGGTGTCATTTGGTATTGCACCACCTTGTTCTATCCACTCCTTCATTAACCACCACATTTCAGTTCTACGGTTAATGTACTGCTCTGGTTTGGTTGCCTTACCTCCAAATGGTATTTCGATTACGTCATACGATAGCTGCCTTAGTCTGTCGATTACTCCACTCCCTGCACCTGCATCACAGAACACAGCATCAGGGTTATGTTCCTCTATCAGGTTGGCTATTCTTGCAGCTAGATCCATATTGTCCACACCTCGATAGACAATAGGCTTAAATCCCTGTCTGCCTTGCCTACGAAATACAACTGAACGGTCATCCCCAAACCGTGCCGGGTCGATTCCAAGAATTACTGGAGAAAATCCTACATCTGCTTTCTGGTATACACGTTGTGCAGCTACTTCGGTATCTGCCAATGCGATTAACTGGTCATCACCTGCTGCACTAAAGTCACATAAATATTCCCTAGCAAATGATGTCTCACTCATGTCTCGTTTGAGACGAGTTACTTCATCAGGATGCAAGCTATCGGTATCGAATACTGTGTATCTGGCAGCCGTCCATCCATCC
>VTLG01016438.1_pt1 | contig 30621 bp, 51 predicted proteins | sample 4694571 | NCBI WGS metagenome assembly VTLG01 (sample SAMN12604809, study PRJNA352737) | marine metagenome | biome: ENVO:00000447; feature: ENVO:00000209|ENVO:00000569|ENVO:01000036; material: ENVO:00002151; isolation source: viral sequences binned using virsorter ...
TATGATTTCTCTTAATACAGATGAGGTTATAAGTGATGTTGATTATGAGTTAATAGAAGCGTTTTATACTGCTTTGGTGGATAGGGATGTTATTGCTATGAGAGAGGTTTTGTATATACTAGATGAACGAATGAGTAAGGATTGTCTTTGTCTTGAGCAGAGTTGTACGTGTGGAGCATGGATGAGGAAGAGTTATGACATCAATGAGTAGTCGGGGCAAAAAAGGCCCAAATCACGTTCATAGTTTAGATAAAGAAACACGTGATAGATATTTTCCAGAATATAACGGAGGTAAGGGCAGTCATGCACGAACCTCTACAAAAACAACAAGACAACGCTTTGAAGATAACTACGATAAGATAAATTGGAATCGTAAGTAATGCGTATTGAATATAACTTGATGCCCCAAGGCAAAGTGCTTCAAGACTTCAATGACTGTCGTGCTCGTAATTCTTTTATCATGGGGCCGCTTGGATCAGGTAAAACTGTTCAATGTATTCTTAAATTGTTTGATTTGATGTGTGAACAAGCTCCTGTTAGCAGAAAAACACATAAAAACTACGGTGTTAGACTATCTCGTATCATTGCAGCACGAAATACTTACTCAGAACTTTTTTCTACTACCATAAAAGACTGGTTAGAAATACATGGCGAGTTGGGTGAGTTCAAACAAGGTAACAAAGAACCACCGACACATTTCATAAGATTTAAACTTGAAGATGGAACATATGTTCATTGTGATGTCATCTTTATCGCATTTGATCGCCCAGAGCACGTTAAAAAGGCTAGGGGTATCCAGACTACTTGGGTGTGGCTAAACGAGACGAAAGAGCACTCTAAGGCCGTTTTAGACATGTTAGACCTACGACATGGCAGATACCCATCAAATAAAGAAGGATGTACGGCTACACATCATGGAATTATAGGTGATTCTAACGCTCCTGATGAAGATCACTGGTATTTTAAACTTGCAGAGATAGAACGTCCTGATAATTGGTCATTTTTTAGACAACCTGGTGGCGTTTATAAAGATGGTGAAAGTTGGGCTGTTAACCGACAAGCAGAAAACATAAAGAATCTACCTGACGGCTACTATGATCGTGGTATGCAAGGTAAGTCTGATGACTGGATTAAAGTAAATCTAGCCAACGAATACGGATTTGTGTCAAACGGCAAGCCTGTGCATCCCATGTATACGGATTCGGTACACTGTCAGCACATAGATTTTGCTTTAGATAGGTCTACACCTGTCATTTTAGGCTTTGATTTTGGTAGAACACCAGCTTGTGCGTTTTTACAGCGTACATCTATGGGTAGATGGGTTTGTTTTGATGAATTTGTACAGCAAGACTCAGGTGCAATAGACTTTGCACCATCACTCAAACGATATATTGAAGAACATTACCCAGAAAATACGTTCAAAGGATGGGGTGATCCCTCTGGTAACAATAGAAACCAAGCAAACTCTGATACACCCTTTCAAATACTCCGCGCTGCTGGTATACCCTGTCAACCAACACAGACTAATGACCCAATGAAACGTAGAGCAGCTTTAGAAGTGCCCATGAAAGAAATGTGTATGGATGGAAAGCCTAGATTTTTAGTTTTACCCAAGGCTACGATGATAAGAAAAGGACTACAGGGCGGGTTTTGTTACCGCAGAGTACAAACACAGGGCGAAAAATATACGGATGAGCCTGATAAAAACGAATATTCGCACCCAGTAGAAGCCTTAGAATACGCATTACAGGGTGAAGGTGAAGGCAGAGCCGCATTAACAAGGGTATCTAACTTCTCCAAGCCTACCACAGCAAAAATACAAGTCAGCGTGTTCTAATGATCAGCAAAGTCTTTGTAATTTTTGAAGATGATAAGACAAATTGGTGGTCTTGGTTACTAAAAAAAGGTTGTCGGCATTGTTATTTGGTCAAACCATCGCCAAATGGCTACATTATTCATGGTAAAAGACAGGAAGGTTTTGATTTATTTACTGTTAAAGACCAAGATAGTATAATCCAAGACATCTTTGCGATTGTGGATTACGTTCCTGTAGAGAAAAAAAGGTCATTATTTATGTTAAACACTTGTGTAGGCCATATAAAACAGATGCTAGGAATAGATAATCCATTTATTTTAACGCCATATCAATTATTAAAGTACATGAGGAAGTAATCATGGGATTTCTAAAAAGACCCAAAGCCCCAGAGCCTACAGCACAAGAGATTGCAGTTGTTGAAAGACAATCAAGACGGCTTGATGAAGAAATAGAAGAGCAAGAAAAAAGACTAAAAGCAATTGCACGTGGAAGATTAGGCACAGCGTCTTTACTTGCACCTGGCATACAAAAATCTGGTGGATCAACTAAAAGAACTGGTGGCTCTATGAGAGGAAGCAGAGGTAGTATGCTTGGAACTCGTGGTCGTGGCACTTATGGCAGTAGAGGTATGTCAACAAATAGAACTGAAGGCGGTAGGATGAACAGCGCCTAACTGAGTATTTATTATGCAAATTCCAAAAGAGCTTGGATCATACGATGATATAAAAAGAAGAGAGCAAGATGCATTTAAAAGGATGTCAAACTGGCATGACTTGTTAGATGATGTCTATGAATACTTTCTTCCTAACAGAAACTTGTTTGATGACTTTGCAAAAGGTCAAAAGAAGATGGATCGCATCTTTGATTCAACAGCTATGGAAGCAATACAGCAAGCAGCAAGCAAACTTCAAGAAAATATCGCACCGATACAAGCACGCTGGGCTACCTTTGCACCATCAAATGAGATTCTAAACGAACTAGCAACAGGTGACTTTGACGTTACAGAAAAAGACATACGCGAAAACTTAGAGAATCAAGCAACCATAGTCTTTGATTACATAAACAGATCAAACTTTGCTACACAATTTTTTGAACACGCACTAGATTTACTTGTTGGCACAGGCACATTACGTATTGATGAAGCTGATGACAATGATATGCCTATTGTTTTTACAGCTATACCGCAGAAAGGCATTGCATTTGAAGAAGGGCCATACGGAACTGTAGAAACACATTGGCGTAGATTTAAGATGAAGGCAAGAGATATACCTCGCAAGTACAGAGGTTATCAGCCTACACAAAAAATGCAATCTATCATGGAAAGCAAACCAGATACAGAGTGTGATATACGAGAAGGTGTTGTTTTTGATCCAAAAAAAGAACAGTACTATGGTCTTGTATGGAGTGATAAAGATGATCGCATAAGTTGGATGGAAGATTATGGCAAGTCTAGTCCTTGGGTAACAGGAAGATACTCTAAAACAGCTGGTGAAATACGTGGTAGAGGGCCAGCAGTACAAGCATTACCTGATGTACGCTCTCTTAACAAAGTAAAAGAGTTTGTATTGCAAAAAGCAGCTATTGATTTGTCAGGTATGTATACAGCGACAGATGATGGCGTAACTAATCCATATAACATAGTAATTAGTCCTGGAGTTGTTATACCTGTTGGCTCTAATAATTCATCAAATCCATCTATACAGCGATTAGATACAGGCACAAACTTATCTTTAGTCCAGTTTGAAGTACAAGATTTACAAAACGCTATAAAGAAAACATTGTTTAATGACTTACGTGATCCGACAGGGCCAGTTAGATCAGCTACAGAAATAGCTTTGGACTCAAGAGAACTTGCAAGAAGAATAGGATCAGCATTTGGTAGACTGCAAACAGAAGTGCTTATTCCTATACTCAAACGAGTTACTTTTATTCTTACTCGTAGAGGTTTATTACAGCCTATTCAGTTAGATGGCAGAGATGTAGAGATAAAGTTTTTATCACCGCTTGCCAAAGCACAAGATGGCGAAGATATTATAAACGTACAACAAGCAGTACAGTTTGTTTTGCAAAACGCAGGCCCAGATCAAGCTAAAATAGGATTTAAGCTAGAGGACTTTGGTGCTTGGGTTGCATCTAAAACTGGTATGCCAGCCGAACTTGTAAGATCACAAGCAGAAAAAGAAACAGTTATACAAGCTGGAGCGCAAGCTGCACAAGCAGGTATGAAAACATCTGAAAGGCCAATGCCACAACAATGAGTTGGACAAACATAGATGATCCTGAATTAGCAAAACAAGCTAAGAAAGAATCAGAAATCCGCAAGCAAAATTACAGAGAACTTGCAAAAAAATACCACAGAGTCTTTACATCTGAGGATGGACAAAGTATTTTGTCGGACTTAACTAAACGGTTTATCTATGAAAACGATACGCAGTTTGGTTCTACAAACATTAATTATGAAGCTGCATACCATGATGGCGAGTCAGGAGTAGTAAAATTTATAATTAATCAACTCAAACAAGCAGAAATACTTTAAGGAAATAACAATGTCAGAAGAAGTTGAACAGGCCGTTGAAGAAACAACAAACGATACCCTGCTAGATCAAGCTGAACCAACATTGGCAGAAGGAGAATACTTTTTAGCAGAAGGTATTAAGGGAGTCGGTGAAGCCCCAGAGTGGTTAGATAAAAAGTATAAAACCGTTTCAGATCAAGCAAAAGGTTATGCGGAACTATCTAAAAAGTTTGGAGCATTTAAAGGATCACCAAAAGATGGATACCAACCGCCAGAAGGTGTTGAAAAAGATGACGCTTTATATCAAGAGCTAGAAGCGTTTGCTACAAAAACAAACATGAGTGCAGATGCTTTTAGCGAAGCATGGGAGTTATTGACAGCACAAGAGCAAGCAGTAGAAGAAGTTAGCCAAGAATTAGAGTTACAAAAACTTGGTGATAATGCACAAACTAGGATAAAGAATGTTGAAGGGTTTATGAAAAACAATCTTGATCCAGATACTTATGAAAGAGCAAGATCATTAGTTACAACTGCTGACAATATAGAGCTAGTAGAAATGCTTGTGCAAGCTACTGCACCAGTTAAGTTACCGATTGAAGGTGGGCCTAATCCAGAAGGTCTTACTATGGAAATGATAGAAGAAGAAATGTTTAAAAAAGATGAACATGGTAATCTTCTTAGAAGTGTAAATGTTGAGCATGATCGCAAAGTAAAACAGATGTTGGAAGCATTTGCTGGAACTGATTGATATTTATACAAAATAAGAGTTATAATCGGGACAACTGGATACCGTATATCGCCCAGTAAATTAAGGTTGGATGCTGACCATTTACTGGGTACTCAGCTAAAACCTCAAAAAAATATTTAATTTACTCTTTTTGAGGATATTATTATGAGTAAGAATCTTGCACTAACAGCGGTAGCGGTCATTGAGTTTGACTCATTAGTTAAGCACGCATATGCTGGCATGGGATTACTTAAGCCCTCCGTAACTGTTAGAAACAATGTAGTAGGCGAAACATATAAGTTTCGTAAAATGGGTAAAGGACTTGCTAATCAGAAATCAACTTCTGACTTAGTGACTCCTATGGATGTTACCCACGAAGTACAAACTGCAACCATGCAGAACTGGAACGCTCCAGAATACACAGACATCTTTGACCAAGCAGAAGTAAACTTTGACGAGAAGCAAGAACTAGCAACAACTATTGCTGGTGCTTTGAGCCGAAGGGAAGATCAGCTTATCATAGATGTTATGGATGCAGCTTCACCAACAACTGTAGCTCATGGAAGTGCAGCTTTAACAATGGATAAAGTTATTGAAGCACAAACAACTTTGCGTAAGCAAAATGTTCCAAATACTGATCTTCATGCAGCTATAAATGGTGATGGTCTAAAAGGACTTTTAAAAGATACAGAAGCAACTTCTTCTGATTTCCAAACTGTAAAAGCATTAGTATCAGGTGATCTTAATTCACTTTGTGGTTTTGCTATTCATGTTGTAGGAACAAGAACAGAAGGTGGTTTGACTGTAGGCTCAAATACTGTTGATTCATATTTCTATCACAAAGAAGCAGTCGGACTTGCTATTGGTATAGAAATGAAAACATCTATTGATTACATACCAGAGCGTACTTCATTCCTTTGTAACGGAATGTTAAAAGCTGGTGCAGTAGTCAGGGATGTTGACGGTATTATAAAAGTTGAATACAAAGATAACGTATAAGGAGATTCAAAATGGCTTTTACAAGATCAAGTTTGGCACGTATTGGTACAGCTAATAGCGATGCTGGTGCTGTTTGGATCTACAAATCTGCTGATGCTATAGCAACAGTTAGGGCAGCTAACTATTTTCTTGGTGCGGTAGATGAGATTAAGTTGAATGATATTTTATTTTTAGTAACTTCAACTGGCGGTACACCAGCAGTAACTATAAGTTATTGCAATAGCAACACAGGTACTGCAATAGATATCACAGATGGTACAACCATATCTGCTACAGATAGTGACTAAACCAAATAGAACGGGGGGTTTATCCCCCCTTTCTTAAAAGGTAAATTATGGCTACAAAGATAGAGCTAATATCAAATGCTTTAATTTTGATTGGTGACTTACCCATTACATCGCTAGATGGTAATACAAGGGCGCAGACTGTAGCTAACAATCTTTATGACAATATTGTGCAGAGTGAACTTACAAAGTTTACTTGGGGTTTTGCACGTAAAAAAGCACAGATTGATTTGACTGTAGATAGCCCAGTAGGTACAGAGTGGCAGTCTATCTATCAACTACCTGCTGATATGTTGTTTTTAATTAGAGTAAATCCCCTTGTACCTTACAATCTGTATGGTGACAAACTATACACAAACACAAAATCTGCTTTATATGTAGATTACATTTACAATGCACCAGAATCTACATGGCCTGTATACTTTAGTAAGATGATAGAGTATGCATTAGCTATGGATTTTGCACCATCTATACGAGATAGCGGTGGTGCTATGGATGCAAACGCAAGGCAGTACGTCAATGCATCACGCATGGCTAGATATACTGACTCGCAACAATACCCTGTACAACCTATCGCTAGTAACCCATTTGTTAATGTAAGGGGCTAACCATGCCCATGTCTAAATTTTTCCAAAGTGCATTTATGAGTGGAGAGCTTTCTCCTCTGATAAAAGGAAGAGTAGACATAGATCAATACTATAAGGGTATGCAAACTGCTGAAAACGTAGTTATTGTACCGCAAGGTGGCTTGAAGCGTAGACCTGGCACTCAACACGTAGCAACAGCAGAAAAAATATTTACACCTTTTGTTGGCACATCATTTATCTCTTTGCCAAATGGCGGTACAGCAGCCAACATAAATGATTTTGATTCTAGCACGGTAAGCGTAACTACACAAAATATAGGAATTGTAGGCACTTCAGGCAATGGTGATTATGTTGTTGCTTTGTATGATTTATCAGGTGAAAGTAGTCGTGGCAAGTTTATTGAAATAAAAGATATAAAATTATCTGGAACAGGCACAGGAGTTTTTTTGTTGCAGGTATCTTCAGATAATGTGAGTTATTCAACAAAAAGAACAATTACAGTTACAGCCGAAAGTCAATCTTTTAAAGACAGAATACCAGATACTAGCGATGTTAAATATTTTAGAATTATAAGAACAGGAGATACAGGAGATTTAGGCTCATTAAAAATATCGGTAAGTGAGTTTAATGTTTTATTTGCATCAACATCTGCATCAGAAGCAAAAACATTTGATTTTAGTGTTGAATCAGATAGACATTATTTAGGTGTTTTGACAGGTGGCTTTGATACTTTTGCTTTTACGATAAGCTCTGGCACACCGACAGTTGGAAATAGCTATACTGTAAATGATGCAACCTATAGAGTTTTATCAGTTGTAAGTAGTGTTGCAAAAGCAGAAAGAACCGCAGGAACAAAAGAGCCACCAACATCAGGAACATTAGCTGGCAGTCCGACACTTACTTATAGTGCAGTTGTAAATTCAAGCTCTTTTGGCAATTTATCTTTTTACAGAGTTGAAGAATCTCAAACGTCTTTTAGTGCAATAGATCATTTGACTGTACCATTTAGATCAACAGAAGTACAAGATGTTAGGGATGTGCAAACAGAAAATGTTATGTTGATGTTCCACATGGAACATTTTCCTAGAAGAATTATTAATACTTCTGAAACAGAATTTACTATAGATAATATACCATTTTTAAATATACCTCAGTTTGATTTTAATGATGAGCAAAGCCCTACACCAGTAGCAGAAGTACAAAGGATGATTTTTGATACTTCAACAAGTACAAAACCGCAAAAAGGCGATAGATTTCAAATAGATGTTGAAGGTGTTTTGAGTAAAAACATAACATTTGCTGGTGATGGAACTACAAATGAAAGAAACGCAACAAGAGAAAATATAAGAAAAAATTTACAAGATATGCCGATATTTGGTGATAGCGGTATTTCTGTAGCAAGAACGGGTAACAATCAATATACAATTACGCTTGATGGAGAATCAGCAGGAAGTTATGAACTATTTTCAGCATTTTTAACATCATCAGGACAAAACTATGCTTTTACATTTGATAATAAAACTACAGGCACAGCAAGATCAGAAGATGTATGGTCAGATACAAGAGGATATCCAAGAACAGCTACATTTTTTGAAGGCAGACTTTGGTTTGGCGGTAGTAAATCAAAACGTCAAAGTGTTTTTGCATCAAGGGCTGGATCATTTTTTGATTTCTTTACAGAAGAAGGCGATGATGACGAAGGTATATTTGTAACAATATCTGCAAGAAATCTTACGGAGATAGTAGATATTAATCCAGATAGAGGATTACAGATATTTACATCAGGTGCAGAATTTTTATTAACAGGTAATACACCAGCAACAGTATCTATAAAAGCACAAACACAGCATGGTTCAAAGTTTTTAGAAGCTAAATCTTTAGATGGCGCTACGTTATTTGTAGATAAAAATGGAAAGACATTAAGACAGTATTTATATAACTATAACGAAGATGCATACAATTCGGTTGACATATCGGTGCTTTCTTCACATTTAATTGATAGTCCATTAGATGTTGGAATATTGAGTGGCTCAACAACAGAAGATGCAAACTACGTTATTGTAATAAATCAAGATGGTTCTGCTGCAATACTTAATACCTTAAGATCACAAGATATAAATGGATTTACAAAGTGGACAAATGGAGATACAAATACTGTATATCCTTTAAAACTTGTTTCTACATCTACAGTCAATAATAGTTTGTTTTTTGTAAATGAAAGAACTACTGATACAACAACAACTTATACTATTGAAATGTGGAATCAAGATAGATTGTTAGATTCAAGCGTCAAAATAACAGAGCCAGTTTTAGTTCCTCAATTTTCAAACGAAATTATTTTGCAAACGCAACACTTAACTGGTTTGACTGTAAGCATTGTAGCAAGAGGTGTTACATTGCCAAGTCGTGTAGTACAAGCTGTATCAGGAACTGACAATAATGGAAAGTTAGTTATCACTCAAGAAGAAGAAGATTTTATAAGAGCGTCAGGTTCTACAGTAGATGTTGAAGTTGGATTTAACTTTACACCTAAAATAAAATCTATGCCCTTAAATACAACCGCAGGTAATATTGCTGGTCAAAATCAAATGAGAGATAAAAAGATTACACGCATGAATTTACGTGTATTTGAAACATCAGGTGTTGTTATAGATGGCAATCCTGTGCCTATAAGACAGTTTGGCACATCATCTAACTCACCGCTTGATAGCGATCTACCTAAATTAACAGGTGTAATACAAGACAATAACGGTGGTAATGGTTGGAATATAGAAGTAGTACCAGAGATAACTGTACCTAATCCAACGCCATTTCACGTACAAGCTATTGAATACGAGGTGCAATCTTCTTGAACCAAGTACAAAGACAAAATGATATAATCAAGTTACAAGAGTTTTTGTTACAACAAGAAAATGTAAACTTAGCTGTAAGTCATCATTTTAGTGATGGATTGTATGCAAGAGAACTTACTATACCAGCAGGTGTAATTTTAGTTGGAGCAAAACATAAGACTAGGCACTTATACACAGTTGTTCAAGGAAAGTGTAAAGTATCAAGTCAGTATGGTGATTTAGATATTGAAGCACCTTTTATGGGTGAGACAATACCAGGAACAAAAAGAGTTATATATGCAGAAACAGATTGTGTATGGGTAACTTATCATCCAACACATTTAACAGATGTAAACAAAATAGAACAAGAAATATTAGAACCAGAGGTAATTTAGATGTCTTATGTAATAGCAGCTATTGCAATAACAGGTCAAGTTGTTTCAACTTTCGCAACAGTAGAAGCTGGTAAAGCCGCAGAAGAAGCCGCAGAGCGCAGAGCAGAAGAAGAAAGAATAGCTGCACAAGCAGAAGAATTGAAACGTAGAGAAGAACTAAACAGAGTTTTGGCTTCTAATATTTTGTCTCAAGCAACATCTGGGATAGCTACAGAAGGAACACCAGCAAGTCTCGCTTTAGAACAAGCAAAAACAATAGGTGAAAGTGAAGGTGTGCTTGCTTTATCACAAAGATTAAGAGAAAGAAACTTGCTTATGGAAGGTCGTACAGCAAGATCAATGGCTAACTTGCAAGCAGCAGGTTCTTTAATGAGAGCAGCTCCTGGATTAAAAACAGATATTGAAGAATTGACAGGTTGATATGGCTATACAAAGAATAGAAAGATACGGTACGTTTCGGCCCTCACCTATAGATGAGTCTAGGGCAAGAAGGATGCAACAACTTGCAGGTTTTGCAAGTGCTGTATCTGCAACTGCTAGAGCATTTGGTGAAGCAGAAGCAGCAGAAGAAGCACCAGAAAAAGCACAAGCAGCAGTTGAAGAAGCTATACAAACAGACCCAGAAACAGGTGAAGTTTCTTTCGGAGATTTACCTGAAGGCAGAGGATATGGAAAAGAAGTTTTTAATCAAGCTGCATTACGAGCATATGATGCAAAAATAAATGTTGCCAAAACACAAAAGTTTATTGATTTAGTAAATGACAATGAAGATGATCCTCAAGCGTTTTTACAGCAAGCTAACGAATATACCAATGCTTTTTTAAAATCTATACCTGTATCATTAAGATCAAAATATGAACAATCAATGCGTAATTCGGTTGTTGCTTCTTTTGATAAATTAAATGAAAACTTTCTTACAAATCAAACAAATCAAAATATACAAACTGTAACAAATTCAATAAATACTTTATCTGATAATGCTATAAGGTTGGCTATTGAAAATAGTCCTGATGCTCAAGAAAAGCTAAATGAAGTTTTTGCTGAAATGGCAGAATTAAAAAAACTTAATCCAAAATATAATGTAGAGCAAAAAAAACAAGAACTTAACAATAAAATTTTTGAACAAACAAATATTGCAAAATTAGACAACATTACTCAAGAGAAAGGACAAGCAGAAGCATATCAAGAATTAAATAATATTTTAGATAATTTGCCACAAGGTTATTCTACTGAAGAAGCAAAATCATTTGAAATAACAGCGCAACAAAGCATTAATCGCACTAATTCAAGAGAAATGGCAATTAAACAAACAGAGTTTGAAGAAAATCAAGCATATGTTGAAAAAACTGTAAATGCTATTGTGCGAGGAGAAGTTGTTCCAGAAGATGATTTAAACAAAACATTAGAAATTGTTAAAGGAACAGATGCAGAAAAGATTGTTTTAGAAGCTCAAGAATTAGCTCAGTTTGCTATTTTGTCAAAAACTGATCGTCAAAAAATTATAGAAGATGAGCAAAATAAAACTATTGCAGAGCGTTCAGGGTTATTAGATAAGTTAGTTGAAACTAATTCATCAATAAATAATCAACTGGTCAAAGACCCACTAGGATTTGCAATAAAACAAGGAATTGTATCTGATGACGAATCCATGGATTTTGCAACAAGTATACAATCAGGAAAATATGAAGATAGCGTAGAGTTGTTAAAAACAAGAGTTTTAAAAGCACAAACTGCAAGTAATCATTATGGACAAAATATACCTCCATTTACTGACGCAGAATTTGATTTAATATCAGCATCAATAAACAATATGACTCCTGAAGATAAAACCGCATTTGTTGGGTTTATAGAGCAAGGCACACAAAATTCGTCATTAGCAGCAAACATTTATTCAAAAGTAGCACAAAAAAATCAAGGAGTTTTTGCTCAAGCAGGTGCAATGTTTTCTTATAATCCATCAGCAGTTCCAATTATTTTTAAAGGACAACAAGAAATATCAAACAAAAATGTAAAAGCTCTCAATGCAAACGATGCTTTAGCAGAATTTCAGAATGTTGTTGGAGAAGCAATAGAAGGATCAAATGATAGAAAAAATGTTTTGGAAACTGCAAAAATGTATTTGTATGGTTCAGCAGAAGATGGCCAACCGACCATTGTAGATTTTAAAGAAGCGATATTTGCTATTACAGGACAAATAAGCAAAGTAAATGGTAAAAAAACAATATTGCCTCAAAATGTTTCTGCAAATCGTTTTGATGAATATCTTTCGGATTTTGATATAGAAAATTCAAATATAGCTGATTACGAGAAAATAAGAGCAAAACGAGCTTTTGCTAATGGGCAAATTCAAGCAACAAAAGGAGTTAATAATTATATTATTTTTGGTGAAGATGGTTATGAAATTATGAATAATGAAACTCCTCCACAACCATTTGTTTTTACAGTAAACGAAGGTATTGTAAATTCATTTATTGCTAACAAATATAGTAGATCACGAAGAAGAAGAACTCAATAATGCCTATTTTATCAGACATTGATGAACGGTCTCGGCTTCAAAGAATAATTGATACTCGTGATATTTATGGACCAGAAGGATATACAGAATCTTCTTTTGGTGAAACTTTTGCTGCTGCGTTTGAAAATGTAATTTTAGAAGAACAATCTATATCTAGTATATATGGTAATGAAGGATTAAATCTTAGAAAACAAAAAGTTGTTGATTTGAGAAATGATGGATTTGATCTTAATCCTTATATAAATACAAGAGGACGTATTGATTATGATGGTATTGCAAGAGATACAGGATTAATACGTACTGACGCAGAAATAAATGAAGAAAGAATAGAATATTTTAAAGAAAAAAGAAAACAAAATCAAAAAATTTTAGATCGTGGTAGCGGTTTAGCTCAGTTTTTTGGCGGTTTAAGTGGATATGCTTTAGACCCTATTAACATTTTAACATTGCCGTTTGGTGTTGGTACAGCTTTTAAAGGGCTAGGTGTATTAGCAACTACATTACGAGCAAGTAGAAACTCAGCAGCTATTGGTGTTGCAACAGAACTTGCAATACAACCTTTGGTTTATAAGCACAAACATGACATTGAATCACCTTATGAATTTAGTGATGCGCTAACAGCTATAGGTTCAGTAGCAGTTACTTCAGGATTATTAGGTGGTGCAGCAGGTGGGCTTGGAGCTTATTTAAGAAAAGCTCGTCAAAAAAGTGCGGACTTTGTAGATGTTGGGCAAAAAAACGAAGTTGAGTCTTTAGAAGCATTGCGGCAACTTGAAAACCAACTTGCACTACAAAAAGATTTTGAGCCACCGAGAGTTAATGATGTTGTGCTAACAGAGTATGATAAGTTTGCTGCAAAGCAAGATTTAAAAAATGTCAAAGAACAACAAAAAACAAGACAAGCAACAATTAAAGCATTAGAAAAACAAAAACGTCAGATACAAAAAGACAATCCAACAATGGCAAAATTTTTGGCAGACCTGGGTGGGATCAATGCAAAAAGTTTTATTAAAGAAGGGGTAAACTCTGACTCAGTTGCAGAATTTAGCAATAGACGTAAACGTGGATTTCAAAAACAATTTTTTAAAAAAGGCGATACTGTTAGAAGTGTTACTGGAAGAGTTGTTGATGGCGGTTTAGAACCAGATGATTTAGCAGAAAAAGTAAGGGAATTGCAACAATCAGAAGGGTTTTTAGTTACTATAAGAGATTTTGGTGTTGATGATGCCGTATCTTTAGTTGATCAAGTAACAAGAAATCCACAAATGTTAAAAACAGAATTAGCGGAAGGACAAATTAAAGCGATTGAAAGAGAATTAGATGAATTGCAAATGTCTGAGTTTAATTTTGAAGAATATTATGAACGTGTAATACAAGAAAATATAGATGCTGATATTGCAATACTTGAAGCAAATGAAAAAGTAAGATTAGAAAGAGAAAAACCATCATTGTCATATGAAGATTATGTTGTTGATGAGCCACCAAAAGCTCCTATAGCTACAACAAATTCTTTGCAAAGAAGTTTTTTAGAAAGGGAAGGTATCGCAGAAGATTTTGATAGAGACATTGCAGATTACAATACTCTTGGCGTAAAGCAAGCAGAAAAAGATGGCAAAAAAGTAGATGCAGATAAAATTATAAAAGAATTAGATGATGATATAGATGGATTAGAATCTGTTAGGGTGTGTGCTCTTGGTGACTAAAAACGAACAACTCGATCCTTTGCAAAGTAAATACAATAAATGTATTCAAACGGCAGTAAATACTGGAAAGATAAGCAAATCTTTAGCAAGAGAAATATTAGAATCTGATAGTCCAGAAGAAGCTATTGTAAATTTAATAAATCAAAAAACTTTACAAAAAAGAGAAACAGTTATACAGGCAATAAGATTAGCTGACACTGTAGATAAAATTACAAATCATCCAAGTGATGATGCATTTACTGGTCTTATGTCATTGCTTACAAAAGATATTAGTAATAAAGCAACCTATAATAATATTGATACGTTATCTAAAGTTTATAGAAATAGTTATCATGCACTTTGGGCAGATGGATTATCGCAGTTTAGAAGCAAGGCATTTGGTATATCCGATACAAAAACAGCAAGATATTTAGGAATAAGTAATAGTGAAAAAAGCATAAATAAATTTATTGAGGGTGTTTATGACTATCAAAGAGGAATAAAAACAGACGATCCTGTAATAAACGAAGCGGTTGAAGCATGGTATAAGATTGTTGAGATTGCAAATAAAAATTTCAATAAGAATGGTGGTAATATTCCTAAAAATGAAAAATGGCTTTTACCACAAAATCACGATCCAGCTTCTGTTAAAAAGAAAGGGTATAAAGAATGGAGAGCTTTTGTAGATGATAAATTAGATAGAAACTTAATGCTGGATGATCAAGGTAAACAGTTATCAGATGCTGATTTTGAAAAAGCGCTTAGATATGTTTTTGAATCCATAACAACAGGTGGATTAAATAAAATACAAGATTTAGAAATACCAAAACTTAAAAATAAAATTTTAAAACGTAATTTTGAAAAAAGATTTTTATATTTTAATAATGCTCAATCTTGGATTGATTATCAAAATGAATTTGGCAGAGGTAATATTCTTACAACATTAACTGATTGGATGGATTCTATTGCTAGTGATACAGCAGTTTTAGAAATATTAGGCCCAAATCCAAGACAAACTTTTGAAATTTTAAAAGCAGAAGCGCAAAAATTACAACTTAAAAGAAAAGGCAAACAAACTGTAAAGCAGCAAACACAACTTAGTTTATTAGATGCTACGTTTAAAGTTGTAAGTGGAGAAATAAATCAAGGTCAAATGACTACTGTAGCTGACTCTATTACGTTTGTAAGAAATATTAATATTGCTGCGACATTAGGTAAAGCTACTTTTGCTTCAGTAACAGATTTAGCATCTTCTGCTATTACTGCACATTACAATAACATACCAGCAGTAAAAGTTTTTAAAAGACAACTTAGTTTATTGAATCCAGCAAACGAAACAGATAGAGCATTTGCCGCAAAAATTGGTTTTGTTTTTGATGGTTGGCTTGGCAGAGCATTTAGTAAAAGTAGATTCGTAGATACATATGGTGCTGGAAGTAGTGCAAAAGCAGCAGAAATAACTTTAAGAATGTCTGGTCTTGAAGCATGGACAGAATCAGGTAGAAAAGCATTTAGCATGGAGTTTTCAGGAATGTTAGCTGACAACTTTAATAAATCATTTGATGAATTAGATTCTGCATTACAAAGATCATTTAATACTTACCAAATTACAAAACAAGATTGGGACAATTTTAGAAAAACAGAATTACTTGATTTTAAAGGCTCTAAGTTTGCAGATGTTACAAAAGATGCTACTAAAAAATTTCATTCTATGATTTTAATTGAGCAAGATTACGCAGTTCCAACACCAGATGCTAGGGTAAGAGCAATAACATCAGGAGGTAGAGGAGCAAATACAGCAGTTGGTCAGTTTATAAGATCAGTTTTTATGATTAAATCATTTCCTATAACAGTTATAGCTAATCATTGGATACGTGCATACAATCAACCTACTATAGCTGGCAAAGGTGCTTATATTGGAGCATTAGCATTAAGTACTACATTAATGGGTGCTTTTGCAATACAAATGAAAGATATTGCAAATGGTAGGAATCCAAGACCTATGGATGATCCTGAAGATTGGAGAAATGCTTTTATACAAGGCGGCTCTGGAAGTTTGCTTGCAGATTATATTTTAGCTGATCCACAAAAATATGGGTCAAATTATCTTGAAACAATCCTTGGGCCTATGGCTGGTTTAACAAGAAGAACTGCTGAGTTTACGCTTGGTAACGCAAGAGAAGCAGTATTAGGTGATGAAACAAACATTATACCAGAAAGCACAAGATTTCTGCGCGATATAGTTCCTGACCCTTGGCAAGTTTCTTTATTTTTTGATTCTATTTATTACAATGCAAGATTAATGGCTGATCCTAGCTATCAAGCTACTATTAACAGAATACGCACACAACAGTTTAGAGAAAATAATTCAGACTTTTGGTGGGCGCCAGGAGAAACCGCTTCAGAAGTTTTAGAGGATTTTTAAACAATTAAATAGTATAATCGGCAAAATATATAGGGTTTTACAATGACAGTATCACAATTAGTTACAAGAAATGACATTACTTCAACAGGTGGTCAGACAAGTTTTACGTATACTTTTCGTGTATTAGCTGCATCTGATATGGAAGTTTATGTCAATGGAGTAAAACAAACGTCTGGTTTTACTGTAAACAATGTAGGTACTGTTACAGGCGGCACAGTAGTATTTAGTAGTGGTCAAACTAACGGACACGTAGTAAGTCTTGTATTAGCTATGCCGCTTACTAGAACAACAGATTTTCAGAATAGCGGTGATTTCTTAGCATCAGATGTAAATGGTGACTTTGATAAAATGTATATAGGTGCTATTCAGAATGAGAATACTATTGAGAGAAGTATTCATTTGCAAAATGTAGACCCCACACCAGTAGTAGGTGGTGTAGCAAAAGATATGGAACTGCCCCTAAAGGCAGATAGAGTGAATAAATTATTATCATTTGATTCAGATGGTTTGCCAGCAGCAACGGTGAGTTCTACTGCATTATCGCTTATATCAAGCGGTACAGGCACACCAGAGGGATCAGTAACAGCATCGGTAGGTTCTATATTTTTAAGAACAGACGGTGGTTCAAACACAAGTTTTTACGTAAAAGAATCTGGATCAGGTAATACTGGTTGGGTTGCTAAATAACAAAGTAGGTTGATGCTATGACTATTAAACAAAATGGCGGTGTTTTTGGAAGAAATCCCACATTCAATGATGTAACGATTGAAGGTGATCTAATTTTAAATGGTGAAACATTTACAGGTTTAGACTTCAATGGTAGTTGGAACGCAAGTACAAACAGCCCAACATTATCATCTGGAACTGGTACGCAAGGAGAGTTTTATATTGTTAGTGTAGCAGGTACAACTAACCTGGATGGTGTTACAAACTGGGGTGTAGGTGATTACTGTTTCTTTAATGGTACAGCATGGCAGAGAATAGAAGGTGGAGCAGACGGTAACTTTGTAAATGCAAGTGTTAGTGGTACTTTAACATCATCTAATGTAACAAACGCATCAGGAGATATTACGTTAGACGCATCAGGTGACATTACTCTTGATGCTGATGGCGCAGATATTAGATTCAAAGATGGTGGCTCAACTATTGCTCTTGCAAAAATGGATAGTAGTAACTTTACCATTCAAACTAATAACAACGACAAAGACATTATTTTTAACGGTTATGATAGCGATGGCGGTGGTTTAATTACAGCCCTTACCCTTGATATGTCTGATAAAGGTACTGCAATCTTTAATAATAAGGTTAGAACTCAAACTTTATTACAAAGTATAGGAGCAGACACTCAAACAAATGTTACGGCATCACAATCTATAGGCATACATTTACAAAACACATCAAATACAGACGGTAATTTCGTGCCTATAGATTTTTACAACTCAACAGATTTTGTTACTGCAAGGATTGGGGCAGAATTTCAAGATGCCGGAGATAGAAATACCGATTTATATTTTGCAACAAGAGCAAACAGCGGTTCTCTTACTGAAAAAGCTAGGATTACCTCCGAAGGGAAAATTCGTCTTGGAAATAGTGGCGATCATGTAATGATTGATCTAACAGCAAGTAATGCGGCTATTGAGCTTATAGATAACAATCAGACTAACCCGCCAACACTTAGAGGTAACGGCCCTAACTTCACGATTGAGAATGGTGGACTTGAAATGATGCGGATTTCAAGCACTACAGCAACAATCTTTAACGAAGCAAGCCAAAATATAGACTTCCGCATTGAATCTGACAGTAACACTCATGCTTTTTTTGTTGATGCTGGTAATTCAAGAGTAGGGATTATGCATAATTCACCTTCAAAAACTTTTGATGTGCAGGGAACTGGAAGATTTGGTATAGGTGTTAGTCAAAATACAGAAGTTTTATTAGATGCTTATGATAATACTACAAATTCAGATATCGCAGGTCTTGTTGGAGGATCAACGTTTGGGGCTTTAATACAAGGTGGGTTTGCTGGACACTGTGTTGTTGGGCTTCGCGAAAATGATGTAGGTGATTCTTTTTCTATAGTTTCAGGAGGCGGAAATTTTACAACAGATAGCACTTACGATCTTTTATGTTTTCAAGTTGAATCAGATGGTGATGTTTCAATTCCTAACGGAAATCTTATTGTAAAAGATAGTGGCATTGTTGGTACTTTTAATAGATTAAGCAGTGATGGTCTTGTTTTAAAAATTGAAAAAGATAATGCAGGTATAGGCGGTCTTGGAGCTGCGGCAAGCTCAATATATTTACAGGGTAGCAGTAATGGGGGTATATACATAAATGGTCAAACAGATGTTAGGCCTTGGAATACTTCAACACTAGCTAATCTTGATAACAGTATGGATTTAGGTTCTTCAACCGCAAGATTTAAAGATTTATATTTATCAAATAATTTAATTTTAAATAGTGTTAAATTAGGTGGAGGTTCAGCAACAGTAGCAGATGACGCAGTTGGATCTTTTACACCACCTAAAAAAGCTGGCATTGCAATTATGTGTGCTGGTGCAGAAAACGCTTTTCCAGCAGGTGAATCATTTACTGCGATGTTTTATTATGATGTGGGAACTTCATTAAGTGCTAATGAATTATCTATCGGTATTGGAGGAGATGTCGCTGTGACATCAAGCGATGTTACAGGTACAACAGGAACGGATGGCGACATAACTATAGGCCTTACAGCAGATACTGTTAAAGTTGAAAATAGAATTGGTGGTGCACAAAATATACAACTAACATTTTTATAGGATTTATTTATGACTTATGAAGCACAGCATGATTCCGAAAATCTTTGGTATGTTGCTCAAAAAAATGATGATGGTGAAATAATTAAAGTAACAAAAGTTTTCTGTAACGCAGAAAAAAACACAGCAGAAGATGCAATATCTCTTGCTCAGACGCCAGATAAAGAACTTACTTAAGGAGCAAAGTAAATGGCTATCACAACAACTTGGAGCGTCAATAACATGACGCATATGGATTCAGACGGAGGAGTCGTGTTGGTTTATTGGTCACTTTTGGCTGCAAGCGATGGTAGTCCATCATACACTGCTCAAGAGGGAGGTAAGTTAAAACTTGAGTATGATGCTTCTTCTTCAGACTTCATTCAATATAATGATTTAAAAGAAAGTGATGTATTAAGCTGGGTATATAACAGTTTAATCACAGGAGAGGAAACTGCTGATGAAGCAAAAAAACGCATTGAAGATGAGAGGACTGCGAAAGTGCAGGGTCAAATTGATCGTGCTGCAAATCAAGCAGACGGAGTACCTTGGTAGTAATATTTGTTAATAAAGGGTGAAATAAATGGCTACATATGTAACTAAAAACATTACTGCACAGAACACATTTAGCGATGTAGTTATCTTTGACGGTAATTTTAATCTATCTATATCTGGCACGTTTGCTAACGGAACTAAAGTAACAGCGCAAAGAAGCATTGACGGCTCAACATTTCATGATGTTGATGTATTTACAGCAGTTGGTGAGTTTGTTGGATTTGAACCAGAGCAAGGAATGTCTTACAAAGTAGGCGTAAAGACAGGTGAGTTTGGTTCAGGTTCTAATGTTACTATTAGGCTTGGTGGTGCTTGGAAAAATCCACCGATAGCTAATACATAACGTGGTAGATTCAACAAAAGATACGCTAGATGTTGTTGCTGGCTCAACGGCTGTTATGAGTTTGTTTGGCTGGTTGCCACCTATAGCTGCATTGTTTACAATCATCTACACAGGTATACGTATCTGGGAGACTAAAACAGTACAATCGTGGAGAAAGAGATGATTACAATAGATGATGTTACATATACAGAAGATCAATTATCAGACGTATCAAAAGCTCATGTTAAACGCATAAACGTATTACGTGAAGAAGCAGCGAGTTTACAAATGATGCTTGAAGAAAAGAAAGTCCTCATTCATACATACGCTGCATCTATCAAGAACTCAGTGGAAGTTGTAGATAAAAAAGAGGAAGCAGTCAATGAGTGAATCAATTAAAGTCCCATCATGGGCCGTACCTTTAGTCGCAGCGATTATACCTGCGGCTATCGCATGGGGTACTATGCAAGCTCAAGCGCAAGCTACTGATGAAGAAGTTGCTAAAGTATCTAAAGTTGTAGAAAAACTTGAGACAACAACGACAGACAACGCTGTACGCACAAAACTAAACGAACAAGCTATACAAACTATAGCTGATGGTTTAGCTGCACAAACAGAAATCAGTAAAGCTACTGACGAGAAACTTGGCACACTTATAGAGATAATGCTCAAAGAAAGGCGATAGAGTTGAAACTGGTGATTGCGTTGGTGGTCATCATTAACGGTGTGGAAGATGACACCAAGAAAACATACTTTATAAACGCACAGCATTGTGAGTGGATCGCTCAAGAAATGACACGTGAACGTAAATATTTTCAAGGGTTTGAAGAAGGCTCTATATTCTGCCGTCCTGAATGGGTAGCTGATGATACAAGAGTCACACGTCTTAATGTAATACCTATGCCTGAGGTTGATGAAGATGTTGAATAACTTTATAGGCCCAGTATCTAATCTTGTAGGTACATGGCTCAATAACAAGAAAGAAGAAAAGCAAGCCAAGCATCAAGCCAAAATGAACGTCATACAGAATGATGCTAACTGGGAACAGATCATGGCAGAGTCATCTAAAGATAGTTGGAAAGATGAGTTCTGGACAATAGTTCTTAGCATACCTATCTTTATGGTGGGATATGCGATAGCAAGTGGCGATACTACTGTCATTGACAGAGTGCATCTAGGATTTGATGCATTATCCACGCTCCCAGATTGGTATCAATACTTGCTATTTATAGCTATAAGTTCTAGCTTTGGCATACGTGGTGTTAGCAAGTTAATGTCCATGAGAAAATGAGTTGGAAAGAGTACAACGGTGGAGATGAAACCGAATGGTATCACATCGTTGGATTATTTGTACTATTGGGCATATTGTTTGCTATAATATTTTTCTTCGGGCCAGAAACTACAGAAGTAATACCAGATATGGGAGAGTAATCATGGGTCTATTTAGAAATATTGTAAACTTTTTTACAAATTCAGAAGATGTCACAGTACGTAACCGCGATGAGAAAGGACAGTATGTAGCTGATGACAAGTCTACACCCAACAAGAATGAAGCCTACAAAACAGTACGCAAAAAGAAAGCTGCACCAAAAAAGAAAGCAGTAGCAAAAAAGAAAAAGCCTACCAAGTGAAATACTTTGATATAACAGACTTTGATTGTCAGGAGACAGGCGAGAATGAAATGTGTCTTGAGTTTTTATCTAAGTTAGATAATCTACGCGATGTCTGTGGCTTTCCGTTTATCATTACAAGCGGATATAGAAGCCCATCACATAGTATTGAATCAAAAAAAGCAAAGCCTGGCACTCATGCACAGGGCATAGCATCTGATATAAAAGTAAACAATGGCATGGAAAGATATTTGATTGTAAAGAACGCTGTAGATATGGGATTCAACGGTATAGGTATAGCCAAAACATTCATACACGTTGATAACAGAACATCATCACCTGTTATGTGGTCTTACTAACGATATCTAGATGTTTTCTTTGCTATACGTTTGGGTTGTTTAGAGAACTGTTTACCAGCTTTAGTGTCTCTCTTTTTCTTTCTACTGGTCGCTGCATATTCTTGAGCCGATAGTGCCTGTCTAGCTTTACGTGGCAAATAACGCTCTCCTGTGGCCTTTGGGCCAACGGTAGATGGTTTACCTGACTTAGTACCCCAATCTTGTTTACCCCAGTCTAAGAGCGATTTCTGTGGCTTCCTGAGTGCCATTATCTGTAGCCACCACCCCTAGCTTTGTATTGTTTTGCTAACATCTGTGCTTTACGTGCTGACCATTGCCCAGGTCTACCACCTTTACCACCACGTTTGATAGCTTCAAACAAACTCTTTCTCATTCTAGGTTTGGTGTAGTTACCAGCTTCATTGACTCGTGATTTTTGCTTCATTTTTTACGTTTCCTAGCAGCAGCAATTACATCACCGCGAGTTATCTTATTTTTATCACCATACATAGCTGCAAGTTTTCTTTGTCGTGCAGTAAGTTTTTTCTTTCTCTTCATATCCATAGTTATTTACCCATAGCTTTTTTCTTAGCTTTTTCTGATAAGTCTTTGAAATGAAACAACTTTTTACTGTTCTTTGTATGCATAGAACCGCTATGTGTTTCACCGTTTGGCATTTTATGAGTGCCACCTGTGTACTCTCTGCCATCAGCAAAGTAATGTTTTGTACCCTTTGCCATGTTACTTCCTTGGCTTACTTTTCTTTGGCTTTGGCTTACTCTTTGAACCTTTATGATATGGCATGATTAATCTCCTATGACCATTTAACTTTATCTGCCCACCATGCAGCAGACATTTTGCCACGTGCTATGTTCTTTCTGTGTCTTGCTTTGAAACTTGCACGTTTCTTCTTCATCCTGTCTGACTCACCTGCTTTTGGTGCGCCAGCAGTCTTAGCTCCTTGTTGTCCAAAACGTATAGTTTTAACCTTATCGCCAACTTTTGCAACAACAACGTGAGATTTGGTGGGGTGATTTGGTGTACGTTTTGGCTTGTTATAGCCTGATACCCCGATACGTTTGAGTAAACTTTTCTTTTCCATGCCCCGATTATAACAAAAAAAGCCCCTGTGTGGGGCTTTAAAAGGGGGTATCAATCAACCTTAAAAAAGGACTTACAGTATATATTTATGTTTGTCCCCAAGTCAACATCCTTTTTTTAGCATATAAACTTGGGGTCAGGATAATCTTTCTTCATGGTATTTAATTAACTCATTGAAGTGTTGCAGCATATCTTCGTAGTCTTTTTTGTATAATTTTTTGAGTTTGCGTTTGTCTTGATGCATCTGTCTTACAAAGTCTTCACCATACATATCAATCATCCATAGTGTGTACTGGCCTTCTGCGCTACCCTTACTCATACCGAAACAATTACAACCTTTGCACTGCGGATGCACGTTCTCTACCTCTAACGCCCAGTATGATGAGCTACCTTTGGCTATGTAGTGACCACCGTCTGCATCTTTCCAATGCAATCTTTTGTTGCATGATACACATTGCACCATACCAAGCTGGTCAGCAGCCGATATTCTTGCTAACTTTTGCAATGCAGTCAGGCATTTCTTGCGTAGTTTCTGACTCATTCGTCTGTCATTGGCTTTGATGGAAAGGGTATGTGTATGCCTGTACGTTCACTCAATGCTGAGTTGATAGCATCATAAACCTTAGATACTTTGTCTGATTCTATATCTGTAGTTGATGATACACCGTACATTGTGTTTTGTATTGATCGCCAAAACTCTTTAAATGATTCTTGAGTCCAGGGTATTTCAATAGAATCTCTGAGAAAGTCTGCGTTAAGTTGGTGATAGTAACCAGCATCATTCAACATACCAGCTGCATTTCTAAAATAAACTTCAAGTGCCGCTTGTTGTTTAGGTGATCTTGGTTTACCTGTTTTACAAATAAACGTAACAAAATCATGTTGATCGCATATCTCATCAACAAACTTTTTAAAACATTCTCGTTTGTGATCATTGTTTACGTGCCAGTGTCGTGCCATATTACTTCACCAGTTTTTTTCTCAACCATTTTTTACTGAGTTCTTGATTGTATTGATTTTTTTCTTTTTTGCTAACAAACGGTTTATACTTTCGTTTTTCCATATCTTTATCATCAAACCAGTCTTTGCCCTTAAGTTTTTTTCTAACAAATGTTGGCGACCTGTCAAATGCTTTTGCAATATCAAGCACAGAATACTTTTCACCGTAACTAAGTTTACGAGTACGCCCCTTATATACCCTGTAAATAGTTCTTTCACGCATTCATTCCAAGCTCTTCTTTAAGTTTAGCTAGTGCAATAATATTTTTTTCGCGCCTTTCTTTCTGACTATCTGGCTGCAACTGGTGAGGTATATATAGTTTATGATAACTAGCTATCCTGTACTTTGTTTTTTGTAAACTGAGTATTGCATCAATATCTGGGAACGTAAACTTATCATTACCCTTTTGTCTCTCTGCATGAAGCTCATCAAACAATGCGTTGATCTCTTCTCTGCACATCTTGGCTATTGACTTACCAAACTCTCTCTTTGCTAGTGACAATGAGTTGTCGTCAGGCCATTGTGCTTGCATACGTGATATTCCATAAGTGTTTTGCAATCTAAAAAAGAAATAAGCAATTACATCTTTCTCGTCTTTGCTAAAAGTCTGTGGCTTTTTCGTAGTCGTATATGCTTGCTGCATAAGTTGTTTTAGTTGTTGTTTTTCCATAGTTGTTTCTCCTTTTTTTGTCGTTTGATTCCCAGTAAGACAATGCACGTTTCCAATCTTTCATTTTTACCCTACCAACAACCCATCCTTTTGACGAATGGTAATCATAAAATTGTTGAACATCACATTGATAACCCTTTTTATTTTTATATTCTTCTAATTCATTTACAGTAGGTATATTAAATTTAATATTAATACTTGTATTATTATCCTCCGCGATTTCGCGGATAGGGGTAGGAGTGTTTTCATGGATACCCTCACCGCAAATTCGTAGATACCTGTTTACTATTTCCTTAGAATTTTCTGCATAAATAATTTCTATTTCTATGTACTTTGCATCAACAAGGCTGCTTACCCAAGCACTTATTGTTTTTTTATGCACGTTGTATAGCTTTGCAAAGTAAGAATTTGTAGCCCAACACTTGCCTTCTTTGTTGCACAGTGAAGTTATCTCACCATACAATAATTTTGCATTAGCTGATATATTGTCATCATATCTAACACTAGCCGGTATGACTGCGTAATAGTTTGGTTTTACAAAATTATAAGTGCTCATTCAGCAGCCCTAATGAACTCAGATAGCTTTACTTCGCAAGTATCTGATATCTTTTGTAACGTGCTGACAGATGGTATTCTTTCACCTCTAGCAATCTTTGATGTCATAGATATTGACATACCACATTTGACTGCAAACTGAGATTGATTGAGATTTAATTCATTCATGTAATGATTCATTGCTTTACTAATATCCATGTTATTCCTTTGACTTGTTGTACTAATTGTATTTATAATGGTACAATGTGTAAAACATTATTTCAATCAATTATTAAAGGGAGCAGTAAAATGGGATGGCAATTTCCAAATGATGAGATCAATCATTGCGATAGATGCTGTGAATACAGAGATAGTTACTTGTATATCACCGTTGATGTCTATGGCATATGCAGCAACAAAACAAGATTTAACGATGGATCAACCTACGTTTGTCACGATTGTTTAACTGAAGATGAGTATGATTTACTTCGCGATTTAAATGATTTTGATCGCGGTGATAAAGATTGTCAGTTAGGCCGACCACATAAACCAAATCAATCTTCAGACTATGATTGGGCCTATGGTGCTAGGTATGTCAAAGAACAGATGGATGATGCAAAGTTAGAATATTTAAATAAATTTAACGAAAAATTATTGGGGTTATAAAATGAAAACAAACATACCAGATAATGTAAAGAAAGTATTCCAAGAAATGGGGATCAAACCAGACCATGATAACTTGTGGGATTGTCATGGAACTATGGTTATCAAGCATAAAACACTTGAGAAGTTAGCTGCATTTAAGGGCATAAAGTTTGATAAGCCAGAGTTTATAGAGGTCAGCATCAAAAACAAAGAAGCAGCTATCTTAGTCACTGGTCATCTTGGAGATAAGTCGGAGTGGTCAATAGGTGAAGCTGCCCCTTACAACTGTAAAAACAATTATGTATTTGCGATGGCTGAGAAACGTGCCAAAGATCGCGTGATCTTGAAGTTAGTCGGATTGCATGGTGATGTGTACAGCGAAGATGAAGCTGACGATTTTGCGGTCAAACCATCTTACACGTTAGAACAAAAAGCTATGCTTGATGATGCGCTGCAACGTAATGACAGTCTAACCATGTACGCATTGTTGTCACAATGCACAGAGGATCAAGCTACTGGACTGTTTAATTCGTTTAGGCGTGGCGAGGTAAGTGCTAAAAAAGATAAGATAAGACAGTTAAGCAGCCATGGCAGTAATCAATGGAAAAAACTGAAAGATGATGTGCAAATAGGATTGTCTGACCCAGACGCATACTTCGATGTGGTAAACGAAGTAGAAAATCTTAGTGCATTTGACTTGAAGTTCTTGCATACAATGATAGACAAACAACAATCAAACCAACTCAAACAACTTATGGCAGGGTAATATGTATTTTAGAATTAATTTTGATATGGATTTAACAAAGATAGATAAATCTAGGATAAAAGAACACTCAAATGGTAGTAAGTATGCAAACTTTACGTTGTATTGTGATACACAAAAAGTAAGGGATGACTACGGAAATAGCGGTTATGTAAGTCACTCGTTAAGCAAACAAGATTTTGAGCATAAAGAAAGTGGAGGTGAGCTTCCAGAAATGCCAGTTATCGGACAAGCTAGGGTAGTTTATCCTAAAAATGATACGCTTGTTGAACCTAAAAATACTACACCAAAGATAGCTGATGATAACTTTGATGATGATCTTCCGTTTTAAAAAAAGGGGCATATAGCCCCCAATCGTTACGCTTTGAGTAATCAGTTAGTTATAAGTTTATAAAGATATCCTTTGCCATTTGGTCGATTTTGTTTGACCAATACCTCAACATTTATATCTCTAGGTAAATTAAATCTAGCGCGATTCTCATCCCATCTAAACGATCTCATTATTGCACTAATTGAAGTCTCCATCGCGTAAACTTCATAACGCAAAGCAATTAACTCTTTTAAATCCCAAATCGTGTAAAGATTTCCGTCTTTCATTACTTCATATAACGCTTTTTTTGTTGATAGTTTCATTTGTTCATCCCCTTATTAAGATATTTAAAAAATATACTAGTGTATAAGACCCGATTGAAATTAAGGCCATTAGAGCGATTAAACCTAAACGGGATACTATGACACCTGTAATCCGTTTACGGTTGCGTATCAGCCTTATATGGCGTTTTTCGGCCTGTTGTTTCTTAGCTGCCAAGTATCTGAGTGCCCTTGCATTTCTGGTTGGTATATCCCAGGTATAGTCAGTCATTGTTTCTCTCCTATGCGGTTTTAATTTCATTATAGATAACGTCTGATTCGCCAAACTGCTCTGATTTTAGTTGTAACCAGTCTCGCACATAATTAGCATAATAACTTGCATCTCTGTCCCAAAATCCAGTTCCATGACCATTACGGGACAGCCAGAAATCGTGTCCCGCTTGCGATATGCTGTCATCTGACAGATAGCACTCAGCATATACAAAAAAGGCTAAACACTCGATGATTTGCTCTCGTTCCCAAACTTCACAGAAATCAGTTTGATTATCCTCAGTAAATCTTACGCACTCAAAATATGCAGCAATAAATTCCTGCTCTTTTTTATTTAATTTAATAATCATTGTTCTCCCCTTATTCCAATTTTTATGCGTTCCCAATTTGTTTGTGCGATTCTAACCGCTGTAGCCGCTTGTGCGCGGGTAGCCTTAACGCCCAGTTCGTCAATAGCAAACTCAGCAGCGGCCTCAAAGGCTCGTTTCCACGAGCATCCGAATTCATAGGAAATTAAAGCTGCATCTGCCATTTGATGAATTTCTTGCTGATATAGATATCTTTTTTTCATTGCATGTCCTCCACTTCCATGAGCTGACGGCAAGCTTCAAACGCTTTTGATGTTTTTGATATTTCAATTAATGCACCATCAAACCAATCAGCGAAATAATAAAACACTTTCATGGTTGCAAAATCAAAACCATCATTTGGATTAAATTCGCAATCTTTTATATATATTCTAAACTCATCAGATGGCCCGCCCCATGATAACTGATACCGATAATATCCTGACTCCGTTACATCTTCAGGCTGCACATAATCCCAGCTCAGACCATATTGATTAATGTAATCAAAGAATGATTCATAATCTTTTAGATCAGGAAAGAAACAATCTAAACCAATCTTTTCCCCTTCTGTGCAGTTGTCTGCCTGACTAAAATAATAGTAAGCATTGGCGAAGTCCGCTTCTCTATCAGCGAACTGATCATTGATTTGTTCTTTACATGTTAATTCCATTACTACATTCCTTTTTTAGGTTGATTTAAAAGTTTTAAAATCCTTTTCGGGATCTGATACCGTTTTATCCCAAAAACATGGTAATCAAAATCCAACTGGTCTGTAATTCTATTTCTCATTTTTAATGTAGCCTCGCCCAGTGATTTTTGATTTTTTTCAAAACACCAGTCTATTTCAACATCAATAATATTTATAATCTCATTGATATCTGACGCAGTGAGTTTTAGTGTGTATTTTTCCAAAGTATTACTCCCTTTTTTAAGTTGATTGAAGTGATATATTATATTATTGGGACACAGAGTACAAGCGATAAATGAAATTAATTTAAATATAGTCAATATATAGGGGATAGATACACACAGATATACAGTTTAATGGCGCTTTTTTTGTGTTTTATTTATTCAATGATTACAATCACTTAATTACAAAGTGTGAAAATAGGAGTGTATATTATGCCCAGTAGAAAAGGTTCACCCAATAGAAATAAGAATTTCTTGATGTCTAGGTTACAAGATATGTATGGAAAAGATTTTCATCCGATAATGAAGCTCGCAGAAAATGCTCACAAGTTGGATTCTATGTGTCAAGATAATCCAGATACAGCGACAATTAAAGCAAGTGTGACGGCATGGGATTTGCTCGCCCAGTATACTGAACCAAAATTAAAAGCGGTAGAGATTAGCAACGAGTCAGAGCTCGTGGTATCAGTACAGCGCAAGGTGTTCTCAGGTGCTGACACAGACACAGATAGTACCGACACAGAATAACAGCACCCCCCCTTTGACAGTGCGCGTATGTATATGTATATATATCCCTCTCAAAAAAAAATTTACCTAAAAAAAACGTCTTATGATTTCTCTTAATACAGATGAGGTTATAAGTGATGTTGATTATGAATTAATAGAGGCGTTTTATACTGCTTTGGTAGACAGGGATGTTATTGCTATGAGAGAGGTTTTGTATATACTAGATGAGCGAATGAGTAAGGATTGTCTTTGTCTTGAGCAAAGGTGTACGTGTGGGGCATGGAGATAGAACCTTTTGTATATAATTGTAAGTTATCTCGTGTAATTGATGGTGATACTGTTGTGTTATCGGAGATTGACTTAGGATTTGCTGTTTATCTTCACAATAAGACGGTAAGGATCGCAGGAATAGATACCCCTGAATCACGAATCAACATAAAGAAATATCCTGAACGAGCAAAAGAAAAACAATTAGGCCTTTTAGCGAAGGTTAGGCTCAAAGAGTACCTAAAGGGTCAGATAACAATTAAATCGCATGGTACGGATAAATATGGGCGTATACTGGGTGATTTATATTGTAAGCAAGGTAATGTTGCTGACCTTCTTAAATCTGAAAAATTAGCCGTTGATTATGATGGTGGAACAAAAACAAAGGTGTGGTTATGACATCAATGAGTAGTCGGGGCAAGAAAGGGCCTAATCATGTACATTCTTTAGATAAAGAAACACGTGATAGATATTTCCCTGAATATAACGGAGGTAAGGGTAGTATGCCTAGAACCTCTACTAAGACATCTAGACAACGCTTTCAAGATAACTACGATAAGATAAATTGGAATCGTAAGTAATGCGTATTGAATATAACTTGATGCCTCAAGGCAAAGTGCTTCAAGAGTTCAATGACTGTCG
>VTLG01004221.1_pt1 | contig 30604 bp, 43 predicted proteins | sample 4694571 | NCBI WGS metagenome assembly VTLG01 (sample SAMN12604809, study PRJNA352737) | marine metagenome | biome: ENVO:00000447; feature: ENVO:00000209|ENVO:00000569|ENVO:01000036; material: ENVO:00002151; isolation source: viral sequences binned using virsorter ...
TGCACCGTAAAACGTCAGCACATTATCCGCGTCATCAAATACTGAATAGACCGATGATATACTGCGCTGTGTTGCATTGCGGCCTTTTGCGTTCATTGTAGCCTGCAATCCAGATATCACTATCTCTGTTATTTTATCTACGTTTACCTTAATCATTATGCACACAAAAGTCTGTTTCAACATCAACGTTGAAGGTTACGTATAAAGCACACAAATTGAGTTGACTGCTGTATGGAATGTGCCGCATCTCTAGGCCGCCTGTTACCTGTGTTTCAGGGTAATCGCTGACATTATCTAGCAGGCTAAAGGTTAATGTTTCAAAGCTGTGCATCTTAGTCCACCAATAGTCCCAACGGTTAACGGCTGTTACTGTTTGGTCAGCCTGGTGCAGGTTATCAGCCAACAGCAAAACAACTTGATACCTGATGTATTGCTCGTTATTATTTTCTACATCAGATATTGCAGCATTTTGCAGCATCAATCCATAATACGGCATCGCCTGGTTTGCTAGCTTGTTCAACTCGCTTTCATCCCAAATGTAACCGTATGACGTTATACCATTTGCTGTAAAGGCGTGTTCTAACCTTGACTTGACTTTATTTAAAGAGCCTAGTGCCATTATAAACCTCCAAATGGTAAGCCGTCACCGTCCTTATGTAAGATGACTAAAAAACCCGTTGTTGTTACAAACGGCATCATTGGTTCATCATCGTCCACCTTTTCTGCTTTTGTTTCTAGCACAGGTGTGACTGAGACAATTTTATATCCGCCTTCAACATTTTCTCTAAGATTAAATGCATTTAAGTGTGTATTAAGTTTGCTTATTACGCTGTTGTTTCTAACTGTTAATTCAGATACAGACGATTCTTGGAATTTTTTATGCTTAGTGTTTATCCTATCACGCTTGTCGTGTATGTTTTGCTCTTGTTGTTTTACTTCCGCTTGTTGTAGTGGTAGGAAGAGAGTTATAACTGCCATTGTTTTTTACGTTTGCACTAAATATAATGAATAAAAATTGAAACCGTTTTTGGCCTGTATGTTACATTGTTTTGTTTTCTATTATATTCTTTTAGCATTGCAGCAGCATTGCAACAGCATATTTTGTTATTGTAAAATATTGTCTTATATTAGCAGCAGAAGAATGTTTCTTGTGTTTAGTTCATAGCCTCTGCCTTAACCGGTGGAGGCTTTTTTATTACTTTATACTAAACGCGCGGCTGCTGTGCAGCTTAGTGTATCTCGATGCGTCAATAGCGTGGTCTAGGTATTTACGCGGCGTGTCTAGCATAATGCCTGACCTAGTGCGCTCGTACACATAATTGCGCAACTCTTTAATTAAATTAATTGACCGCTTAGTTACAACAAACGGCTTTGCTTTCATCATTGCTAGGCCGCCATCTACTGACCCTCTGTACTTTTTAACTCCCATTATTTGCACGCCGTTTTGCCCTAGCTGCCGTATCACTGTTTCGTGCGATGGGTCAGCCACAACCATCCGCCTCACATCGCCTGCACGTATCACAGCCATCAACTTGTCAAAGCCAAAGCCTGGCTCATAATGTATTTCATCGTAATAATCTATGCCATCGTGCTGCCATAGGTCAACAAGCGTTGTCGGATTTGCTTCGCCAAAGTCCATTCCTGAACAAATGTAACGCGCGTTGTCTGGCAAATTACCAATAGACCACACAGACGGCGGAAATATAACCCCTGACGGTGTACCTATTTCGCCTAGACCAAAAACATTGAACCAATCTTTGTCGTGCTTTCTGCTTTCTATGTTGTCAATTGTAACCTGGTCTAGTGCTTCGTTGTGTGTGTAGTTTAGTTTTACAAAGCGTAGCTTATCCCTAAATTCTTGTTCCGGATGACCCAGTAATTCCGTGTGTGCCCAAAACTCACTTACAGGGTTAAAGTCAATGATTGACCATTTGCGCGTCCGTATAAACAATTCAGTCCAGGCCTCATAAGCTATATTATTAGCCTCGTTCACAAATAAGTAATCACGCCGCGCGCCTCGTAGCTTATCACTTTGGTCAGCACTAAAAAACTCAAAAGTCGCGCTCTTTATTTTGTACGTGTGGCTTGACTTGTTGTGCTGCCGTGCTTTGTACATATTGTTGTCAGTTAGTATCGTAAAGAAATCGCGCATTGCGCCACGCCTCAAATGTGGCAATGATTCTGATACTATACTGATTAGGCCAGTGAGGCTGCTTTTGTGTGCCGCTAGAATTAAGTATTGCAATACCGCGTAAGTTTTGCCTGCTGATGTACCACCTTGTACAATCACAATGCGTCCATCGGCTTGTATCGCCTCGCCTATCTCGCCAAATGCTGTCGTCGTTTTCAAATGTTATCTAGTACGTCTAACGATAATTGCGACATTGGCTGAATTACAATTTGCGGCTCGCCAGTGTTTTCTATTTCCTGCCGTTCAATGTAGCCGCGTTTCTTACCTTTTGTTTTCAGGTAGAATATTGTCGCTGCTGTGCTGCCATCTTTAATCTGCTTGTGCAGGCTAGATTCAGCAAAGTCTAATGCAATATCCTCAACATCGTTTATAGCTACCTTGTAAGCGTTGTCCTCGCGCATCCATCTGTAATGTGTTTCACGGCTTATTCCTACGGCTTTGCACGCACTGGTAACAATACCTAATGCTTTTTCCATAGCTTCAATCATTGCTTTTTTATTAGTGTCAGTTTTTGTCATATTCCTTTAAATGCTTTTAGTGGATAAAATATAAAGCTATTGCGATAGCCGCCTGCTGCTGTTGGCACAATTGGCGTTACACCGTGCACGTTTCGCCAGGCAGGATAAACAAGCATTGAATTATCTGCTTGCTCGAATGTTGCATTGTAGTCAGGCACATTTAACGCGCCGCCGTTGCTGTTGTTGCGCTTAGTAATTATCACGTTGACTGCGCCTACTAAGTTAGCTGTATCTCTATGAAACGGTGCAGGTATGTTGTAATTCGATATGCTGCTTGTAAACAAGTTGCCGAATCGCCACTGTTGCGGCACGTCCTCAAAAAGTTGTACCTGCTGCTCATAAATGTTTGGCGTTATCTGCTTAATTATTTGCTCGCTTTCTAGTGCAGATGCTAACATTGCCTTGATAAAAGTCTGTGCTTTTTTGTCCTGGTGTACGCTGCTCATACTAGGGTACGGCATCCTCATGTGTGGTTTAGGTGCACGGCTGCCGAGTATTGTGCTGTATTGCGTGACTAATGTTTTACCAGTTGCTTGTCGCTTTGCTTTATCTTTTTTGCTGCCTTGTGGCCCTCTACTCATTTCTTGCTTTGGCACATTATCACTCCTAAATTCTTTGTTCGCTATGGCAATAAGCTGCGTCAGCCTAGTGCTATACTTGCCAATGTCAGCAATGTAAAAGCCAACTATTTCGTCGTCAGCCTCTAATAAGCAATCTCTAGTAATGTTTGGCTCATAATATGGGCACTGCTGTCCAATCTTTACGTTATGCTCTACCTGTTGCAGTTTAATTGTTTCCATTGCTTTATCTGTTTAGGGTTATTAAAACGCAGTTGCAATTCTGCTTTCGGATGACAACCTTTCTTACTTTTATATCTAAAAAAATTAGGGTACTTGTGCATCAGGTATGCGCTGTCTACAATCTTTCTGTCTACACGTTGCTCATACGTGCCGATGCCACCTGGTTCGTAATGGCCGGCAATAGGTTTTATCCATGAATTTATCAGCACGCAATTGTTTTTAATAAGCTGCTCTGCACAATACCCAAAGTCCTCCATCGCTTCTAGCTTTGTATCATATTGCAGTCCGTTGTATTTGATAGCAACAGCCTTTGATATGACATAGCCGACGGTCTTGTATTTTTTAGCGTTAAAAAAGTAATTATCTACCGTTGCATAACCTATGTATTCTGCTTTTATTTTTTCCGCTATGGCAATATCTGCCTCTAGCAACTGCATATATTCTTTCGCAGTGAACTTTTGATATATGGTTTTTTGTGTTATGTCTGCACGCGATACGTCGATTTGTTTGCAGGTTTTGTAGTATGTATCATTAAATCGCTTAAAGCCTTTGATATTATCATCTAGTGATACGTACCACTGACCACGTACTGCTAGATTCTGCACAATGTAATTCCTTTGATTTGTTATGCCTGGTGCAACATTGGTTACAATGATATCAGATGCTGCAACTCTGCCAGATGCAACATAAGCATCGCGGCATTTTTCAGTGTGCACTAAAACCTTGTAAGGTATATTGTCCTTATCAAGCCATTGTGTTGTTGATATAGTGTCTGCTCTATTGTACGATGGTATGTATATCGGTATCATACTTTCCGCATTGCCTCTAGCACAATGTGTCCAATGTTTTTACCCTTGTTTCTAGCTTGGTTAATTAACTTGTACGCCTCGTCGTAGTGTTCTATATCAAACTCTATTTGTATTGCTTTCTTAACATTGTTGCTCATATCTGCAACATCGCCGTCTACGTCTAATTCGTCTAGTATTGAGTAATCTACTTCATCTTCTGGCTGCCATACGTCTAATCCCCAATCTGCCAGGTCAGTATTTGCCCATTCATTAGCCAACAAATCCCAATCCCAACTTCCATATCCTACATTGTCCTTGATAACAAACTGCTTTTGTTCTGCCTCTGTTAAGTCAGTTGCATATACGACCGGCACTTCCTTCAAACCAATGTGTTGACAGGCTAGTAATCGCATATTACCGCCGAGCACAACATTATCAGCATTGACAACAATAGGTCGCAGTTCTAGCATTTGCGGAAATTCCTCAATTGAACGTACAAGTTTATCAAATTTGTCTTTGATTATTACACGCGGATTGTTTGGGTTCTGCTTGATAGCAGATAATTTCATTATTGTAGTTTTCATCGTACCTTGAATATATTGTTTTTCCTGTATAGTTGTATGCAGTCACGGCCAATTACATCATCAGGGTCAATTGACAGTCCAAAATAGCGTACTTCATAGTGTAGGTGTGGCCCTAACGAGTTGCCTGTACTACCTACAATGCCAACAGGGCAGCCTTGTGGTATCCAATCGCCTTCCTCTACAAGCAACTGCCTAAGGTGTGCATAGTATGTTTCTAAGCCGTTTAGGTGTGTAACAATAACTAGGTAACCATATCCTCCGTTATGTCCTGTCTTAGCATATCGCACACGCCCTAACCACGAACTGTATACTGTGTCTCTGTTATTGTGTGAAATGTCAATTCCGTGATGTATTCTGCCGTTGCGCCATCCGTGTCCACTAATCAATACACCGTCAACAGGATAGTGTATATCTGTCAAGTGTAGCGTTGCCGTGTCAGGTAAACTAACAGGTCGGTAATGAATTTGCGCCTGCACACTAACCGCAAAAAAAATCAGTATTATAAATCGCATAACATATCTAATAACTCTTGCTGTGGAAACATATCGCTCTTGTACTTGTTAGTATTGCTGTGTGTCCATAAACCTTTTATCCTGCCGTAGTAAGCATCTACGTTCCATTCAAATGCTGCTGCACCTTTTTCTTTTACCAGTTCAGGCAATCCCTTTCGTACATCAATGTTGTCTCGGTTGCCAATAAACTCAATCAAGTGCTTTAGTGCGTTCAGTTGCTTATCGCTGTACCTGTGCCAGTACTGCTTATTCTTAAAAGCCTTGTTAAGCTTAACAATCTGCTCATCGTGTACTTTGTAGCCTGCGTAGCATTTGCCGTTTACGATGTAACTAAAGTTGCACACCTCAATACCAACACTGTCCGTATGCATTGCTTGATTGCCGTTCTTGCCTAAATGCCAGGCATAGCCGCCGTCTGGTATGCACTTTACAACTTCGCCATCGTACTCAAAGTCTGTGTTGAATATTGACGGCCCACCAATAACAAACTCCGTTGCGATACGGCCACGCTTATCACGTCCCCAATTGTCTATGCACTTGTAAGGATTGTGCCATCCTGCTGTGTGATGCAGAAACACGTACTCCTTTTTTGTAGGCCCTTCCAAATATTCGCCTTTTGGCAAATAGTGATTTCTAATATCTAAATCTGCAAAGTGTTCAGGCTGCGCATCTGCTTCTTGCTTGTCTGTGGTTGCTAGTTGCAACATTGTCCAGGTCTTAGGCCCAACAATGCCGTCTGCCCATAGTCCTTTGTTCTTTTGATACTCCTTTACGAAGTGTTCTGTAATCGGCCCAAATATGCCGTCAACGTCAATGCCTAATGCTTCTTGAATCACGCGCACATTGTCGCCGGTGCATCCTCTATATAATACTATCATAATATAAAAATAATTAAAATTGTTTGCGCTATGCGTTGCACACGGTTATGATGCCGCCATTTATTACATCGCTGCCAATTAACACGACGCTGCCGTTTGCATTGACATAGAAAAAACCTGTATCACGGCCGCCTCTTATCATTTTGCTAATTTCATTTACTTCCTCGCCTTTGCAATACAGTGTCGTGTACTGTCCTTGATATTCTATGTCTATACGTATTTTCATATCTACAAATTATCTACCCTGCCCTCTATACCGTTTGCGGTAATTTTTAGAGTTTGAACTTTTTTGTGTCTTTTTTTTTGCGTGCACGCCTTTACGTTTAACTTTTTTTCTAGTCATAAGCTGTGCACCGTACTTAATTCTCGGCATAATATTGTCGCTTTAACTGTGTATGTCTTTCGTTGAATATATCGTATCGCTCTTGTATTGCGTGTTCCTCAGGCAGCATCATCATAATGTTATCAGGGTTTAATTTATACGCCGGATATGTTCCTTTATTCAGTACGTGTGCAAATTGCCAGTGCCATTGATAATGATGTCGCGGCAGCAGAGGCCGGCCTGATACCTCGCTGACCTGCTCACGTGTTGCCCAAACAAACTCAAACAGTTCCTTTTGGCTTTTCATAGGTTTCTACAACTGCTGTCAATATTTTTTGCACAACTTCGTCATTCTTCATCAATGCAAGCAACGCTTCTGCGCATTTGTTTGGCTCGCCGTGCAGTCCTGCTGTCACCAGGCCCTCACTATTAACGTACACGACAAGCGCATGGTCTACATTTTGTGGCACAGCGTCCTTTATTTTTTGCCGCAATCCCATTAGAACGGCAAATTGTGGTCATAGCCTGTGTCTGCAACTTCTTGCCTTTCTTGCTTACTGTTGCTGCTAATAAATTCAAAGCTGACTACCTCTACGTCAACAGCGTACCGGTCAATTCCATTTTTGTCTTGATATTTTCGGTGTCGAGTCTTGCCTTCTATGTAAATTTGGTCGCCTTTGTTAACGTATTTGTGAAGTGTTTCGGCTGTTTTGCCATAACTTACCACATTGTGCCAATCTGTGCGCTCTTGCTTTTCGCCGTTCTTAGTCCAACGCTCTGACGTTGCTACACTAAACTTACATATCGTAGTGCTTGCATCAACGATTTCTGGTTGCTGTCCAACCCTTCCTAAAATTAACTGCTTGTTCATAAATAATCTTTAATTTTATCATAACTGACGCTCTTCACGTCCTCCATTTTACCCCTGCAACCGCAACTGTGCGGTCTAGTTGCGTATGTAAAAGTAAACTTTCCACAATCGCAAATCTTTATGCCCTTTTCTGCTGTGCTGCATTTCCAATTGCCACAAATGCAGGTCAAGGTATTTTTCTTTTCGCTGTATTTATACATTATTCCAAAACCTTAACAACTGAGCGCGCTTCATTTTAAGTATTTTGTCATTCTTTGAATCATAAGCGTACAATAATTGACCAACAATTTTAACGTAATCTTCTAGGCGTGACCATTCAAAATAATTTGTATCTACTTCTAGTTCAAATACATCATCGTGCGCAGCACGTATTGCGTTAATGTTGCCGGTTACTAAATACTCGCATACCTTCTTTTCAAATTGATGCAAGTACCCTTCTGCTTTTGTCTCGTATGTGTCTAGCATATATCTAATTTAATAAATTTTAATATGGTAAAATATCAACATTGTCAACAATCCAATTATCGTACCGACTACTTTTGCCAACAAATTGTAAATCACAAACCAGGCATTCGCCCTCACGGTTCTTCTTTATAATGCCGTATGCTTTACCTTTTTCAGTCTGTCCGCCGCGTATAGGGTCATCATTAAGTTCATAATATTCTGGCCGGTACAAAAAAGTTACCGTGTCAGCATCCTGCTCAATGCCGCCAGATGCACGCAGGTCTGACAGTTGTGGCACTTTGTCCGGCCTTGATTCTACGCTTCTGCTCAACTGATGCAGCAATACAATCGGTATGTCTAACTCGTTTGCCATTGCGTGAATGTTTTTAGAATTTTGCGTGACGCCTCTGTACTCGTCTCCGCCGTCATCCATTAAGCCTAAATAATCCATGAATAGAATAAACTTGCCGTATTTAGCACGCCACTTTAAACACTTAATTCTAAGCTGCGCAAAGTTTATGCTCGGTGTATCGTCAACTTCAAAGTCTAAATCCTGCATCTGCAAATGCGCTTTATCGTACTTCATACGCTCGCTGTCATTTATTCTGTTCAGTCGTAACCGCTCTGTCTGTATGCCGCTTAAATACGATTCAACACGAAGTGCAATTTTATCTCTAATCATTTCGCCAGACCAAAAACACACAGGCAAATGCTGACAAGCATTAACTGCAATGCTAACTGCAAACGCTGTTTTTCCCATAGCCGGCCGCGCCGCAACTACGTGGACGCCAGTATATAATCCGCCAATTGCTTTATCCCATTTGTGCAAACCTGTCGGCACTCCCATCATACCGCCTTGCCTATTGCTACGCTCTGATAACTCACGATTGATAATAGTAGCCAGGCGTTCAGGCTTTACCTGCTCAAAACTTGTTGTCATTGCATTTACACGCTGCTGCACATTGTCAAGTAAGTCGCTGACTTTTACGTTATCTTTTTCAGCTTCTTGTGCAATCATTAAACCCATCATACACAAGTCGCTTTTTATTGCACTGTTTTTTAATATCCAGGCGTGACTTTCAATATTTGCTGAACTGCCTACTTTGTTAGTCAAGGCTGCTACATCATAGGCTTTTACCTTGCTGCGCTTTTGCTTCAGCTTATCGCATACCGTCAGCAAGTCAATCGGCTTGCCGTCTGCGTTTACTTCTACAATAGCCTCGTATAAATCTTCGTGCCAACCGGTAAAGTAATCTCGCTGTAATATATTTGATACAACGTGATACGCACCTTTTTCCATTAAGATTGCACCAAGTACAATCGCTTCAATTTTTTCTTGTTGCATCAGGCAAATTTATAATTCGGTTTCCTATTGTTTTCTTTGTTCCACCAGGTGCGCGCTGTTGACTTCCAATTTTTTACTTCTAGGCCGTTGCTTTTTAACCAACCTTGCGAATCGTAGTACAGAAAAAACTTAGCAGCATCAGGCACGCTTTTGCCATTTTCAGTAAAGTAGTCCGTTACCTGCTTTTCCGTAGGTTTTACAAACGTCTTTTGTTTTACTTTCTTTTTTATTGTTTTAGCATTGCCGTTGCTATGCTGTTGCATTGCTGTTGCATTACTGTTCCATCGCTTGCGTGCTTTTTCTTGTGCTGTTTTGCTTCTATTCTGTGCACCTTCTACCTCCTCACTAATCCAATCAATAACAACGTTATCATCTTGTATTCGTACAAAACCGCGTTTCATTAGCCTGTCTATTGCCTGGTCATTACGTATATATTCACGCAACAATTCTTCGTCTACATCGCCTTCGCGTGTAAACAACAAATTGCAACAGTCAATAAATGCACCTTTCACTTCGTGCGATTCTAGCATTATGCGTCCGGTCAACCAGGTTTGCGGATAAAATTTAAACCATTTTAGAGCCATCGTCAAGTAAATTTTTTATCACATTTAATCTGCCTCCTATTGTTGGCTTACCTTCTAGCAATTCTAAAACTTTCAAGGCCTTATCGTGCTGTGCGTCATTATCGTTGCGCTTCATATAGTACACAAAATCTGCATATCTATTAGCATACTCCTCGTCTGTGTCCATACGGTCGTTAAACTTTTTTATTGAATTTATTATCGTGGCGTGGTCACGGTGCAACGCGCTGCCTATCTGTTTCAAACTCATATCTGTTTCATCTCTAAGAAAGTTGCACATAAATTGACGCATTTCTATAAACCTTTTAGTCCTATCTGCGCAGGTAATATGTATCTTACCCAGTCCGTAATTTTCTTCAATACGTTTAAAAACGTGTCTAATATCCATAATCAATAATTTTTTTTGTTAATATATAATTTTACCGGTTAGCAGCACGCTTTGCTGCCAGTGTGCTAGAATAACTGTCCATTTCACTAATAGGGTCAAGCTGATTCCTGTACACTTTTTCTATCAATGCCTGCCTTTCAAACATATCGCCATATTCTGCCGATTGCAATATGTGCTCACACTGGTCATCGTTGTAGCTTGACGTTTTTAGTATATGTTCAAGGTGCATCAATTGCTTGTATTTAATGTTTCTTGCTTCATCTTCTGATATTTGCAAGTCATTAATATTGTCATAGGCGTTAAATTCCCAACTCATATAAACTTCAGTTTAGAAATTTTCCAAAAGTATCCCAGTGAGTTTAAGGCATCTTTAACCATTATATCAGTATCAATCCACACTCCGTTCATATAGTAAGATGTAACTGCACACTTAGACAAATCAATAGGTTTATTTCCTAATTGATTGTGCTCTATTTTAAGTGCTGTTGCTTTTACTGTATGCCAGGAATCTACAATCCTTTCTAGTATTAGTCTTTGACCTGTTGGTATGCCTTTACTATTATGATTTTTCAATTCCATAAGTATCAATGCTTCGTTGTTAAACTCTAGCACAGCATCAATGTCTGACGGATGTATCTTGTCATTCTGTAAACCGGTAAAATCAATTGCTTGTTTTATGTGGTTTACATTTTTAATCAGCGTCATCGTACAGCTTTAATTCTTCAAGCATTGTGTCAACCAGGTGCGTCGCTATTTCGTAATAATTCACATCGCTTTGAAAAGCAAACAACAAACCCTGCAACATTTCATCGCCGCAATACTCCTCAATGTGCGTTGCAAACTCGTGGCGTATATTATTTGCTACAAAATGGCGCAGTAAATCAATAATGTAATCCGGCATATCATCGCCATACACGTAATCTTCACGGTCTATCAACCATTGTTCAGCGTCCTCAATGTAAAACTCAGCACTGCCGTCAAAGTATTCTAAATTAATACGCCAGGTTTCGTAATTTGTCCATCCGTTATATTCTATGTTCTGTAATTTATTCATCATTTTGTTTTATTTATTAGTACATATTTTTTAGTAAACTCGCCTGCGTTTATCATTGTGGTCATCTGGTCTAACCGGCCACGTATTTCGCCAGGCACAAAGCGCATTTCGCCTTCTATTTGTACAAGAGGGTATTCGTACAAATCTCGGGCGCATCCCCATTTTACAGCACAGCGTTTCAGTGCGTCTGATATGCCGCCTTTGGTTGCTTCTATTGCTGTGTCATCTGCGCCGTCCTCTTTACTGACCCACGTGTCGCCACACTTAACGTAAACCGTACAAAGCACGCCTTTACCTTTCCAAGGTGTGTAACTGTCTTTCCAATTTTCAGGGCCAAATGCAGCGTCAAAACGATTCATCACTGCGCGACTGGTAATGTATGGCACGATTGTCGTCTTGCCATTTTTCGCACTTTGTACACGCCATTCTATTTCATTAGGCTGTATCGGTTGTCTAAGTAAATCAAAGTTATTCATTATCAAAATAGTTTATAAAGTTAGTAATGCCAATGGCACAAGCATCAAGTTCGGCCATTCGTATAATTGTTACTACATCGTTCAGAGGTAAATCCCAAAACGATTCGTATTTGTTAAGCGCAGCAAGTGCACGTGCGTAATTAGTTGGGCTTTCGTCTTTGTTGTTCAGTAGCTTTACAACGTTGTCAGGGTTTAGTTTATCTAGTAATGTCATTGTGTAATTCATCTATAAGTTTAGTAATAAATTTTGCATAGTTGTGGCTGCCGTATTCGTTCTGCAATACTTCAGCAGTGTATTTTGCAAAGTCTTTTATATCCATATTGTCCTGTAATGCTTCAGCAATGCGCCTTGCTTGAGGGCTACAATTGTTATTCGTCAAATCTATCATTATTGCTCGTCTTGTTCTGCGTCACGTAATGCGTCGTAAGGGCATACCTCAAAGTCTACTTCCTCGCCGTAATACTTTTCATCGTTATACCGTTCAGTTGTGTACGTCATATATTTATTCATATAAAAGTACAAGCCCGTAACGTCGTTAACCATCTCAGTAAATGTTGGCCACAGCTTTTTTTGGCTGTTCAAATCTTCATACCAGTCCTCAAAGTCATACCCTTTGATAGTTGTGTATGTTGTTGCAGATGTGTTGTAATCTTTAGTGCTGTAATACACAATGTAATCTGCTTTGTTGTGTAATTCAATTGACTTAATGTTATACATAATGTTAATAATTTATACCAAATATAAACATCTATACCGGATATGCAAGTACTTCAAACAAAAAAATTTATTTTTAAATATGTTCAATTTAGAAATAACCACGCTAGACGGCATACAATCAGTAGAATTGCCATCAGGTTGGCACGAAGTATCATACACGTATTACAACGAACGTATCGCACCGTTTGCAGTACAGTCAGAAGATGTAGTGCACAATAATGTGCATCTTGTTTGCTCAATGTTAGGCGTTGATGCAAGCCGTGCAAATATTATGGAATTTGCTACAATACTCGGCAATTTGTTAGGATGGATGGAGGAAGTTCCGGAAGTCACAGAATTTACCATAGACGGCATTCAGTACAATTTACCAGTACTAGGCAAAGCACAATCCGGGGACAAACCTTTTATGACTGTTGGCGACTGGGAAAATGCAAACGACGCGGTGAAGTTTTTACAAGATTCTGATTATGACCAGGATAACGGTGCTGATTTTGGCCTTGTGTTATTGGCGGCATTGGCAAGAGGGCCACAAGAAGTAAATGATATAGAATTTGCGCGTCGCCTTAAAGCATGGCAACACGTCAACATGGATATTATTCTGTCTGCTTCGTTTTTTTTTCTTTTGTTCAATCACACATTCGTGACGGATATCCGGCCTTCTTTGACAAAACTAACGAATCAAGCAACTCAACTCCTGCCAGATATAACTTTGGATGGACTACGATGGTTGCACGGTTGGCGTCAGCAGGTATATTTGCAAAGCCTGCAGAACCTGGTACAATAATAGAACACACTTACGCCGCTTGCTTGCTAGAATTTATGAAGTACGGTCAGATATACGCAGCCGGTAATTTATAAATCCATCAAGCAGTTGATAGCAGTATGGCCGCCGATAACTACGCCGCAACCTAGTGCCTGCTTTTTGTAATTCTTAGCATAAGCAGCAGCATAAGTATTGCGGTCGATGCCGCATCCTACTTGCATGCCAAATATTTTAAACTTGTTGCCGACCATCCATTCAACGTAAGATTGTGTGTGTATATGACCTTGAACCGTTGACATCATATCGTTTTTTGCGCGTGTGCGTGCTGTTCCTCCCTCGCCGTGTACGTACTGCACATCATCATATACAATACGGTCAACCCAATTCCAATTAGTGCCGAGCACTTCGTTGTATGATTTTATCCATTGTTGCGGTATAGCACTGCTAAATGCTTTGCGCATTACAAGCCTGTCATGATTGCCTATCACTACGTCAGCAACACGAAACACTTTAGACCATTGCTGCACCTGGTCTATTGCACGTTGTAATTCATCGCCGCCACCGTAACCGTCAGGATTAGTTTCGTGATACGACGCATAATGGTTATCAATTATATCTCCAATGAATATAACTTGATTGCAGTTAAACCGATTGTATATATTAACACAATGCTCTTTGTATCTAGCGTGAGAAAATGGTAGATGTATGTCTCCGATAATAAGTATTCTGCGCTCATCACGTGTAAGGTTTTCATATGCTTGCCGGCGTTGGCCGCTTAATCGTGGTCGTATTTCTGACATATTGTTTGTATTGTGTTAAATAACGCACCAACAAGCGATTCTTGAAATTGTATGTTGACCATTCTACTGTAATCATAGTACAGGTCAATGCTGCCTGCGTATATAACAAATGACGGACATTTTGGTTTTATTAATATAGCGTGTTCGTGTTCTAGTTCATAGCAAACTTTTTCAACAGGCATTTGCCAACCATCCATGTTTATAGACATTTCCTCGTATAGCAGTTCGCCAATGTGTTCGCTGTGTGGTCTATTATTAGCTAAGATTCGCACGCCAGAACGTTCGTTTGTACCAGTATATATTGATACACAAAAAGCGTTGTTAATTTTTGCAGCCTGCTTAATTCTGTTGACGCGCGTTTGCTCTGAAATGTCTGTGTGTTCAGGGCAGATATTGACGTAAGGTATATGTTCGTAATCTAATTCCCTTTGTAAATCATTGCATATCCAACGACTATAATTCCCACCGTTAAGGATACCACATCTAAACTGAGGTGATTGTTTGCCAATGTACTGACCTGCAATAGTGCCTCCGCCTTCATTGTTTAGAATTACCATTAAGATAATTTTTGATAGCAGATAAGAGGCCTGTGCCGGTATAGCGTTGTATATTTTCAAACACGCTTAACATTTCAGTTGATGCAATTACACTGCTTACAGCAAACGAAACTATCATGTTGCCTTGTGGTAAATATATCAAATCAAAGGCGTGTGCAATAAGTATAGCAATAAAGTATGCAATCGTCTTATCAATAGACTTACGCACGCCACGACTGATAAATTTCATTTGTGATGCCTTGAAACCAGTATATAAATCAGCAATAACTAAAGCCACAGTAAACATAAGATGCCAGGCAATAGGCAGTAAAAACCATCCTATCGCTGTAAGTATTGTCGTAAGTATGCTTTTATGTATCACTTTTTTTTGCACGTCTGCGAAGTTTACGCTCTGCTCGTAGTTGCTTTCGCTTCAATCTAGTTGCACGTAGCTTTGCGCGTGCTTCTTTTACAGGTCGTTTAATTTCTAAACGTGTGGCCTGGTTGTTTGCTATTGTTGGCAAAGCCTTTCCAAAGCCTGCAAAAAATTCTATCAGCGATGCAAGTAGTTTACTTAGCATTCTCCTTGTCCTCCTCCTCTTTTTCTACAAATAAACGTTCCTCAATTGCATCTGGCAGCAATTCCAAAATACGCTCAAGTATTTCATCGTCTTTTTTTGTCTTTGTCATAGGCGCAATGTATCTGTCATAGAACACGACTGCGCCTAGAACGATTGAGGCAATTTGCCATCCATAGGTCTGGATAAAATCTACTAGAAATTTCATACTACGAAAATTGAATTTGTTATAAAATCACGATTATCTTGTTCAGTCCAATTGTACGTGTTAGAATTATCACGTAAAAAGTCAATCAATCGTTGACGTAATTGTTGAACTAATGTTTCGTTCTGTTCATGTGCCATCTTACGCGCCTCGTCTGTCGCTGTGGCGTTTGGTGTGTTTGTGTATGCTGCGCCGACATTGCTTATGCGCGGACTGTTGTTAGCTAAAACTAGCGACTTGACGCCGTAGGCTAGAACAGGCTTGATATAATTGTCACGCAAAGTTATTTCAGCAGCTGTTGGACTTCCGCCACTTACAGCAGCAAACAATGTATCGCCTAGTATTGGCTTTATTGTGTTGTCCTCAATCAAATCAATGTACCTGCTTTTTATATCAGCCGTATCAAAATTTACGTAAAACGCTTCGGTCACTATTTCACTCGCTGTCATCAATGCCATTATTCCTCAATTTGTTCTGTTGATTCGTCAGTTACTTCTTCAACGTTTTGGCTAGGATTTTTTAACGTTGTTGGTTTACGTACACCACGCTCGTCAACCCATCCTTGTCGCACATCGTTGTTCATTTGTGGTAAGTTCATCATTCTACGTAAGGCAGCCTCGTCCTCAATGTTTGGCGTTACGCCACCTGAACGGACTGCTGTGCCGTACACTTCAAGCAATCTTTGCACTTCCTCTAGTGACATTGCACCTTGTGGCAATGCTTCCTCTGCATCTTCGGCAACATATCCTAGCTCTTTTTGTACTTCCTCAACCGGTACAGCCAGGTCAATTTTTTGTTGGCTAACATAATCAAGTGCTGTAAACATTGGCTTGTTTTCAAACATAATTGGGTACTGCTCTGCTAAGTCGTAATATTCTGTGCCTTCTAAAGTGTGTAAGTATGTGTGCAGTATCTTTTCTTGCAACGGCTCAATCTCGTATTGCATCACTCGTCTATGGTGATTTTCAATTTCGCGCACGTTGCCTAGTTTACCGGCTTCCTCTACTCCCATAAGCGACGGATGCCATCCTGCTGCCATTATTATGTTCTTTTCACAGGTACGGCCTAAGTCTTTAAACGCGCCGTCAGTTGGTAAATTGTACTGCACTAGAGATAACTTACCATCACCGCCAGAGATGTTGACCGGAGTACTCGGCCCATAGGCTGACTCTCCTTTTAGCTGCTCACGGATTCTGTCGCGTATTTCTGTCGCTGTATCATCGTCCGGTGTAAAGGGCATTTCTACATTTAGTATGCCGCTTAGATGGATAGAATTTTGGAGATGTACATAATTAAACCTCGGCAAAAGTGATTCTAAGATTGAATCATAATATGCGCCAGTCCAGTTCGCCCGACCGTACAGTTGTTTTCCTGGCTCGTAATCTTCAATACGATGCACACAAACTTTTTTATATACACGGTCTTGTTCATCCAAAAAATCCTCATAGCCATACCCTGATAAAGGTAGTCTATAAGGTCTGTATTCGTTGCGTGAATAGTGTGCCCAGTTTTTACTTATCCATACACCGGTCGGCTCTAAGTAATCATCAACGTCTGAGCCGAAACGTACTTGCGACGCATCTAAGTGCATTGCAAAGCTGCGCTCCTTAATTGGTGTGTTGCCTGCGTACTCTATGTATCGGACTTCTTTTATAAAGCCTTCTCCGTGTAGTTGTACGTCTAAAGCAACACGGTAAATAAGTTGTCGTAAGTCGTAATGAGTCTTAGGACTCGTAAACTTATCAATCTTTTTCTGCAGACTTTCGTTCTCCGTCTTCAGGTCGGACGCTACTAAGTTGCTCTTCTGCGTCAAGACTGCTCTTAACGTCTTTGAGTTTTGATACGCTTCCGCTATTCTCTGCGGAAACAGACCTGCGTTTCCGTCCTCTCCCCACTTTACCCACTTCGTTCCCCTGTACCCTACTACCTCCGAGCCCATCGTCGGTTTTTCGTGACTTGCGTCCAGTAGGTTTAATATCTGGAATGCACTCAAAGAATTTAGGGAATTGTTTACAGGTTTTTTCATCGTAAGGATTTGAGCCGTCTAAAGGAAATACAAGGGTAAGCCCACCTCCAACGAAGGAGATGGACTTGCCTCTGTATTGTGGTTTTACCTTGCAATCGCAAGACATATTATTCAGTTGGTGTTAACAACTCTGCAAGCATCAGGTCAGTGTCGGTTATAGCACCTGAACCACCTGTTAATGCTGAAACAATAAATGGCGGCTGCTCTTGCTCTCCCATAAGGTTAAGTTCAAATGCGTTGGCATCTGTTCTTACAGAGCCTGACCCTCCATTTAATGAAGCAAACTCAAGCGTTCCAAGTTCTGCCTGGTCACCGCCTAAAAGTCGCAACTTCGTGCCTGTTCCAAACTCTTGCACTACTGCAACCATTTCGCAAGTATCACGTACTTCCTCTAGAGCATAAAGCTGTGCAGATGTTGGTGCAGGTACATTCATGAAGATGTTTACAGTGGTTACGTCAACACCATTGTCCTGACGCTCTGTATTTGACTCATAACGAGCCTCACCTTTTTTGAACGTAAATTCTACAAAGCCGTTATTTGCACCTGTCGCAACAAAGTCAATGTCAGTCACATCGTGCTTGTCTAAGGTAACGTCAAACGTTACTGTACTAATTTTAGCAAGGTCGCAAAGTAACAAGCGTTTTATACCGCCTGCTGTTCTGTTACACTTGTCTACTGTTAAACTACTTAAAGCCATTTTTCTGTTTTTTTATAGGGTTAAAAATTAGCTTAGAAGTGTGATGCTCTTACCGTCACTGATATTTACATCGAAACAAAAATCTAATCTATATCGAATTGTACGTGATGCGTTAACAGATGCTTGGTCTGCAATCAATACACTGTTTAGGTCACTCAACAATGGAGTGGCAAAGTGTAGGTTAGCAACACGTGATACAACAATTGCGTTAGGACGCATCTCAGGAATCTCATAAACTGGGTATCCTAAGAATGAAAGTTGATAAGCATCAGAGTAAACTGATGGAGAGTATGCGGCTTCGGCTTGTGCTAACTTGTAAGCAGCAGCAATACGAGAAGGCACATAGATTGCAGTATCAGGAGCAAGACGAATTGAATCAGCCATTGCAGAGTAAGCAGCCTCTAAAGCAGCAACAACGTTGCTTTTATTTACAACTGTTACTGTACCGCTTGACCAAGTACCTGTAAAGGCTTGTGTATCTAATTCAATGTCAAATTCAGTAGCAGAGTGTATAAGTTTAATGACGTGAGATTTGCCACTAAGTCCTGACCAATTTGTTCCCGCCGAACCGACAATGTTCTCAAAAGTAACTGTATCGCCTACTGCTAATCCTGTTGTACTAGCAACGGCAATTCTAGCATCGGCTGCTTTAGAAAAAGACGTAATTGTTTGCTTGTAAGTACCTCCAACAGCAACGTCATTAACAGTACTGTCAGCTAACATCTTGTCGATAAGGCCTGTCACAGCATTAGTACCACCTTGTGCAATACCTTGTGAAGAACCGAACTGCGTGATAGCAGCAGCAGAACCACCCCAAATAGAAGCACCAACAAAGAGAGATGCTTTTTGTGCAAAGTGTGCATTGAAAGCGTCCTCTAAAGAAGCAGGTGCAGCGTAATCGCCTGCTGCTCCTCGTGGTTGCTGTGATGCTAACCAAAAGTTGTCAAGGTTTTTGTAGTCAATCTCTGCGTTAATCATATACTTACCTAGATTAAACTTAATCTCAGATAGGTTAGTAGTTGATGAACTTGAGAATGTTCCGTTTGCATCGTCAATAGAAACAGAAGAGTCAGCAAATACTGCTGTCGCTTTATCGTCTACGTTTGTATGCAAAGTAATGTATCCGTTTTCAATTGTACGAGCACCTAAAACGGAAGATGCTATGATGACATCGCTAAAATATCCTGCGTATGTCGAACTGTTTAAAGTTATATTTGCCATTATTTCTTAAATTTTAGGGCGTTTTGAATTGCAACCTCTTTCCAATCTAACTTAGTTGCTTTGTTATCAGGCGTGTGTACTTTCATAGCCGCACGCTCTTCTTTTAATTCTTCCATTTGAGCCTTTAACTCTGCTACAACGTCAGAAAGAACTTCAACCTCAGACTTAACCTCAGTCTCTGCTTCTGCCTCAACTTCAGCATCAACTGATGCTTCTGCTTTGTCTTCCTCGTCATCGTGGTACATAGCTTCTTCCTCTTCCTCGTCCATTGCTTCGTGGTCTTCAGCCTCAACAACACGCTCTTCCAATACGCCTAAAGCGATTAACATAGCGTGTCCTTCCATTGGTATAACTGCAACTTCAGGTGCAGACATATACTTTTCTTCGCCTTCGCCAAGTTTAACACATACCTCTTCAACTCCTTCTACATTGTCGGCCAGTGCCTTAATGAGTTCAAGTTTAGCAGATACATCTAAACCCAGTGCAAGGTCTTTGATTTCGTCAGACGTTAACGCCTCAACGATTTGACTTTTAGTCTTAAACATTGCTGTGATTTTTGTGATTAAAGATGAATGTAAACCGCCAACTTGTTCCTCACTATAATCTACTTTATCGGCAAAGCCTAACTCTACTGCTTCTTCAGGCGTTAGCCAGGTTTCAGCATCAAGCATTTCAATTAAGGATTCTTCAGGTTGACCTGTTTTAGTTTTATATCGCTGAACCATAATGTCTCGGACTTTGTCGAGTACGTCAGCAGATTGTCGTAAGTCTTTAGATTCGCCTGCTGCGACGGTGTGAGGATTGTGGACCATCATCATCGACGCAGGACGCATAACAACAACATCGGCAGCCATAGCAAAAAGACTTGCAGCACTTGCCGCTAATCCTTCTACAATTGCCGTTGTTGGCCCTTCGTGCATTTTTATTGCATTGTATAACGCAAAACCTTCAAACACATCGCCACCAACTGAATTGATTTTAATTGTTAAAGGTGCGCTCGTTTTATTTTCAATTGCGTCTGCAATTTGTCTAGCAGATACATCCCAGTTACCAACTTCGCCAGATAGCACTACTTCAACGCCTTCTGCTTTATTAGTAATTTGTGTAAGTGACGTATCGCTGATTTTAGCTTTTACTGTATTTATTACTTCTTTCATACGCTTTTCGCCTAATGTGCCAACACACGCCCATTTTATTTGAGCAACAACGCCGGCAATGTTTGACAAATTTGGACTAGTATCATCTTTAAATTGTGAACCATCCTCAAAGTGACGTGCACACCAGGCCTCTCGTTCTGATACCCATTGCAAAACGCCTTCTGTTTTGTCGCCTTCTCTGTATTTCGTAAAATACTCAAAAGCCTCATTGCCTCTTATATTGCCACCTGCTTTCCAAATACGCGGATAATTGTCCTTTAAGTCTTTGGCATAAGCAAAGTCAAACCTGTCGTAATCGCTTTGCGTCAAAGCAGGCTTGTCCGGGTTTATTGGCATCGTACAAGAATACTGATAAGTATTGGTATTTTTTACATTATTTTCCTAACCCATTCAGCAGACCGTCCAAATTTTTGAGCAGTTTCTTTGTAGGCTTTCATTGATTCGCCGTGTATTTGTAAACGCTCGCGGTAATATGCTTTCGCAATTTGCTTTACATTGATAGGCACAAACGCACCAGTGTTAATCATTTTTCGTATGTTGTCTGTCATCCTATTGTTCTAAGTGATTCAATTACGTCTACACTATTTTCACGTTCACGCAGTTGCTCAACAACCAAAACCGGCTGCCTAGATTTTAACCCTGTGGCAATAATGTCCGCGGCCCTGTCTGTTGGCGTTGCTGATTGTATTGGTTGCAATACACCGCCATTTTCAAAAAACGGTACACCGCCGCCTGCAACGTTTATTGCTGACGCCATTGATGCAAGTGCAGGATTTTTCATAACGCCTTTTGTAAGTACAGCCTCGCCGCCTTCTGCTTCGCCATAAAATGCACCGCCTTTACTAAACATTGGGATGCCGCCTTGTGCGTGGCTAGGGCCTGACAGCAATCCACCTTTGGCAAACTTTTGGGCTTTAATCATTTTAACCTGTGCTGCACCTTGTGCGGCTGCGATACCTCCCATAATTAAACCAACTGGCAAAAATGGCTGAGACGCTAGACCTGCTGTGACTGCCTTTGCTGTGTTAATTAACGCTTGTACAATGTCAATCTTTTGCTGTTTACGTGCTGCGTCTTTTTTAATTTTTTCTTTTTTGCGCTCTGCTTCTTCCTCATTTATAACGCCTTGCTCTAGCATTTGGTCAACATTAGCTAACCGTTCAGCAGCGTTTGCTTGCGTCATTTGGCTCATTGCGTCTAAGCCCGCCTCTACGCCTGCAACACCTTTATTAATTCTTTCAACTTGTTTCTCGTTTAAACCAAGTCGGTCTGCAAGTGTCTTAGGCTCACCATCTTCATCTTTGCCTGCCTCTTGTATCTCAAGGTTTATGGCTGCAAGTGCGTTACGCAACTCAGCAAGTGCTCCACTACTTTCATCAATTACGCCGGCCTGTAAACCTTGTAATAAATCATCAGCAGTTGCAAATGTCATCGCATTTTCTATTGCTTGTATTTGTGCAACAATGGCATCTTTTTGTAACTGCAATTGTTTCATCTGAAATTCTTTTAGTAATTCCAGTTTTTGCTGTTCTGTGCCTTGGAAATTACGTAACTCTTCAAGGTGCGCTGTTTCTAACGTTAGCGACTGTAAAGTTAAGTCTTGCTGTATAAGTGCTAAACGTTCGTCGAAGCCTGCCTTAACTGCTTCAATATTTTCTGCGTTACGCTTTTCATTAGCCAGGCGTTCTTCTTCGTCTGCTGCCTCACGTAATAACTGCACGTCATCATTATATTTTGCAAACAAAGCAGTGCGTGCCGCAAGTTCTTGCTCTGTCAATGCAGTAACTTCCTTGTCAAGTTCAAGCTCACTAAGTTTGTCGTTTAACCTTTTAGTCAAAAGTTCTTCCTCTGTTAAGTTGCGCTCAACTTCAGCATCAACAATTGCTTTTAAGTCATCTAATCGTTTTTGTGCTTCTTTACGTTCTTTATCTCTACGACTTGAACGTCGATTAGAACTAGCTGATTCTGATTGCTCTAAATTATTTAAAGCGTCTTGTGCTAATTTTGTGTATTCTTCAACAGTAAGCGTTATGCCTGCAACATTTACGCTAGTAATATTTGCATTTCGCTCAATTTGCTGCGCAACATTCTCTAAGTTTGTTGTAATTTCTTCAGCAGTTCTGTCGCTAAATATGTCTTCTGCTTGCAATATTAATGGCTGACGTTGTTGTTCAGTTATAATGTCTTGTAAAGCCTCAACATAACCTTCTGCTCTTTCTCTAGCTTCATCAAGAACAATTGCCGCTTTTTCTGTTTCTTCATTAGCCTCTGCCTGCGTTTGTTTTTGCTGTAACAGTTTGTCTATGAACTTACTGGTTGACTGTGTTGCCTTATCAGTTTGCCTGCTTGTAAAGCCTAACGCAGATGTGATGCTACGTAAAGTCTCTGCTGCGTCTGCTGATGCAGCCTTTAGTTTGTTAAACGCTGCAACAACAAACTCAATTGGCTGAATAATACTTACATCTACTATTGTTGCAAACAACTCAATAGTTCCAAAAAATACCTTAGTAAAAAACGCAGCTAAATCTTTAAGTACTTTCATAAATGACTGCACGGCATCACTATTCAATGCCCTATCTCTTGCTTCAGCTACCTCTTGCTGTCTTTCTATTTCCTGTTGCAGCCTAATGCCTTGTTCGTCAAGCTGTGATGTTTGTTCTTCTAGGCTGACGTTTATTGCTTCAAAGACTTTTAATGCGCCGCCTGCGTCTTCTCCTGCACCACGAAATACATCTGCTGTCAGCGTCGCAGCTTGTTCTGACGATAAGCCAATCTCGCCATTTTTTTGCACAACTTTATCAGATTGCTCTGCAATCATTTCTAAAGCTTGTTTTGTTGTTATCGCGCCTGTGTTAACTTGGTCAAGCACAGTTTGAGTAAACTCCGGGCCAAAAGCATTTTCTAAAGCGTCACGTGTTGCTTTAGTTTGTTCCCTAAGTGATATGTCTGCCTCTTTTAGTGCATCAGGTAATTTATCAGTATATATGCCTAAATCAAAACCGGCATTTATTAAATTTGCAAACTCCTCAACACTAAACCCTGCTTGTGAGAAAAACGTAGAATATTCGCCTATACTTTGCAAAAATTCATCATTTGCACCGTTAGTTGCAAGTAAGCCGTTTTGTATTTTGCCAAGTGCTTCTTCATAAGATATACCAAACTGCTGCACAAGCACCTTTGCACTCTGTACCAGTTGCTCTTGTTCGACGCCTAACGTTTGCGATATAGCATCTGACTGTATACGTATTTGGTCAACTAATTTGCCTGATTCATTAGTTAACCCAGATATCAGTGCGTTTGTTTTTTGCACTTCCGCATTATAGTCAATAAATGCTTTAGTCGCTAATCCTATTCCTGCAAGAGCTGCAATGGCTGCACCTATACCTGTACTAATAAATGCAATGGCTGCTCGTGTAGCCTGTGCAATGCCTCCTGCTGCTGCTTGAAATGCACCTTTAAGGCCGCCAACAGATGCGCCGGCTTGTTGTGCTGTGCCGCCTATTTTGCTCAAATTTTCAGTCGCGCCAGACAATGCTTCTGTCATACCTGACAAGCCACTTGTCATCATATCTATTTTAGCACCAAATGAACCTAGAAATGGTGTTACGCCTTTTAAAGCGTCGCCATAATTTCCGACGTTCCTACGGTTGTCACCAATCGCCGCTTCTTGTTCTTTTACATCTGCACTCAATTTATTTATTTCTGCCGCAAACTTTTCAGCAGCGATACGGCCTTTTTCTGTGCTTTGGTCTAGTTTACCGTATTCTGTTTGCGCCAGTGCCAACTTACGCCGCAACTCATCTAAAGTATCAGCTTCAGCATTTACTAATCGCGCTGCCTGTTTGTGCTCTTTATTCAAGTCAGCTAGTTCTGCTTTATTGTTAGCGATTGCAGTTTTGTTGCGGACCAGTGCTTTTGTTGCAGATTCATTACTTTTCTCAACAGCTTGTGTTGCAGCAGCATATTCTTTTTCAGTCATCTCGCCTTCAGCGTATGCCTTGTTCAATTCTTGCAACGCTTTTTGATTTGTAGCCAGGCGTTTTTCTAAATCTTTACGCTGTTGGTTTAATTGCTTTTGGTTTTGTTCTACTTTGACAATTGAGGCACTCAAGGCGTCCATACTTACCTGTGCCTCTTTTATACCTTTAATTTCTATGTCTAATATTGCTTGTGCCATTATTCAAAATATCCTAAGTCAGTTGCCTCGTTTGGTAACAACCATATTCTATTATTTAATTCGTCTGCGTGTATGTATGCCGGCACTTCAGCGACCCAATCAATGCCGTTAGTATATACACGTAGACTTACCTGTCGCGCTTCGTGCTCTGTATTAAAAATGTAATATCTCATTCTTCTTCTTCTTCAAGCCAATGCTCATAAACTGCAAAAGTGTTGTCTTCATTGTACACGTACTTTGCAACAAATAAGTCGTCGTCTGGCAACTGTACGTCGTCAGGCAGTTGCACAATTTCTAGTGTGTTTGTTGTGTTAGCCCTTGTTACTTTGTGCGGCGCGTCATTGTTCCACGCATAATATATATCATCTTCGTAAATGATATTGTCTGCATACATTACTACCTGGCGTTCAGATTGTGTTATCAGTATTTTCATCATGTATTTGTTGTTATAAATGTATTTGCAATTGTGCCTCTGAATGATGTGTTGGCCCTCGTTATCATTGCCGTTAGCATCGCGCCGTTGTCTTTATCTACTTGTGTTATCAAATTATATCCGCGATACGAGTCAGATGTTGTTGGATTGCTAGGGTCTACTAGAACGACCTTGCTGCTTGCCGTATCAAATTTAGATACGTCCCATGTGTTAGCTGATGCGTCGTATGTTGCAGGAAATAAAATAAAGTCAGATGTATCTGCACCACTGTTAAACAGGCCGCCGGCCAATAAAAACTGTGTAGAACTGTCAGATATGCCGTCAAAGTATTTGCGTATAGCTAATCTTAAAGGCTGCTTGCTGCTGCTGCCAAATGTTGCGGCTGCGCCAACAGTAAATGTTGTTCCGTTCCATATTACACCGTGTATCTGCGATGTGTTGGCAGTTCTGTCGTGAAAAGCCATCAGGCCTCTGCCGTTTGTTATAAAGTCTGCAAAGTAGTACAAACCATCTTGATTAGTGCCAGACTTAAACAGTGTGTCGCCAACTACTTCAACAAGTGTGTTTGTGCTTGTGTTGTATTCGTACACAGCGTAATGTACTAACCCTGAAAAGCTGCTGCCTCCTGTAAAGTAAAACGATGCAAAACATTTTTTTCCTCCTACTTCGCCTAGATTGATAATATGCGCGCCGCCGTGACCAGGTGATGAACTTGCACCTCTAGGGAATAATATACCGCGCTGTGTAATTGCCTGTGTGCTTATATTCAAATCATATACCCTGACGTATGGCGTTGCATTGCCTCTTGTTAAACCAGTTGCGGCTAAAGTGTAAACGTTTGCACTAGGCTCATTTATAACTATAAATTGTGTACCTCTGTCTATGAAGTTTGTTGTGTCACCATCATTAATCGTAAAGTCAATTGTAACATTACTTGTGCCACCAGTATAGGTACAGACTTTAAATACATTGCCCACGCTTGTGTCAGGTGAAACCATAAAAAATTTATCATCTGTAAGTCTGCATATACCTGCTGCTTGCCCACGACCATAAGGGTCAAAGTCTGCTGTATTGTTAAATGCAACTAAAGGTGTTGCGCTTGTCGTTAAACTTGCACCGCTTTGCGTTAAACCGGTAACTGTCCAATCTTGATTGTCAGCGTTTGTTGCTTGACCTAGACTTGATATATAGCGGCCGCGTTTTAATTCAACAGGCCATTGATTTGTGTTTGTGTTGTTTATGCCTGTCAGCACGTTTTGCTGTGTGCCAACTGATGCAATTGCTGTTAATATTGCAGGCCCTATTTCCTGGCTAGATGCAAACGCATCAACTGCCAACAACTCAACCTCAACCATCTGCTCGTCTAGCATAGGGTCAAAGTCTTTTATTTTGTTTATAATAAAACGCTGTCCCATCAACGTGTAATACTTAGTAAAGTCTAGACTAACATATTCTGCGCGCGTCAATAATATTTTAGTAATTAGCGTCCGCGTTGTAATCAGCTTGTCTAGCGTTGTTTTCCAAAATCGCTCGTATAAACCGTCAACCATTGTAACCGTGTTGGCGTTGTATATACCTAAATTGACGTCATCTATATCATTGCTCGTAATGTCAGTCAACCTGCCTAAGTCTGTTGCATCTGACGGCTGCCTTGTTACACTAACATCAGCAACGTCAACATTCAGAATTGTGTCAAAGTCAGATACCTTCGTAACTATACTAGACAACGAAGAGCCATCGCCTAAAGCAAGTGTTTCGTCTGTGTGTACGTATGGATTTATAGTCATACAATTGTATATAAACGGATAGCCGAGTTGTGTGCTTAGTGTGCCGTCTGCTTGCTTGTAAACCCATTGTCTCCAAGTAGGCGTAAATAAATACGCCTCAATGCCAGTGTAGCGACTTGTAACTATACTTATTGCGTTGACGTGGCGTGGCATACCCATAGGCGCAGAACCAGACTTGAATACAAATAATCTATTTGCAAAAGTGTTGTCAGGGTCAAAAGTAATTGATGTTGCCTGGTTTGCTTCATCTTCTGTAATTGGGCCAATAAAGCCACGTGTACGCACGCGGTCAAACTTAGCTTGATAAAACTTACTAAGGCTTGTGTTAAATGGCAACTGTATGTCTGTTATGCCTTCCTCATTATTGCTGTCTAGGTCAACAATATATCGCACTTCCGGTTGGTTAACTGTATCGTCAGTTATAAAAGGGTACATATTGTCGTCAATAGGATATGTTTCAGTTCCCCACGACAAACGCACTTGACGCTTATAGTTGCCTGATTTGTATTGTATTTCCTGGTCTACGCTTACCTTATCTGACCAGTCAACAGTGCCAGAATAAAATCCGTTGTATGTAGTACCGTTCCATGATGTCCAATTTTCGCGCGGCTCAACCTTCAATGTAATGCCGTCAAAGCTAAATACCAGGTTAAATGTTTTGCAGACATTCATAAAAAAGTCTAGCATTGTTACATCAGCAGGCAAGAAAAAACGCCAATCTTCTGTCGTGCCGAATGTTACGTTAGGATAATCGTCTTGACTACGGTCGCTGTAATATATGTTGTCAAAAAAGCCGTGCGTTGCGTTACCAGTTAAAAAATCGCTATCTAGCTTAAATGCGTCAAAGCCAAACACTTGTTGAACAAGCGGATTTGTTGCTGTGCCAAATATACCGTCTATTATAAAGTCAAGCCTAAATGCAGGCCAAAAGTCTGTGCCTCGTGCCTTACGACTCGTGCCGTTGTATGTTTCAGTGCTGTCGTAGTTATTTGCATCGCTGTCGCTAAACTTGTACATATACGGATTTACAAACACATAACTGGGGTCAGCCATTGTTCGCGGGTTAGCTAGCACACGTGATAATATATTAGCATCTGTGTACGCCAGTTGCAAAACTGTGCCGCTCGTGTTCGTTGTCATATCAGACATTTTTAACGATTGTAAAGCAACGACCCATGATTCGTTTCCGCCTACAAATTGGCATTCAAACTCTAGTGCATTTGTGTTGCGTTTAGCTTTTAGTATATACACATATCCATCATCAATTACATTACCGTTGACAATTATTAAGCATTGTTGCTTATAGACATTCAGTGCATCTATGTCTGTACCTATGACGTGCGCATAACCTAGTGCCTGAACATTTTCAGCAGATGCCGGTATCTTAAATGTCTTGCTAGACGTTTTGTTGCGTTTCTGTATGTCCTGCACTTCCGCAATTGATTTGCTTAAAGTAAAAGGAAAGTCGCCTCCACTGCCTAGTGTGATAAATTTATTAGTCTGTTTTATGTATAGTTGCGCGGCCCTCATTGCAGTTTATCCATTGTTGTCATCTGCTCAATCAACCAGGTAACTAATATGTCACATTGGTCGTATTCTAAGTTCATTGAAAAAGTTGCCTCGTCATCATTATCAAACGTGACGCAAATGTAGTTGTCAGCGTTGCGCAACTTTGGGTACATTACTTTTATTTCTGCTGTTGTCATACGTCTGCATATCTGTAAGTGAAAGACAATTTTTGCGCGCGGTTGTTTTTAATTACATCAACCTTGCCGTCATTGATTGTTATTCTACGAACACGCTCGTAACCAGTGTCTGGATGCGTCACGTCAAACGATGTACCGAATTCTGTGCTTGTATCAACAACATAATGTACCGGCGATGCAAAAAAGTCTAAAGCAATTTCACGGCCTTCCTCTGGTGTAAATGGCAGCGTGTTGTTTATAGTAAACTCATATTCGCTTTTAGGATTGATTGCACGTTGCCGCGCACCTGTTAGTAGATATGCGCCTAAGTCATTAGTGTTTGCCGCAAATGGGTCTGTATTAACTAGAGCAGTGTTATCGCGACTGCTAATAACTGCCTCATTGGTTTTAGCATGTATCGTCAGCGTTTCGTGTACGCCAAAGCGATTCATGTAGATAAATGTCGTTGGACATTTTATGTTGTGCTTTGCAGGATTAAGAAACGTCATTGAAGCAAATGCGCTGTCAGTTGTGTTGCTGATTGCAATGCCTACGCTAGTAAATACATTGATAATTGTTGATACTGATACCGGCGTTGATGTACCTGTTAACACAAAGCCAGATTCGCCAGATGCAACTGATATATCTTGCAAGTCGCTTATAGATACCGGCACTGAACATATCTTGCTCTGTTGGAATAGACCACCGGCTAACGTTGTATTAATTGTTGCAGTTGCGTATGAAGTATCGTTGACATATACTGTAACACTCATTCCGCCTGTTATGCCTAGCGGAAAGTTAAAAAACGTCACGCGGCTGTAATCAGATAGAAACACACTTGTCCGCCGGCCATCTCTAGGTTGAAAAAACGCTGTATCAAATGAGCCAAAGTCTTTTCGTGAATACGGCAATGATGATAGGAAATATCTGTTGTCAAAGTATTCTTGCGCCGTACCTGTTGAATTAAATACCTGGTGCTTTGCCTTTGTTATGTAAAAGCCGTTAGATGATAGTGTTGCGCTTGTTGTGCCGGTTGTTTCAATTTCAGTCATTGCCACTGCGATAAACCTTAACAGGTTGTCATAGTAGTGTATCGCAGGCGTTGCATCAAAACTTACTAAATCGTCACGTATTATAGTCAAAAAGCTGTTGACATAATCACTTACGTTAAACGTAAATTCGCTATTGATTAACGGCGCATAGTATGCCGGTATGCTAGACAGCACTGCACCTGTATTGCCATCTTTTACTTCAAACTTGATGAACTTGATGCTTGCGTTGTTGCTTGTTGCTTTTATTACGCACGGATATTCTGACGACCAGAACGTGTTGCTGTTTGGTTGTGATGTTATAGTGATTGCCATTGCTTGCCGATTGTTGCCTCAAATGACGCTGCTGCGTCTTTACTTAATTCTTTAATTATATCAGGCTGCACCTCTTTCATTGTGTCCTCAATGACGTGTAATTTAGATTCATCTATTGATGTGCCTCGTATTTTGCGCGGCGCGCCGTACTTGCCAATGTTTGCACGTATTGCCCACGCTGCCTCCTGTGGTATGCCTTTTGCTATACACCATTCTAGTATTCTACTGTATGGCGGCTTTTCGCCAGGTTTGCGGCCTTTTTCTATGTACTGCCAATGGTCTGCACCGTAAAACGTCAGCACATTATCCGCGTCATCAAATACTGAATAGACCGATGATATACTGCGCTGTGTTGCATTGCGACCTTTTGCGTTCATTGTAGCCTGCAATCCAGATATCACTATCTCTGTTATTTTATCTACGTTTACCTTAATCATTATGCACACAAAAGTCTGTTTCAACATCAACGTTGAATGTTACGTACAAAGCACACAAATTGAGTTGACTGCTGTATGGAATGTGACGCATCTCTAGGCCGCCTGTTACCTGTGTTTCAGGGTAATCGCTGACATTATCAAGCAGGCTAAAGGTTAATGTTTCAAAGCTGTGCATCTTAGTCCACCAATAGTCCCAACGGTTAACGGCTGTTACTGTTTGGTCAGCCTGGTGCAGGTTATCAGCCAACAGCAAAACAACTTGATACC
>VTLG01007747.1_pt1 | contig 30602 bp, 40 predicted proteins | sample 4694571 | NCBI WGS metagenome assembly VTLG01 (sample SAMN12604809, study PRJNA352737) | marine metagenome | biome: ENVO:00000447; feature: ENVO:00000209|ENVO:00000569|ENVO:01000036; material: ENVO:00002151; isolation source: viral sequences binned using virsorter ...
AATTAACCTCAGAAGCAGAAGCAAAACGCTTAGACTCTGTTGTTATATATTGCAGACTTCTTAATTCTTTTTTTGTATTTTGTGTAGAATACACCGGACAAAGAAGTGATCCGTTCATCTCTGTCAATCCATAATTATTTTTTAACCCTTTACTTGATAGGTATTCATGCTCATTAACTATTTTAGAACTTTTAAAAATTCTCTCACATTCCTTCGCAACTTCATTATTCTTTTTCTCCCTTTCTTTCTTGGCCCTTTGCAGATTTATTTCTATTTCTTTATTTAATTCTGTTTGCTGTTCCGGAGTAAGCTCTTTTATAGAATTGCTGTAAAACTTCCATTGTTGATTTGTTCTCCAATTACCATATACAGAAATCCAATGTTCATTATTTTGATGAAAAAAATACCAACCAGATTTTTCTCCGGTAGAAGTTTTATCATCTCTTGATATAGCTGTAGCTTTTACCGGAACTCTTACAATCCCGCCAGAAGTATCAATGCTATCCACTAACAATCCGTCAGCGTTCATCTGTTTTATAAGATCAGATATATCTGCTTTTTGTTGTGTAAGTTTTTTTTCTTTTGATTTTCTCTTTTCAAAGAGCTGTTTGTAATTAGCCACTATCTACTCCATTACTTGCTTTTGCTTTCTCGCAATCAAGATAACAGAGAATTAGTGTTCTAAAAAATTTTTTTCTTTCTTCTCCTTCCCATTTATGAAGCTCGTATGTTTTATTTTTTTTTGCTAATTGTTGATACAACGATTTTACTTCCGCTATTGCATAATCAACACTTTTATAATTTAGGTTAGACTGCCTGGTTATTTCCATTTTGTTTCTTACTCTTGTTTTGATTTCTTCTATATGGTGTCCGTTATTACAGACACCATAATACTTATTATCTATTTGCAATAAAATTGCTCCAGAAGGTTTTAAACAACAGGCACATAAAGAAGGCCTATTGTTTTTTATATCAAACAAGATTTAGAAAGGGATCTCTTCGTCAAACTCCTCAGTCTTTGTTTCTACAGGAGCAGGAGCTTCTTCTTTTTTCTCAATTTTTTCTTCTTCAAAAGATCCAAGACTAGAAATATCAATGTGTTTTTCATCTCCAACAACTTTCCAATTTTGTCCCGCAAAATCTTCGTCAAGATCTAATGTAGATTTTTTTTGTCCGTTGCTTTCGTATTCTCTTTTTTTCAAAAGACAGGTAGCACTTTTACCCTGCAACACTTGATTAAACTGCTCTATGCTTTCCGGGAAGTCTTCTGGTTTGACACCCATAGCCATAAGAATATTTTGCAATTTCATAGTACCACTCAAGGCCGCCTTATGTAGTTTATCTTCTCCAGAATTTTCTTTGTCATAGGCAGTAAAATATCTTGATTTAAGAGTTTTATTTTCCCAACCTTCTACATGAAACTCTATATCAGTAGCATCATAGGTTTTACCCGATTTAGATACAAAGTCTGTGATTTCATCTGCCTGGACAAAATTTATTAAATATCTACCTTCTGGATATTCTACAAAATCAGACATAGAAGCATTTTCTTCTCCGGCCTGTTCTATTAAGTTTTTGAAATTAGTCATATTTACCTCGCTTTTTACTAATGTTCTTCGTTGTTATCATAAAATTCAGATCTGCCACTTAGAGTTTCAGAAATTTCTGTTTCTAAGTCTTCTATTTCTAGCAAACATTTCATCAATGCTTTATCTAGTAGATCGCTAGATCCTATTTTTTCTTTGATAATTCCTTTTACTCTGCCAAGTATTTGGTCGTAACCTTCATAAGAAGGCAATCTTCTTTTTATTGGCTCAACCATTTTTATCTCCGGTTAATGCTTTTTTGAGTTCTTGCTCCAATGTTTTCCATACCTTACCCTTCTCTACTTGTATTTCTGGAGGTAAGTTATATCTATTTTTAGCAAAATGACTTATACAATCTTCCGTAAATAAATACCTTTCTTTAGACTGCGTAACTTTAGTTTTAAGAGATCCCTTGTCGTCTTGTGTTTTAACTTCTCCATATTTGTAGTTATAAAACAAAACCATGTCTAAATACTCTTTAACTTTTTCTCCAAAACCGGTCCTAAGCTTTAGCTCGTATTTTTGATAATCTTTGAGTCCTGGTTTTTCTTTTCGGTCTTCTTTGACATGACATATAAAAACCACACGCATTTTTCTTTTATCTCTGATTTGATCTAAAATAGTAAAAACCTGCGTCATTGTTTCTTTAGACTTTGAATAACCTGTTCCCCAATCATAATCAACAATAGACTCTTTATCGTCTTTTTCTGCTACATACTTTTCAATAAGAGTTTCTAACCAATCTAAAGAGTCAATCGCTAAAGTTTTTCTGCTTTTATAATCGTCGTTATCTCTTATTTCTTCTAAGTATTCTATAAATTCTGGATAGCTTTCAATAGGTTCTGTATTCCAGATGTTTTGATCTGTCTGTGTGATTAGGCCTTCTTCTAGTGTAAGTATTATTGGATCTGGCATTTCACAGACCATAGTTGTTTTACCTATAGCCGAAGGGCCATATATAGCCATACGCATAGGTTTTCTAGTTGCTCCTTTTCTTATTGCTTTAAGTGTCATTTTTTTCTCCTTTTTCTAATGTTGCTCTTAACAATTCAAATGAATAATTACGCAAAAACTCAAAAGATTGTCTTAATTGTGTAAGTTGCTCAATCTTTCTTGATTGTGTAATTGTTTCACTGTCTTGGTCCAAAAGTGCTAAACCATTTATAGTCCACGCACACATCTCAGCTACAGATAGTTGATTTATTTCTACCTCTGCCTTGATTTTTTTATCTAATAATTTGCTTTTGAAGATATGTTGCTTTACGCCGTCTTCTTCATAAGACAAAAAAGGTTTTTCTTCGCTATCTGTTGTAGATTGCTCTTTTAGTTCGTTGTTTTTTTCGCTCAATGTACTCCTCACTAAGTAGATACTCTTTATGAGTATCGCAATTAAGTTTATGTGGACAAAAGACACAATGATCTCCCGCCACAAAAACAGGTTCATCTTCAAAACAGGCATCTATTTTTGGCTTTAGCCAATCAAACGCCCAATTTACCAAATTTTCAGAAGAAATCTCTGTAGATCTTATTGGCCCGTCTTTGTGCCACGCTCTAGGTTGCACTATAACCATTTCTACTTTTGTTTTATCTGAATACTTTGATAAAGCCATAAGAGCATAAGCTCTAAGCTGTAAATTATTTTCTACTTCTACCGGATATTTACCATTTTTATAATCAATAATAATTATTTTGTTTTTTTGCAGTATTAAAATATCTGTTGTTCCCCATAGGTCCGGGTGGATCTCATGTCCGTCTAATCTTTCTTCTATATAGAGTTTTGATTTTTTTTCTTCATTTTTTCTTTTAACAACATATTCACAGTATAAATTAGATGCTTCTATCATTTCTGCATCTACTTTAACTGTATGACCTTCAAATTCTACTTCTCTGCCTAGCCAATATTCTTTGAAATCAACACCTTTAAATCTTCCTTGTAATCTCATTTCATTCATTTCGTGTACTACACTACCAATGCGAGAAGCATCACTACTGCTAGAAGGATAACCTTCTGATGCTTTTGGTGAAGCAGGACATTTTGTATATCTATCCAATCCAGACGGAGCAATCTTTGCATGATGTATGACAGGCATTTTTTAATAAGTAATAATTTTTTGACTATCCAAGTAATTCTCAATATCTTGCTCCTCATACTTTACTGCTTTATGTATTTTGTAATAACTAGGTCCTTCTCCAGAAAAACGCCAACGATCAAGTGTTCTCACGCTAACACCAATTCTTTCAGCACATTGTTGCCTGGATAAAAATGTCTTCTGATTGCTAGACACGACTAGATATTATTCCTCATAACCATTATGATATACAGATGTTAAGGAAATGCAAACATTAATTGAATGAGAAAGGACGAAGAAATTACTATTGAAAATATTTATAAGGCCCGTTGGGTATGGTATCACTCGATACTCGCAGGAGAAATTTTCATAACTAATGTCTTATTGATTGCCATTCTCACAAAAATCTAATGTCAAAAGGATCAGATCCCCGTCCAATGAAAGTTGATAAAAAAACTTTTGAAAAAAATTGGGACAAAATATTTAAAAAAAATGTCAAGGAAGCCAAAAACTCTAAAAAAACAAGTAGCAGGTAATCACTACAAGAAACTAGGCATAGAGCCAATAGAATATATATTGGCTAATAAACTATCTTATTGTTGTGGTAATGCTGTCAAATATATTAGTAGAGATAAAGGCAGTAGGATTGATGATCTTAATAAAGCAATTCATTACTTAGAAATGGAAATTGAATTAGTGCATAAAAAAGGAGAAAAAAATGGAAGAAAAAGATAGGCATATAGCTGATAAAAAATTTAATAAATTAAAAACTAGATATAGAAACGGATCTAAATACTATTATTTAATCTGGCACAACAAAGGAAAAAAAATTAAAAGAAAAATAGAAGCTCGTTATCCAGATGAAAGTATTACCGAGATACGCAAGAGAGCTATAAAAATTTATTCACATTACAAAGATATAGAAGAAGGCCTAGTAGAAGATCCAAAAGACACAAAAGAAATTAAGTATGATGTTTTGTTTTTTGAATACATTGAAGACTGTAAGGCAAGAGATGTAAAAGAAACTACAATAAAACAATATCAATCTTTGTATAAAAATTATGCACAAAAACATCTTGGATCTATTTGTGTAGATAAGCTAACAAGAAAAGATATTAAAAATGTTTTTGGATTTATTTCAAAAAAAACAAAATCACAAGCAAACAAATTTCTTAAATTTATAGTAGCTAGTTTAAATTTTGCTATTGATGAAGAATGTTATGGTATAGAAAATAATATAGCCAGAAGTATAAAAGGTAATCCAGAAAAGAAAATTACTACTAGCTATACCGAAAAAGAAAAGTTAAAAGTATTTAAAAAGCTAAATGAATTAGAAAACTTTGAGCCAGGAAAGATAAGGTCTATATCTTTTATATGGTTGCTCATACTAACAGGAGCTAGAAAAAGCGAAATAGCAAATGCACAAAGATCTTGGATAAAAGATAATAAAATTGTAATACCTTTTGACCAATACAAGACAGGTAAAAAAACAGGTAAAGACAGAATTATTTATTTATCAGATCATGCTATGAAAATTATAAATAAAATTATAGAAGTCTGTCCTAATGAACAAACAATTACAGGTATAAAATCTCCGGAAAAAACTTGGGACAGAATTAGAAAAGAATGTGATTGTCCGCATTTAAGATTACATGATCTTAGGCACTCATTCGCTACATATTGTTTATCAGCAGGTCTGGGCCATAGACAAGTAGGAAATTTATTAGGACACCAGAGCTTATCTTCTATGCAAAGATACGGAGAGATTAGACAAGAAGTTTCTAAAAATAATGTAGAGTTAGCTAACAAGCTGATCTTGCTTAATTAAATCTAAAGTATATTCTAAAGTTTCTTTTGAATTTGCGGTTTTAACTTCGTCGTCGTTAAAAGTAATTCTAGTTTTTTTTAAAAAAGGTACAAAAATTATTTTTTTGTAAGGAAGACAAACTAGAGCATAAAGATCTATATTATGTGTACCTTTTGTACCATATCTTCTTTGTTTAGTATTACCACCCCTTCTAATATCCCAACACCAACCGGTCCTGTAATGTCTGCCGTTATGCTTAGATATATATTTCTTTTTTTTAGTAACAGTTTTTACTTGGCATTTATACAAAATATTTTTGTATTCAAAAACTATATCAGCGTGAGATCCGTGTGGCATTGTAACTAGATCTGATCCAAACGAGTAAAGAAAGGAAGCTGTTAAATGTTCTCCGCATTTCCCAACTCTTTCTGTAGGGCAAGGCATTAATCCGTACTACGCTGTTCTTTCTCCCATGCCTTTCTCCAGGAAGGACTATATACCGGACTGTTTTCATCATACATAATAGAGTCAAGAGTCATTTGCCTTGCATTTTTTCTAAGCTCTCCCATTAATTGTTCAAATGCTTCCCTTCTAAATCTTGGTGGATCATCACTAGAAAATGTTGAAATTAATGCTTCAAACTCCGATCTAGCGTTCATAAGATCTAATCTATCTAACATATATTCGTATTGTTTTTCGTTTAATTCTACTCCGTCTAATTTTCTATTCATTTTGCCTGGAAAATAATTTGCGTCAGCAAAAGCAGTTAGTACGGGATCTGGTTCTGCCGTACCAACAGTTATAGGAGAAAACACTTGTGGGCCTTGTTTTCTTCTTAACATTTTTTCTCCAAAAATATTTCTTCTGATAGGCATATTTTTATTGCTAAAGAAAGGCAGATCGTCCATTATTTTATCTAGAGCTTCTCTGGTATCTCTTAAAAATGGATCATTAACATCATTAATGTTTCTAAACATTGTAGGCACAAAAGATCCTAAGAAATTATTTACATAAGTTTCTATACCTGTAGGAGTTTCTGAGTCTATAGCACTTACTAAATCTGTAATACCTCTAAAGAAAGTTTTATCAGTTAAGTTTCTTTGCAAAGAATTAGTTAATCCTATTAACATATCAAAAATACGAGTTCCAAACTTTTCCTGTAAAAACTTTCCGTCTTCTCCGTAAAATTCTGGATTTCTATAAATTTCTTCCATTATTTGTTGCATATCAGCGGCAATTCCAAAAATCATAGCAGTAGGTTCAAACCTAAAAAACTCATAACTTTTGCCGTCTGATGTTTTAAACGAATAAGGAACATTAGATCTGTCTTGAAGCCATAATCTTCTTTCTTGTCTGTCTATAGGCCCACCACCAACAATCTTTCCTTCTGACGCTAACTGATAACCTAAAATTGCCAAGCCGGTTCCTAAAACTGTTCTTGCTATTGCCGCATCTCGCTCAGCTCCTTGTTTTCTTAAAGCACTTACAACACCGGCAGGAGATCTTTCTAAATAATATTTAACAATATTTACCGGAGTTCTTACAAAAGGCACTACAAATTTAAACATTTTTAACGGGCCGTTTAATTGTCTTTGGAAACTTCTTCCGGTAGGACCAAGATTATTTGTAAATGTTTGATAGCGTCCTCGTTCTAATGCAATTTCTTCGAAGTCTTTGCCTAAAACACCTGCTGTCGGATTTTTCCTGTGATCTATGACAAGACTATTTACTCTTTTCATAAATTTTATAGGATCTTTAATTCCTTCTTTCCCCGCTATATCGAAGGCCTTGCCATAAACATTTTGATTGTAAGCTAGTTGTTTAAAAAACACATCTCCTGCTAATAAACCTCTGCCTGGCAATCTGATAGTATCTCCAATAATATCGTAACCAAAAACTTTTAATTTTGTATTAATTGATTTTTGCCTAGCTAATTCTAATTTTGTGTTTGGATCTTTTACTAAATCTGGATTGTAAAATACTTTTCCTGCTGTTTTTAAAGCATCTCTTAATCCATAAATAGTAGCAAAAGCGTTACCATTTGCTTCTGAAAAAGAGAGTCTTCTGTCAGGATCTTTTCTTCTGCCTACTGAAATTACCGCTTGAGCATACGCTTCTACAGGCCTAAAAGCCGCTACTATGGCATTACTACCAAAATTTACTGCTTGTGTAGGAATACCAGAAAGCAAAGCATTTATCCAAAATTCTTGTGCCATGTCTAAAATAGTTGGCGGTCTTACTGCACTTTGAGCATTAATAGCAATTTGTTCTGGAGTTTCTAATTTGGCCGCATTTCTTATTCTTGCTTCTATACTTCGCATACCCCTATCAGCAATCTGTCTCTGATTAACAATATCATCTATAAATTCTCTAGCTTGTTTTGGTGTTAAATTATCAACATCATATCTAAAAGAGTTTAGTAATTGACCTGCATAAGAAGTTTCTCCAACAAGTCTTTCTCCTACAGCTCCCAGATCCATTTCTAATAATTGAAAATTGTATAATTGTTTATTAGAAGGCGTTTCTCCCGCATCAAGCAATATAGTTAATTCATCTCCTAATTCTTTTACTTGTTTTGCTAAATATTGCAACATCATTCTAGCGGCCATAAGTTCTTGCGGAGTAAATTTTAAATTTTTAGGAGCATAAATAAATTTATCTATAGTTAATCCGCTAGTTAAAGCATCTTCTCTTAACAATTTTCCGTCAGGACCAAATTGCATTTGATTTCTAGCTTTAATCCAATCTCCATTTTTTATGGCCTGTCTAGTTAGAGCTTGTATATCTCCTTTAGAAAAATCATATTTTTCTAAATTAATATTTACTACTTTTTTAGGATCTCCAGGATCAAAGTCTGGCGGTGGCCCGTCGTCTGATCTAGGTGGTGGTGGTGGTCCAGGCGGAACATCAGCTCCTTCTCCTAATGGCAATCCTTTATCTCCTCTTAAATTAGCAGGAACAAGTGTTTTTAAAGCAGTTACTATTGGATCATCTGGCTCAAATCTTTCAGTAGTATTTTTTACAAAATTATCAATAACTTCGTCTAATTGTGCGTCTGTCAGTTCATCTGGATCAAAACCCAAGTCATTAATAAGTCTTCTTTCTTGATCTATGCCTTCTAATAATTGTTCGTATTCTGCTAATTTGAATTGATCTTTTGGATTTGGAGCATCTTCTTCTATTAGTCTTGTTAATACATTAAACGCAGAGTTACTATCATCTCCTTTTTCTAAAACTTCTAAGGTACTATCATAATTAATTTCATAACCCCTGCTTTGCATATCTTCTGCAAGATTATCCCAAAAAGCTCCGTCTAAAACTTCATCTTGCTCCGCTTTTTCTCTTAGAGCTTTTTGATTTTCTGTTTCATATTTTCCGGCAGATCCACGATAATAAGCTCTACTAGGCCTTCCTCTACTATCATTTAAACCTAAAGAGTCTCCTATTTCGCCTATTTTTAATTGAGCATAAGTAAAAGGTTTTATTTTTCTTAAAATTTCTTTAGCAGTAGTTACTTTAGGATAATCTGGCTCTTGTAGTCTGTTAGTTGAAGGACTGTCTGGTAGTTTTTTTGCTTTAAATTTTTGAAAATCTTTATTAGCTCTAATTTTAATTTTTGTAATTTCATCTGCTAAAAATTGTTTATTTAATGTTGGATCTTCAAACTTAAAAGCAGGATCAATGTCAGATCTAAACAAACGAGCATATCTTTCAAAAAGGTTTTTAAATTTATTACTATAATCTCTAGTATTTAAAAATTTATTAAACTCAATATCATCTGGCCCATATACTTCTTTTTCTAAATATTTATTTGTATCTGAAACATCTACATCTAAAGATCCGTCTTCTCTATAAACGGGAGTATCTAATTTTTTTTCGTTTATAATTTTTTCTGATTGGCTAGTAGGCGGTTCTTCTGGAAATCTAGGACCAACAAATTCTTCTTCAAAAATTTGTTCTTTTTGTATTTTGTCAGCTATCTTTGCTTCTTGCTGTTTAACAGATCTAATATCAAAAGCTCTGCCTAAAAAACCAACAATAGGACTAAGAAGCGATCCTAAACCTGCTCCTTCTATAGCCATTTTAAATCTACTTTGAGCTACAGAGTCGTCTGGATCTGCTTTTAAATATTCAGCTACAGGGCCAACAACAAAAACATCTGGGCCAAAAGTATCATATAAAAGATTAGATAACCTTTCTTCTTCTGGATCAAAAGAAGTTTGTTCAGCAATACTACCTATAGTTCCATATCTTACAACATCAGATACAGCTCTATCCGTTATGTCTTTAACAGCTCCTACTTTATCAGTTTTGTAACCAGGAACCATAAGTCTATTATATAAACCTCTTAAAAAAGCAGGGCCTTGCGTTGTAGCAATTTGTGGACCTCGTATTACTTTATCAAAACCAACAAAATCAGGAAGAAACTGAATAATATCTCTAGCAAAAGATCCGCCAAAATAAGTTGGCTCTGGTATTTCTGGTAATCCGTCTTCTCCATAAAGTTTTTTAGACAAAAAATTTGCTCCTTGCATTAGTGTTATGGGATTATTAATACCTGGAGCTAAAACGCCACGATCTCCCATGTCAGCTATGTCTTCCATAAGATTAAGTTTGGCTTGTCCGGAGTCCCTTAATCCACCGAAAACTGTTCTATAAAAATTAGATAAAGGGCCAGGATTTACGGGATTTGTTTCTTGCTCGATTTGAGCTTGTTCGTCTATATTTGTTACGGGGATTTCTGAAACTTCAAGATTTCCTTCTAGCCAATCTTCATAAGCTCCCATAATGATATACCATTATCTAACTCTCTGTAAGAAAGAGCTTTCTCTTGCAAAATTCAAAGCATCTGCTTCTATTTTAGTAACAAAGGATCCATTTATGTATCTATTTAAACCCTCATCTCCTGTTGTAGATTGTCTTCGTAACAAACTATTAAAATCCTGTTTTACTTTGTCGTTTTTTACATATTGGTCATAAGTAGTTTTACTCAATATATCTTTTATTATTTTGCCTTCTGCATCATCTGCAAATTTATTAAGATTTTGTTGTAAAAAATTAAATGCGTTTGGACTTATTGTTCCGGTTAAAACATAGTTATTTAATACTTCTTCTGGTTCGTTGCCTTTTGCTTCTTTATTTCCGTATTGTAAAGCTACAGCATCATTATTCAAAATAGCGTTTAATTGTGAGTCTGAAAGAGTAGGATCATTTGGAGCTTGTGATCTTGCAAATGCTATTATTGAAGCTCTGTCCTGGTTTTTTAGGCCCATGTTTTGCATCAAACTTGTTTTGTATTGCATATCTAACATTTGCATAAGTTTTTTTGCGTCCATAGCGTCTGGATCTTTGCCTTGTAAAGCTAGGCCCAACCTTCTTACTGCTTCTAGTCGTTCCCTTGTTTTAGCAAGTTTATTTTCTCTTTTATCAACATCTCCTATAGTTTTGTTAAGGTTATCTAATACAGCATTTTTGTTAATATTTGTTCCCATAAGAATATTAGCCGACGCATCATCAGCATTTACACCACTCATTAATGCACTATAAGATTTTGTAACACCAGGTCTAGCAAAAATATCAGGTGTCATAGTAGGGTTTATAGTATTTCTAGGATCTGTTGTCATAGCTATGTCTAATTCTGTTGCTAATTTTCTTCTTTGATTTTGTGGATCATACATACTTCCTGGTTGTGGCGGTATAAAAGTAGCATCAGTTTGCGAACCAGAATTTGCAAAAGTGTTGCCAAATAAAACACTATTTCTCATATTCAAAGCATCATCATTTAGTTTTAATTTATTTCTGTGATTTTGAAAAGCTGTAATAGCATCTGGAGTAATTCCCATATTAGCTAGAGTAAGCATATCTTTAAATTTAGGATCTATCATATTAACCAATTATGGGAGCCAATGCTCCTACTCCTGTTAAAAGTTTTCCAATATCTCCCACATCAAGTTTTGATTGTTTAGTTCTAGTAGTTCTACCAATAACATTTCCTGTATCTATATTGCCTACACCTGCATTTAAAAATTGCAGTCTTTCTAATGGCAGATTTCTATTTTCGTCAAAGATGTCCATTTGAGCATTTAATAGAGCTTGGTCTAAACCTCTCCTTCTTTCTCCCATATCTCCAAATAAACTGAACATATTGTATTGATCTGCTAGTAAATTATTTAATAAACCAGACTGCCTATCTAAATTTTGAGCATAAAGATCAGCTCCAATTCTTCTGGAAGTGTCTATTCTATTTGTATCTGCTTCTAATCTATCCATAGCTCTATCAAAAGCAGACTCTCTTACTCCTGCTACTGTTTTAAGCAGTTCTTCGTCTAAGGCCCTAGTGCCTTCTTGTTCAAATATAGCTGATCTATCTCCGCCAAAAGCTCCCATTTTTATTGCATCATCTTGAAGTTTTTGAACACGCATATCTCTTATTCTGTCAAAATCATCAACAATAGTATTAATAAGCGGATTAGTAAATCTGTTTTCATAAGCAGTCATGTTTCCGTCTAATAGAGAAGCCGGATTGTAAGCAGGAGCATCTAAACCAATCATTTCCATTAAATTAGTTCTTGGATCATAAGCCATAGAAGTGCCAAAAAGTCTTCTAGCTTCTGCTTCTGCTTCTATTTCGTCTGGTGTTAATCCTGCAACTCTATTTCCAGAAAAAACAGGGCCTAGATTAGTAGCTCCTTCACTAGCTATATCCGCTGATTGCTTAAATAAATCGTCCAGATATTCTGGAACATCTCTTGTTTCTGTTTGTTTTCCTTTGCTAAAACTCATAATTTTTTTACTAAAAAAGTTTCTGGTTCAAAACCTAAATGCTTTACTTTTCTTTTCCAACCTGGTCTGCCACCACCCATAAGTTTTGTGCAACCTATAGTTTTAGCAAAAACCTCTATTTGTTCTATTATACCTTCTATTTCATCAAATTTACCACTTGCAAAAAGCAAGTTATATACTCTTTCTTGTGGAAAATTAATTAATTCTGCAACCATAGCAGAGTTTTTTCCAGGCCATAAATGAAAATATCCATGCCTTATTTTATCTTCTACATCATCTATAGTGTATGCTTGTTGGTATGCAACGGCAGGTTCTAAAATTGGCTTACAATGATCCCAATATACTTCCCATTCTTCTTTTTTAATCTCCTTTTCCATACTCCACTAAACTAACAAAAACATTAATATTTGCGTGGCTTACTTGTATTTTTAGTGATTGTGCTGATTTTAAAACAAGATCTCTAGTTAATAATTCTACAGTACCATTTGCCGATATATTTTTTTGTTTGAATAAAAAATGATTAGAAGATCCGGTAGTTACTACAAGATCTATAGTCGTTGCTTGACCATTATCATCTCCTACTAAAATAGACTCTATAACAGCAAAATCAAATTCAGTAGTACCTGGAGCTGTGTATATTGTTTCTAACGATCCTGTGCCAGAAACATCTAATTTTGCATTTGTTACATTTTGTATGTATTGATTTTTACTAGCAGGTTGTATCATCTTCGACCTCTAGCTTTTACATCTAGTCTAATTTTTCCTACTTGAAAATCTTGAGTTACATCTCCTTCTATTTTCATTTGGACCTGTCTAGCTGAAAATCTAGCATCTGTATAACCATTAGCATTAAAATTAAAACTGCCAAAATCAGTTTCAGCTCCTAATGGATTAAAACGGCCTGTAAAACTTAAAGTTATTGCCGGTAAATTTGTTGTTTCTTCGTCTGATAATATTTGATTAATTTGAGCTACTTTATTTCCAGATCCTATTTCTAAAGGACCTGTTCTACAAAAAGGTTTTCTTGTGCCTAATCCTGGAGAATTGAATAAAGGCCTTTTATCATGTTCATAAATAAATCCATTACTATCTGTAGCTAAAGGATTTTTAAATACACCCTGATCTATCCAAGATCCTCTGTCTAGCTCTCCTATACTCCAAACATTATCTAAATAGTTCCAAATAATATATTTATTTGGCGATTGTTGATCTGTGTCGCCAACAGGAAAAAACCACCAGATCTCGTTAAAATCTATATTGTGAGCTCCGAAAGTAGCTTGTTGTGTATTAGTTTGAATGTTATCAAATATAAAATCATGCACATCTGATTTTAATTCTCTAAGCTGACCATTGTATGTAAAAAATGAATTTTCACTAATCCAAGATAAAAAACCACCAGAAGAAACAATACATCTAGGACTTATTGCTTTGCAATTTATACCTACATCTTCAACGCCATAAACAAAAGGACTTCCTACATAATAAAGTTTATTTATACCTATATCTGTAAAAATAATTATGTCCCTGCCAAACCTATAAGCAAAATTTGCTTTACCGCCTGTGGCTATTTGCAAACTACCCGCTGTATTTCTAGCAGAAGCGGTCCAGGTAGTGTTATCTTCTCTATCTGACCATGCTATTCTTCTAGGATCTCCGCTAGATCCTAGTGCTATTAAGTGTCTTTCATTACTTACTACAAGGCCCTGACAACCGGTAGGAGAATTTGGTATTTGCGTTGCTATAGTGTCTGGAACACCCGTATTAGAATTAGGTCGCCATTGATATAATTTTCCGTCTGCCGGAAAACAAAAAACCAAATGTTCTCCATAGTTATCAAAAGAAAAAGTTTTTGTATCAAAATTTATTCCTGATTGACTTCTTGCATTTCCCCAATCTTCTACTCCGTAATGATAAGCTCCATAACCAACAGATGTAATTACATCATCAGCTATAAAACCTACCGGAGTTATGTCGTACCAAGTATTTTCATAAAAAACATTAACACCTGCTCTAGTTCCTACAGCTAAAACTTTTTCTCCATTATTTGCATTATAAGAATACATACCTATTGGAGTGCTAGAAATTATTACTCTAAAAGCGGAAGAAGTTGCAGAAGAAGAAGCAGAAGTAGAAGTTGTAAAAGTAAAAGTTGTTGTGCTTGGAACAGAAGCTACAGTAAAAGTTTGATTGTTGAGTTCTGTATTAGGTATTCCTCCGGTACTAGCATAATCTTCTATAATAAAAGTTGTCCCTACTGAAAATCCATGTGCGACAGAAGTTGTCGCCGTTATAGTGTTGCTTCCGTTAGTAGTAGCTATAGTTGTAGAAAAAAAAGTTCCTAAAGGATTGTTTCTAAATTTGGTCCAACCGCCAAGCGGTTTTAAGTAGCCATTTTCAAATCGGACAAGATCTCCGTCCACAAATCTATTTTTATTTGCGTAATCAGTTCCGTTTTTAACTATTCCGGCAGGGGGAGTTACTTCTACTAAAGCCATGTTATTACCTTTAGCTTTGTCTATACCACATATAAACTGTAAAGTGAGCTTGTGTTGTATCTACTGTGGTAGAGCTACTACCGCTAACTGAAATACTTGGATTGCTAGTTGGATTAGCTGTGTAATAATTTCCTTGATCTGGGTCCCCAGAAAAGTTTTGTGCATTTCCAACAGAGTTGAAACTTCCGGCAGAGTCCCCTGTAAAAAAGTCAATAGTAGATCCAGAAGATCTAGTTCCGTCGTACCATTGATGCACATGATTAGGCAAAGTTCCTGTAGAAGTCATTGACATTGAAACTGTTTTAGTAGAGCTACCGGCATTTTGACCACCGGTTCCGCTTGTTATAGCTTGTAAAACTCTACCTGATCCTATTGAAACCCAAGTACCTATGCCAAACAAAGTTCCAGGATTTGTACTTACAGTTGATATATAAACAGAACCAACAGGATAAATTTTACTAAAAATATCTGTTCCGCTAATACTTAAAGAAGAAAAATTACCTGTGCTAACAGAATTAACACCAATAGCTGTGCCGTCTATTGATCCGCCATTTATATCTGCCGAAGTTGCAGTTAAAGTAGTAAAAGTTCCTGGAGCCGCCGTAGTTCCGCCAATAGTTGTGTTATCAATAGTTCCGCCTTCACAATCAAAAGTTCCGGCTACTTTTAAGGTTTTTCCCGTGCCTACATTTAGGCCTACAGAAGTTCCTGCTCCTGATGAATTAAAAATAGCATCAACAGCATCTAAATTGGCATTAATTTTTCCCCCCCAAGTATTCGTACTTGCTCCAACCTCAGGTTTAACTAGCGATAAGTTAGTAGTATTCGTGTCTGCCATAGGTTAAATTATATCTTAGTTATGGAATTTTTTTACAAATTCTTTTCTTAACGCTTTTTCTTTTTCTAGTTTTTTATAGAATTTTTGGTCAATTTTTTTTGTGTCTAATTTTATAGCCATTCGCCTTCTTCTGTAGGATAACGAACATATCCTTTAACTTGTTCTATTTCTAAAGTATTTTTGTTATAAACAAGTCCATAAATCCAAACAAAGTCATCTTCTCTGCTTTCTGGCATAGGAAAGGCCAAACCTTTTTTTTCACAAAACTCTTTCATAATTTCTTTTGTAGTTACAAAAAAAACATCATATTGATCTGCTTCTGTTCCGTCTTCATTAAATATTTTTGCAAAAAAGAAAGAACGATATTTTGGAGAATACACAGGCACTTCTGGTCTAGGAATAAAAGTATCAGGGTGTTTTTGATAATTACTTGTAAATTCGTTATCTTCAATAACAAGTTTTAACTGTTTTTTTGCAGTAACAGTATTGTATTTTATAGAGTGCCAAACATGATATTTATAACCAACATCAGGCACTTTAAATTCATCTAATAATTCTTGCGAAGGCAAATTATAAACATTGTACCAACTATAAGTTTTTTCATGTGTATAAGGCGGTCTTAGCGGAGCGTCTTCGTGAGCTGTATAAGTTCCAATAATATTAAATCTATTACCTTTCCATTCTTGGTCCTGGCCAAAAACTTTTTCAACTTCATCTATTAATGGTTGAGCTTGATGTAATCCAATATTGTAATCAGTTCTAACTAATTTTTTATTTACATAAACTTCATCATAAGTTTTTGTACTTTTAGGAACAGTAAAATCTTCTTCGATACCTTCTCCTAAATCTCCTTCACTTGCCTGTACTAATGTTGATGTTTCTAAAAAAAAACTATATTCGTCTGCTTCCCAAAGATTTTTTAAATACTTAATATTATCTTCTTCAACATAAACTTCATTTTCTTTTTCTATTAAAAGATCTTCACTATCTTGTTTGTTGTACTCCATATACCAATTATCTTTAGTAACCGGGTGTGTAACATTAAGAGTTAATCTATTAAAAGATTTATCGTTTTCATCAATATCAGGAGTTTTTCCTATATCTGCTGTAGAAGATTTTTCTAGTTTTATTTCGCTCATACTCTTCTTCTAAAAACAATAGTGTTAGAAGCGTTTTCTACTCCGAAAGGTGGATAAGGAGCTCCTGCTACGCTTTGCGGAGCTTGTGTATATGACAATCTCCATGATGTATCTCCGACTGATTGTAAGTATGTAAGACTTGATCTGTTATAAGTAGTGCCATTAACTACTACACTTTTAAAAGCATTGTCATTATTAGCCACAACTGCTTTGACTGCTATTACAAAAGCACTAGATGTTCCCCCTACTGTACCTGTTGTATGGATTATTTGAATTGTATTATTACCTAAATAATCAGCATTAATTGTTGGGGATAAAGCTCCAAATGCTCCGCCACTAGGAGATGATATACCTGATACAAATGTTCCACCCCAATATCCTCTCCAAGTATTAGTCGTTGAAGAATATTGACCAGATGTAGTTACATTTCTATGTCCTACAGTCATAGTAAAAGAAGCGTCTGCGGCCCGGTTATAGTAAGTGCTAAAACTTGCAGTAGCGCCATTACCTACACCTGCAATTAACCTTATATCTGCATCATTAATCGTACAAGCCGTTCCGGCGGCTCCCCCTGCCGCAACATGAATTTGATTAAGACTTATTGCTCCAGATGCAGGTGTTGCCATTATTTATTCCTAGAATGTTTGCCACACCCTTTATTATTTCCAGAGTCGTATTGAGTTAATTCTTTTAAATAATTTTTTCTAATAATATTAATTTTGTACCAAAAAATATTCATACCTCTAGGATTAGAAAGCTCTCCTATCATAATGATTATACAAGCTAATAAAGGTACAAATATAAATTCCATTTATTTACCTTCTAATTCTTTTATTCTAGCTTCTAATTCTTTTATAGCTTCTACTAATAAACCTACTGTGTTGCCATAACGAATAGCTAAATGTTCTTCTGGTTTTTCTCCTTTAAATTCATCTCCTATAGTTTCAGCAGTATAAACCGCTTCTGGTAATACTTTTTGTAAATCTTGTGCTATTAGGCCTGTACTTTTTTTTCCGTCTTTTTTATAAGTAAAAGTAACACCTTTTAATTGTTTTATTTTTTCAATAGGATTTTCTATAACTTCTATGTTTTCTTTTAGTCTTTGATCTGAGATTGAGCCAAAAGCAGTAATATTACCTACAGATATAAAGTTTCCAGATCCGTCCACCTGACAAGTATTAGTACCACTTGGTTTTCTAAAAATATGAGAAGCACTTTGATAATAAATATAACCGCCATGTGCTTGTATTTTTCTATCTTTTTCTCCGGTCCAAGTTCCGTCATTTAATTCAATATCATAATTTGCGGCTATATCAATACCACCATTGAATATTGCTCTACCTGCATCAGACATATCTATTCTGACTGCGGTAATAGCTGTACCGCCGTCGTCCCCTGATACAAAAAAGTCTTTGTCTGCTCCTACTACTGTCATAACAAGACCTGCACTATCTAAACCAATCTGGCCTATTTCTGTACCGCCGTCTTTTAAGGATATGGTATTGCCGTCTGCATCAAGAATAATATTTCCTGGAACATCTAATATAAAATCTCCAGATCCTTGAGCTAAAGTTCCGGCATTGTAAGTCAAACCTGTTTCAGCTTCTAAAGTATCTGCCGTTGAGCTTCCGGTAATTATTCTATTATCAGCATTATTATTAACAGTAGTTCCACCACCACCGATAGCTCCCCAAGCATTGTTTTGATAACCTTCAAATTCATTTGTTGTGGTGTTGTATCTAAACATTCCATTAACAGGAGATCCGTTTCTTTGAGCTGTAGTTCCGGCAGAAACTTTAATTGAGTCGGTCCCAGATAATGTTAAATTTTGAAATGTTGGAGATATAGAAGTCGATAAAGTAGTAGCTATAGAAGCACTTGCTAAATTAGTTAATGTTGCAGATCCGGTAATATCTCCTGTCAAAGTAACAACAGGAGATTTATTGATAACTACAGCAGAAGCAATATCTCCGCCGTCTATATTTAAAGAAACTGCTGTTCCGGTACCGCTAAATATTGCATCTATATCGTCTAAGTTAGAGTTTAAAGAGATCCCCCAAGTATTTTCCGCCGCTCCTGGTTCTGGTTTTATTAAATTTAAGTTGGTAGTCTGTGTATCTGCCATATCAATCCTGCTCAGTCCATGTTTCAGAAGAAATATTTACCGGAGTCCAAGACTCAGTAGGTATTACTTGTTCAGTCCATGTTTCAGTTGTTAAAGTTTCTGGCTCCCATTTTAACCTACCGGTAGCTGTAAGACTACTGACTGCGTTAATAATACAAGCTCCTTGTTTTACAATAGTCCCAACAATAACTGCTGACGAAACAGCATTAACAATACTACTTCCTAAATAAATACAAGTTGGGTGTGCATGAATAGAAGAAACTGCGTCTAAGTGTATAGCTCCTGTGGTCCTAAGTCTTTGTCCGGCAGAAATAAATTGAGAGTTTGCTTGAACAAGGGAAGATCCTAAAAAGATTTTTGTACCTACAACACTAGCATCAGAAACAGCACTAATAACACTAGAGCCAGAAATTATTACAGATCCTTGAGCTTGTGCAGAGCTAACAGCAGTAACAATAACTTCAGCTTGAAAAGCTAAGTCATTCCATTTTGATCTGCTGTAATAACCTTCGTTATAGCCGATTGTGGCCATGATGTTATGTTAGTCTGATGTCAAAATCTCCGGCGTTTATACGGAATACATCTCCTGTATCAATAGCTTTATTAGTTGTTAAAGTTGAGTAAGCTAATAAATTACCACCCGTTAATGCATCAAAAACTCCTACAGCTAATACTGTTCCATAACTAGCTGTGGCAGTTGGATATTCTATAGAAGCAACATTACTAGCTTCGGTAGGATTTGTACCAGATACATTAAAAGTAGCAGTTTGCCTAGCGTAAGCTCCACCAGAAACTTCTGTGCCACCGCCGGTATCAGAAGGAGCAACAGTAAATAAAGCTACATACAAAGTAGAAGGAGCTGTAAAAGCGTTACCGCCAAATACATGATCTAAAACTTTGTCTTCTAAATAATCACTAAATGCCATAATAATACCTTCTAGTTTTTAAAATAATATGTTTGTTTTTTTGCTTTACCATATTTTTTTCTTCTTGGTATAAGCGAACCTACTCCAAAAGAAGCTCTTTCTTGTTGCAATCTTACTTCTTCTAATGCTTTGTCAAAAAGAGTTTGGAACATTCCTATTCTTTCATCTTCCATTAAAAAAACGGAAGCGTGTTTGCAACACCCATATATATAAACATCTGGAAACTTATCACTAACAACATTTGTTGTATTAGTTGAGCTTAGCTCCGGTATGTTTGCATAATATGTTAATTGTAACTCATAATTTGTGTCTGGTGTGGGACAAAGTTCTATAGCATTATCGGTAATTGCAAAATATTCTGGCCTTCCAGATACATTATCTATAGAAGTTCTTTTTAAATCTAAAGACTCTGTAGATTGTTGTAATAAAGTAGTGTGATCGGAAGTATTTAATTCAACATTTATAACCCTAGACCAATCACTAGGTAATTGTGTGTACTGTGTTTCTGCAACAGCATTAGCTCTTTTTATAAGATCCTGGTGTTTAATAACTTTGTTTATATCAGACTCAGTAAGATCTATGAACATATCCATTTGCGAAGTCAAATCAGTTCTATTTAAGTATTCTGCTACTTTTATTTTTATTTCGTCATAAGTCATATCTTACCTTTCCATGTCCTAAAACATTCGTTGTCTTTGTTGTTAAGCCATTCTTTCCATTTAGCTTGGTCATTGGCCCACCCCTCTAGTATAGCTTTTTCCCAGATAACTTTGGGGATTTCTGCAACATGACGAAAATCTTTTTGTGCTTTTTGTTCTGATAAATATTTTGCATGGTCAATAACATTCTTAACATTTTGAACAGAATGAATTATTGATTTGTCATCTTCTGTTACAAAAGAAGATGAATAACCTGTTTCGTGATTTATGAGAGTTGTCTTAGCCATTTTTAAATAAGGGGGAGCATAAGCTCCCCCAATATTTGTTGCCTACAAATTATTAAGCAGTTAAGTCGGCTACAATTCCGTGTGCCGCTTCGTTGCTCATTTCTAAGCCGTACTCAGCTAAGATCATTTTTGTATCAGCATCTCCAATTTTAGCAATATCCATTGTTTGGAAATTTCTCAAGTAAGCTACTTTAGCGTACTCAGGATCTACTAATAGCAAAGATCTATCTCTGCTTCTGTTTGAAGGTACGATTTGTAACTCTCCAAAATCGGAAGCATAGACTGAAATACTAGCACTTACTGTATCAGCAGATACATTTTGTCTAGTGTTTGCTCTACCTGTAAAACCAGAGATAACTCCTTTATTTACCGGACCGGCTATAGCCATTTTAGGTTCAGCTCCATTAGTGAACATTGACTGTAAAACACCTTTTAAAAGTGCTTCGGTTAATGCCCTTCTGTTTCCTGTAGTTGCATCAGTAGCCGCCGCAGAAGCAGATCCGTCAGCTCCGCCTGTACCTCTACTTTTGTTAGTAGTGATCCACGCTTCAAAAGAACGAGTCTGTCTAGCAGTAGTAGCATTACCTGCATTTTTAGCAGTATTTTGACATAGAGCTACTTCCATATCTCTTTTTAATGCTTTAGACATTAAGGCCATTTGATGTGCCAATTCCTGCTTTTTACCGGCAGGATCAGAAGCATCTTGTGAACCAGATACAGTTGCATCTCTTGATGAAATTTGAGCCACATTGGACTCCCTAGTAGTCGCTGTACTTGTAGCACGAGAAAGTTCAAAACCTTCTAATTGACCTGTTCCGCTAGGAGTAGGTAAATTTTCAGTTTGCCAATCGAACACAACATTTGTGATGTTTTTAGATCCGATAGCACTCATAAATGGAGTAGCAGTTGGATCTATATTGTAAATTACATTCGAAAGGTCTTCTCTGTTAGAAGTAGCGTCGTATGATGTAAAAGAATTTGTAACTTTTGCCATTTTATTTAACCTCTAAATTAGATTATTTTTTCAAAATAATTGGCCGCATCAGACACTCTGCCTGTTTTAGCCACCCTTTGTTGAGCTTTCTTAACAGCAGATGTTGGTTTAATCCTATTAGAAGTTCCTGGCTTAGCTACTTTTGTTCTGGCCTTCGCTTGTGTTGGTTTTTTCTTTAATGCTGTTTTTTGCTTGTTATATAAACTTGCATCTCTCAGCAAAAGAATAAAGCGATAGTCAGTTACAGAAGCAACCTCTTCTTTAGTGAAACCTAGACTCTCAGCAGTTTTGGTTATCTCTGAAATTTCTTCCATTTTAACCTTTTCATCTTTCCACTCCGGGAGAAGATCTGATAATTTCTGTTGGCTATCTAATAATTGTTTTTTGAGCTGTTCTTGCCTTTCAGCATTTTCTTGCTCAATAATACGATTATATTCAGCATCTACAGACTTTATCTTATTAAGATGTTCGTCCCATTCTTGTTTTTTAGTCAGATACTCTACCTGGTCCTGTTCCTTTAAAGACTCCCAATTTGGTTCTTCTACAAAACCATTTTGTAACATGGCTTTGATTTTAGGTAACATTTCTCTGTATTCTGCTCGTTCACGAGTTAAATCAGACAAGTTATTATCAAGTTCAGACTTTTTATTATCTAAGTCTTTTCTTAATTCAGATAACTCCTGAGTTTTTCGTGTGTAATCACTATTCCGACTGTAACCATTGATTAATTCTTCTTGGGTTACTTCTATTTCTTCACCGCCAACTTTGACGACATAGGTTTGAAGTTCCTCAGTTTCATCAACTTCTACTTGATCTTCTTGTAATTCTTGTTCTTCTTCTTCTTCGGCTTCTTCTTCTATTTCAGCTTCGGTTTCGTCTTCTTCGATTTCTTCCTGTGCTTCTATTTCAGTTTCAGCTTCCGTTTCATCAGAAACTTCTTCAACATCAGTATTTTCTTCGATTGCTTCTTGCTCCTCTGGGGGAGTAAGCATTTCTTCAAATGCCTGTGTTGCTTTGCTTATATCAGTTTCAAAACCATTCGGCTTGGCGTTGTTGGTCATATTTTCTACCTTTATAATTTATTTGCGTTTATTTTATCTTAAAAATATACATTTTTGTCAAAATGTTTATTTAAAAGATCTAATTCTATTGAATTGTGTTTTGGCAATTTTTCCTTTTTCTACAATAATTCTTAGATGTCTTTCGACTTCTGGAATAATTTTTATTGCCTGGTAAATTGCTTCTCTTAAATCCTGATCTTTTTCAACATCTGAATTTATCCATTTTGCAATATATTCAGCAGTTAAATTTTTAACTGCGTCTTTGAATACATCACTATTTAATAATGCTTCTGCTTGTGTAGAAGCATCTATCTCCTTTTGTGTTGCCATATATTATCCTATTGCTTGGTAAATAATTTCTTGAAATAAAAATCCTGTAATTCCTAAAAAAATTGTAACTATGAATAATAATGTATTTCTGATTGTTTTATTTACTGACGCAATACCATTTTCAATAGCTTCTAAACGCCTGTAATTTTCTTTCCACCTTTGCTCACAAGCCGCTTCGTGAGAGCTTAAACGCTTATCTATTTCTGTAACTGTAGCTCTTGCCATTAATAACTCCAAATATGCGGTCTTGGTCTATTGTTGTTTCCTTTATAAGTATCTAAATGTATAAATCTACTATTTCCTTTTTGATTAACACCTATACCGGTAAAACCAAAACTAGATGCTAATGTAACTATGTTAAATGCTTTTTCGTGAGAACACAAAATATCTACAGCAAGTCCTAAAGTATGTATGCCTGGAGTTTTTTTATTTACTTCTACAGGGTGTTTTGGACAACGATAAGCAGATGTAATAACAAAAGAAAAACCACAACAAGTTCTGAGATCCTGTAGCTTTTGCAAAAAATCATAATCCATTTTTTGTTCGCCACAATGAGAACAGGCAAACTCCTCTGGTTTAAAATTCAAGAAATCCCAATCCTTCATCATCTAAAGATTTTATGCTTTGCATATATTCGCCTACTATTCTTAAATCGCTGTTCATTGTCTTTGCTTTTAATTTTGCTTCTCTAAGTGTTTTGGCAGTAATAATAGGTCCTTCATGTGTTTCTATTTTTCCTTCGATAGTCTGTATGTCTATCTCAGTTATAAACATCATTTCGTATCTGTCCTCTTTAATTTGTCGTAAGATCTAAGTCCGGACATTCCTAACAATGCCATTAAGATTGCGGATAATTGTGAGAAATCAAACTCTGGCATATCTATTTGTACTCCAGAAGTTTTAATAACAACTTCTATGATAGGAGCTAAAATAAAATGATAACCAAGTGCAAAACTACAAATCCAACCGACAGAAGGCCGCCAATTTCGTTGAAACGGAGATCCTTTTGCTTCTATTTTATTTACTTCTATTTGTGCGAGATTTGCTTGATGAAATAAAGTAGCTAGTTCGTGATCTAATTGTGCTTGTAGATCTTTGTCTTTTACAAACTTGCCTACTATGTCGCTAACAGGTTTTATTAATTTATCAAACATCTTTATCTCCTCTTAGGATTTTTTCTAGTTTTAGTTTTTTTTCTTCTATTGTGTCTGCGTGTAAATCTTTATCAACTATTTTTTCTAGTTTAAGACTTTCTATTTTGTTGTTACTAATATATCTCCAAGTATATCCGTCTTTGCCATACACACCAAATATAGTAGTACCTAGACCAATTTTTATAATCATGGCCTGTTCGCCGTCTAATATTACTTTTTCGCCTTCGTTAAATTGTGAATTTAATTTGAATTTTAGGCCTTTGATAAATGAAATCGAATAGTCTTTGAGAGCTAATCCTGCTAAAACAGAAGCTATAAAAATGGATAATTCAAGATAATATTGTTCAAAATTCACTTTTCATTTGCCAACTTTTTTCATAGCGATTTTATGCGACTCTGTAAATGTTTTACCTCGTCGCATTAATCTTTTCATTTCGGCCATGTGTTTAGCCGTATGATGTTTGCTATGCCTTTTCAAAGTATCTTTTTGTCTTTGAGTAAGCTGTTTAGTTTTATTCACTTATTTTTTTTTCTTTTTCTTTTTCTTATGATAAGGCATTATTTTTTCCTCTTTTTCTTTCTAAGTTTTTTAAAATCTGCTCCGGTAATTTTATTTCTAGGCGGAGCGACTCTAGCAATCTTTTTTTGCTTTTTAGATAATTTTTTTCCTGGCATTTTATTTCCTTTTCTTTTTAGGTTTTTTTGCCGTCTTGGCCGCCTGTTTAAATTGTTTAGCCGTTGGCGCTCCTTTGCTTCCTGGCTTTCTCATTCTTTCTTTAGATCCGGCTTTTATTCTTTTGCGTTTAGCATGAATATTAGCGTACAGTCCTTTCTTTTTTTTCATAGATACCTCTACCATTTAGTGCGGTTAGCCCAATAGGCCGCCGACATTTTACCTTTAGATATGTTTTTGGCATGACGAGCTTTGAAGGATTTTCTTCGAGCTTTATCTTTTTTGCTCTTAGGATTTTTTCCTGCTCCGCTTACGCCTTGCTGTCCAAACCTTATAGTCTTTATTTTACTACCTTCTTTAGCAACTACAACATGAGATTTTGTTGGGTGGTTAGGAGTTCTTTTAGGTTTGTTGTAACCAGATACTCCTGCCCTTGTTAATCTTGAGTCTTTTGACATTAATGTATAGTGTTTTCGCTAACAATTAAAAAAATAGTATTCTTGTTTATCTTTTCGCCAAAAACTAACTTCATGGTTTTTACTGCTTCTTCTTCGTTTCTAGCTTTAACATCTGTGCCAACTAAAATGTGTTCATCAGACATAGCTTCTATATGATAAAGTTTTTTAGCTTCCTTCATTTTTAAACAATCCCTGTGCTTCTGCCTTTTGCATAGCTCTTAACTCGTCGTTATTTTGTTCCAGGATTTGTCTAACCTCGTCTAAATCAACTGCATTTTGACCATACTTGCCGTATAGCTCTGCCATTCGTAATTTAGTGCTTACTAAGAATTTATCTCTTTCCAGATCATCATTCATAACGACTTTCATACGATCAGTTTCAGCATCTACTTCAATTTTCCTAGCTTGTGCCTGTGCTTTCATAGTTTCTGCCATAGCTAATTGATCTTCTGGTTTTGGTTTCTTAGCATTAGGATCTTCTGGTGGTAAAGGTGGTATTTGAGAGTTAATAAACTGCGAAGTATCTTTAAATCCTGCCATTTCTATAACTTTTGTAATGGTATTTGCGTATTGTTGTAGAGAAACCATAGGATTTCTTGGTCCTAAAGTCTGTATTATTTGCTCTTGTTTTTGCAATAATCTAGTCAAAGTAGCTAATTGTTCTTCGTCGCTAGACTTACTAATAGCTACATTACATACCATATCTTTATCGGTGTCCCAATATCTAGGATCTATCTCAACAAATTCATTATTTAGTCTAATTATTTCTGCTTTATCTTGGTTTTTTATAGACAAATTGTTAATTAAACCAAATAAATCCTTCATACCCTCTGCAAAATGACGGCATATAAGCTCGATACGGCCCTGTGCGGCGGACATTGTGGCCGCAACGGCAGTTTTTGTCGAACTTTGTAAAGCGTCTGCGTTAAGACCTGCACTTGCCTTAGAAACGCCTGTGCGATTTTCTTTTTGTTCGTCTAAATATTGTAAAAACGGGAACGCTTCTTTACCGCTAAACGGAACAGAAAAAGGTTGTACTGCTCCTGGTTGTCGCATACGGATAGGTTGTCCTATATCATTGTTTAGAACATCATCTATATTAACTTGGCCTTCAACTATTCCCATTCTGGGAAAAATAGAATGACCTAGCGAGTCTAAACTATCTCTAATTATTTGCGATTTAATATCTTGTATAGGTTTTAAGTAATCTGCCGGGCAAGATCCTATTGCCGTATGCGGTTCTGGATCTGGACAAAACATTACAATTGGTAAATCGTCCCATGCTTCACAATTTACTATTTCTAGGCCGTCCCCGATTGTGCAAACTTTAAGTAATTCGTTAATGCCGTCTTGATCTTTGTCGTATCTGACATAATGTTCAATATATAAAATTTGTTGTCCACTTACATCTGTCCTATCTGGATCATTTATTTCATGTAATGGATTTCTAGCTTTTCTTTCGTCTTCGTTAGAAGCGTCGTTGCCGTAATTTGCGTATTGCTCTACTTCTTCTTTGTCATATCCCATAGCAACTAGATCTGAAACACTAACAATCATTCTGTGTGCAACATAAGGCGAGTCATGTAAAGATCTGGAGTTTCTGGATATTAAAATTTCTTCTGGCGGTACTGCTTCAATACAAACTTTTTCAGAAGATTTTACTTTTCTAACTTTTAGATTGTAAGCAACTACTACTTCTTCTGAGTCTTTGTTGCCGTCTTGATTAACTATTGTCCTGCTTTCCATAATTGGATTTTCTTCTAGGACCTCTATATCTTCGTCTGTCATTATTGCGATATATTGTTCAACAGATAAATTTTTGTATTCGTGTGTAGTCGTATCTATGCTTGAGTCATAAAATGCTTTTACAAAACCTGCTTTTCTAATCAATGCGTCTTTAAATACAGAATATAAAATGTTAAATCCTGGATTTTTTTGACTAAAAATATAATTTACATAGTCTGTTTGTTGTTGTGCCGCAGGTATATCTTCCTGGTTTTTAGGTACAAATTCGACAACTTTGCTTGTGCCGAAAAATGTACGCATTAATGAAGGCATTATGTGTAAAACAGCATCTCTAACATCAGTAGAAACATATTCAGACTGAATATCGCTTCCGCCTTCCGGAGAATTGCCTAGATAGTATTCGGTGGACTCAGCTCTCTCGTCGCCGAGCTGATCTATAAAATCTTTAGCGTCGTCTAATTCTGATTTTAAAACGCTTTGTAATTCTTCTTCATCAAATTCGTCTTCTACAACTTCTGTAGAAACGCTTACAGATGTTTCTTTTTTATATTCCATACAATTATCCTACTCTATAGATTTTGGATTTTATTGGTCGTTTAAAATTATACCCCATAAATGAGCTTCCGCCACCAAGAACGGCGGAAGTAGAAGCAAAAGTTAAAGCTAATGCGTCTGCTTTATCTGGAGATTTAATTCCTCTCTTTTTCATTTCTTCTTTGCTTTCTAATTTTACTTTTCCGGTAGATGTATATTTATATATTGGGGACACTAATTGTTGTACTAATTCATCATCACTAGGCAAGAAAACATCTCGGCCAGATAACCATTCTTTAATTTTAAACCATAGTTCAGCTCGGAGATTTAAGTAATTCTTTTTGCTAGAAGGCGACTCTCCTACATTAACACCGATAACCGGCAAGTTTAGTTCAGATAATCTATCTACTACGCCGGATCCTACACCGATTACATCTACTAATATTTCTTGTGGCTTTTCTAAAACAGTAGCATCATCATATTCATTTTTTATTGCTCCGCACAATGACATTAAATCCATAGAATTATATGTTTTCATTTCTAAAACAGTATTTCCTTGTCTTTTGCATAGTGCAGAATTGTCGCCACCAAACCTGGCTACATCAATTCCCCAAACTATCGGATCAGAAGCAGTTAAATCTACTTCTCGCATAACAGCAGAACGACATAATTCCATAGGTATAACTGTGTCATTGTCATAACTAGGAAACTCTCCTAATACTTCTACTCTAGCAACAGTAGAGTCTTCGCCATATTGCTCTAACATACTTTGAAATAGCTTTTGATCTGTGCCTTCTACAGTTCTTGAGTCTATTTGTTCATTTTTCCAAAAAGATCTTTTGCCGTGAAAGCTATCGAAAAACGGCCCACTATTCCTTCTAGGGTTCGAAAATGTAAACCAATACCTGTCTTTTGTCGGTTCAGAGAAAAATCCCTCAGAAACGCTGTAAATCGGTCCTGGAATACCTGATGCTTCGTCCATAATTAGACAAACTCCATAACTAGAGTGAATACCGGCAAATGCGTCTGGATTTTCTTCTGACCATAATTGAGCTTGTGCATAATAATAGCCGGTGTCTATCTTTAAATCCTTTTGTAATGCTTCTTCAAACCATTTTGCAGGTTTTATTGTTGTTGCTGTTTTTTCCCACCAATGATTATTTACAGATAAAGTTAGCCACTTTCCTAGTTCCGCCCATGTTCTTGATCTTAATTGTTGCTCGGTGTTTGCAGTTACAATTATAGTAGATCCTAGTCTAGTAGATAAAAACCATAGTATTAACCAAGACACTAAAGCAGACTTGCCAATACCACGACCACTAGCAACTGCTAGTCTATACATTTCCGGAAAATCTACTGTTTCATTTCTGGCTATATGATTTGCAATATCTTTTAAAATTTTTTCTTGCCACTTTCTAGGGCCTTTAAAATGCTCAAGGGGGGTATCTTGTTGTTCCCAAGAAAAACAATATTTAACAAAATTGTACGGATTGTCTTTGATGTTCAAAGACCAAAGATCTGACATTAATTGTTTTTCTTCTTCTGGTTTATATTTCATTACTTAGTCGGCAGGAGTAAAAGTGAGGAGAATATATAGTGCGTGATACTCCTGCCTATGATATTTGCAAGTGTCAAGGAGAGAACAAATATCATTTTAAAAAAAATTAAAAAAATTTATTTGAACAGTATATCGTACATACACCCCCGATTTGCAAAAAAGGGGGGATCTGGCCCGTTCTTTTTGTTTTTGCTTTTTGTTCATTTGTTATGATCTTGGCCCGGATCAGATCCGTTTATGATCTCGTTATGATCTCGGACCGGATCTGCTTGTACCTTTTCGGGCCGGATCTTATTTTGATTTTTGCTTGTACCTGGTAAAGCAGAATTCTTTTTAGGGAGTCCGCCTGGATCGTTAGATCCTTGATCTTTGGCCTTTGATCCTGGCAAAGCTCTATCCGGGATCGTACCGGGATCTATACCTGGTAAATCGTTGCTTCCTGGAAGATCTATTATTCTGGCCCGTGCATCTTTTATAACGGATCTTAAATTCAGATCCACATTTAAAGACAGATCCTTTTCCGCCCATTGTCCTTGCTCCCCCCGATTAGATAAAAAGAATTTAACAGCGTGTATGTTTGGATCTTCTTTGGTCGCAGATCTAAATAAACTATTGGCCACCGCACTTAGAGCTTTGCTACGCCCTGCTTCCATTCTACTTGCAAAACTAGCAGATCTTAATTTGTTCCTGTGTAGCGTATGCCATGAAACGCCCAAGTTATCAGCAATTTGCTTTTCACTTAATCCAAGACCTGCTAGTCGTTCAACTTCATCAAGATCTATATTTAATCTTTTACGGCCACCTTTATTGATCTTTTGATCTTTCATGGCCCTATTTTAATCTATTATTGTTTTTTCTATGTCTTTCTATGTCTTGCTATGTCTTTTTATATTCTTTAAAATGGGTTTTTTTAACGGAGAATTAAAAATGCAACAAACAAAAATGAAGCAGATCAAAGATGAAATCTTGGATCTGTTAAGTAAGGCGGAGATCATAAAGGCCGTTTATGAGATCCACAAAAAAAAGGAAGATCTTGACAAGTGTATCAAGTACCGGGAAGGCCTGGAAAATATCTCAGATAAACTTTGGGATCTTCACGAACAATACGAACAACTAAAAACGGAGAAATAAAAATGGGTTATTCATGTACTAAAAATGCAGATGATATATTGAAAAATATAAATGATATTTTGCAAAGTAAATACCGCAATAAATTACCAAAGACAAAAAACGGACAAGTAATTGATTTTACTGTTCCTAATGGATTTTTTGAAATAGGTAAAGAAAATTATGACGGAGCAATAACGGGAACTGTTTGGAAATTTCAAAAAGATACAAGTGAGATAAGTGAAAATTCTTATATTAAAAAAGCGGGATCTT
>VTLG01011235.1_pt1 | contig 30592 bp, 31 predicted proteins | sample 4694571 | NCBI WGS metagenome assembly VTLG01 (sample SAMN12604809, study PRJNA352737) | marine metagenome | biome: ENVO:00000447; feature: ENVO:00000209|ENVO:00000569|ENVO:01000036; material: ENVO:00002151; isolation source: viral sequences binned using virsorter ...
TCACTTTAACCCTGCCATAGTGATCACGAACTGGTTGAAGAATATTTTCACACAATGCTTTTAATTTTTCTATTTGATCAGCATTGGGATTATTATCTATACCTTTACGTATTGCAGTGTCTGATTTAATTAACTCCTGAAGGGAGAAATTCCGTGAAAGATTCATTAGTTTGCTAATGGATTAGAAGATTTAACTTTTATCTCTTCTATTTGTACCTTTAATAATTCTATTTCTTTTTTTACAATTTTAACATCACTATTATCATGTTCGTGTGATGTGTCATGATCGTGTTTACCAACTTGATGACTGTGTGATGTGTCTACGTTTTCTAATTTCTCAACTTTTTCTTCTAATACTGCAAGAGATGTTTCGATACCTGTTGTGTCTACAGATGTCCACTCTTTAGATTCTAGTGCATCTATCTTAGTTACAATCTCACCATACTTTACAAAGCCACCACCTATTGCTGCAATAACTCCTAGTAATGCTGCTACACCTGCTAATTGTCCTTTGATCTTATCCATTATTTTGCTCTTCCACCTTTCATAAACGCTCTACCTAAACCTCTTTGTGATATTCCGCCACCTGCTTTTTTATTTCTCCCTTTGGTAATAGGATAATTAACAAAGTCTGCTATTTTATCCCCAAGGGTATTTTTTTTATTACCGAATTCATCATATTTTTCTTTACGTTTTTTTTCTTTTTTTACACGTAATTCTCCCTTCATTCTCTCAAAATCTCTTGATGGAGGGTCTATTACTTTTCCAGGTTTTAATTTACTTTCCTTAACCATTTTTTAGTACCTCTAGTTCTATTAAAAGCTGTTGTTTTCTAGAATTTATTTCTTCTAGTTTACGCGCTTGAATTTCTATCTTATCATTTTGAGTATAGGTTGCAAGACTCTTGTCAGCATAAATAAGTCTAGTATCTATCATGTTTAATTGATCTAAGTATATATCTTTTGGTTTGTAAAACTGCGTGTTTGAGTATGCGTTTAATGATGCCTGATCACTTGTCATTATCTCTAGTTTAATAATATTTTTTATTTGTAAATTTTTTGAAATACTTTTAATATCCTTGTCGACTTTTGCCATCACCTTTTCAACATTTATAAGCTTTGACTGTGACTTAACATTTGTTGTTTTTGTTTTCGACTGTACCTTTTTTTGTTTGGCAACTTTTTTTGTCTGAACAGTAGACTTCTTAGCAGTCTTACTATCGGGTTTCTCTTCTTTAACTTTTTCTTTTTCATTTGTTTGTTTTACCACCTTCGTAGGTTTCTCTTCAACAGTTTCTTTTTCTTCAATCATCTCTTCTTTGGCCATCTCTGCAGGTTTTTCTTCTGGCATTTCTTCTTCTTGAAATGTTTCGGTTAGCATAGGTGTTTCTTCTTCAATCATTTCTTCCTCTTGAAATGCTTCCTCTTGAAATGTTTCAGTCATCATAGGTGGTTCCTCTTCCATTATCTCCTCTTCTTGAAATGTTTCCGTCATCATAGGTGGTTTTTCTTTAATCATTTCTTCAGAAGACATAGGTAGAAACGATGCAACAATCTCATTAGATTCTTCGTACACCTCCTCCATCATTTGTTCATCAGCCATTAAAATTATAGGACCATCAGACATCTCCATGCCACCTGGTTCCATCATAAACTCTGAATCCATTTCCATAAAAAAATCTTCTACATATTCGTTTACAAACTCAAATGTTTCCATCTCCATCGGCATGTTCATCTCAAACTGTGGTGGTTCTTCGTAAAAAGAAAATGTCTCCTCTTCAAAAAAGAATTCTTGCACATCGTCAAATACTTGTTCATCTAAATCACCTAAGTTATCTTGAACTTGATCTAGTGAATCTGATGCATCTTGATTTAATACAGTATCATCGTAAGTCATTGTAAGTTTAGCACCTAATAAATTTGGTCCGCCTCTTTGTGCTGTGCCTGTATTATTATCTGTGCCACTCCAAGACCAATCAGCCTTGTTTGATCCGTGATTATTGTAGATTACTTGATCGTTATATTGACCACAATTTGCTGTTGCTCCACCTGAAGAAGTAGATGGATATCCATTACAGTTTCCTTGAAATCCTGCAACATCTGTTCTTGTTTGTGTGGTTGTAGATAAAACAGTACCAGATGAATCTTTTAGTTTTATGACAACAGTATGTGAATCTGTATTTCCCGTGTCACCCTCACAGTTACCTGCTTCGTTATCACAGTTAGCAACATCGATATAACTATTTAAAGTTATGCCGTTGTCTAACATCTCTTGAGTAATACTATTGTTTGTTAGTGCGATGTCATCAACAGAAAGAGTTGCTGTGCCCGTTACTTCAAAGTCACCACCAACACTATATTTATATCCACAGTTAGCTTGTGATGCAGGACACGTTACATCAAATCCATTTACTGTTGAACCAGTAGATACAGTTCCAGATCCACCAGGATTTATTTGATCTGTAGAATTAGATCCCCAGTCTACACCATCGTTTGCGTTTGGAAGTAAGTTACCTGTTGTAATTACATCAGCTTGTGATGTGGTAAACAAAAATAAAAATGCAATTAACCATTTCATTCTAATATAAGTTTTTTAATTGACTTTGAGCCATCTATATTTTCTTCCAACTCTGCCATAGATTTTATGCATTGATAATTTATTGATTTTGTTGTATCACGCATTGCAACACGTTTACCTTTAAGACAGGAAGACATAGACTCCTGTATTCTATGTTCTTTAATTTCTCCATTAACAATCATAAGTAGGGCTATAATTAACTCTGGCATTAATGCGCTGCCTTTCCGTTTGCTCTTACTTTATCTTTTAAATCTTCAATATCACTCAATGCTTTTTCTAATTGATCTCTTAAAAATTCTATATTAACTTTGTTAGTCATATTCATTTCTTGAGTCTCTTCCATTTTCTCAACGGATTTGTAAAGATCCTCCAATAAAAAATGTTGCTCCTGATCTATGGGGACTTGTTCACTTCGTTTTAATAAATCATTTTCAAATAATTCTCTTGATGTTTCTAACGATACTAACCTTGCTGTCAGCTCCGTGTATGCGATCACTCCGGCTATAACGCCACCGATTATCATGAGCATGTTCCTGATAGGCATGCTTACAGAAGTGTTTTCAGATATTTTCATTACCTAACATTCTTTATATTTTTAAGTTCTTGTTCTTTTAGTTCAGCTTCTTTCTTTGCTTTTAATTTGAATTCTTCTTCGTCAATTTTTTTTCTATCATCCATACGTTTTACATATGTCTTATAGTCTGGTCTTTCATGATCATACTTAGACCATAAAGCCTGTGCTTCCTTACCTATTTTACCATCTATTGGACATGGTGTACCCGCTTGTATCATAGACTCAAACACTCTTTCATCTTGACATAGTATTGCTACAGCCGCAACTTTCATACCAAAATCATTTAATATTCTAGCAAGTTTTAGTCTTTCACAATTCTGATCTATAAAATGTTTACCACCAGATACACCTACACCAAATGTTTGTATACCTGCTGAGGCTCCTACGGCACAAACATCTTGTGTCATAGAGTTGTATGATGGTGCACTAGAACTTGGTGGTGCAGATTTTACATTAGAGTTTGTTGTACTGTTTGTTGTGCTATTGGAACTTGATCCAGACTGGTATGTTGTTGTAGCACTTGATGTATAACCACCTTCAATGGCCGTGTTGGATCCTGATGTATTTGTCTGTGTTGAACCTGGATAAGCTGGTCCTATCCAGGCCATTAAACATAATAAAATAATTATTATACCTGTGAAATAATAATTCATCTTACCCAGGGACATTTAAATTACCAATAAAACTACTATAGCAACTACCGCAATCTTAAAAATGTGGTATCCCCACATAGAAATTACTTCGTCTACAATTTTATTTCCGTGTTTTTTTACTTTGTCAATCATTTTTCTTCTCCTCTATCTCATAAAAGAAATTATCAGTATCTTCTGTTTTCCATTTACCAGAGTCTTCTACATTCCACTCTGATGTTTGAACTTTCCAATCAGGAATATTATCTTTCACTGTGAAAGAAGGTAAGTCCCAGATCAGTCTGTTGTTTGGTTGTGCTGCATAGTTGCCATCATTTAAGGCAAGTATGTGAGCGCACTTATGTTCGTGCGGTATCTCCGAATGTTCGGTGTCTAATATATTACTCTCTGGATGTGCAAAGTCAACGGTAAATAAATATTTTCCGTGATGCCATTTCTTGTCTTTACCTATGTATTTACCTGATGTCCCTTGAATTATATCCCAAGAACAAACAGCAGGATAATAACTAAAACAATTCCATAACTGAAGTTCATCAAGTCTTCGTGTGGGTACATTTTCCGGTTTAAATCCTCTTTGAATAAAAGCTGTAATAGGTAGTCTATAAAAGATTGCACCATTCTCCATGATTGCATGAAATAAAAGTGCGCTACCTGCAATAGAGCTAATACCAAAGATAATACAGTCTTCAACTTCTCCATGATGTTTTTTACAATCGTATAAATATTCTCTTCTTATTTGCGCATAAGTCGCTGGTATGTTTCCGTTTAAGTAAGCCATAATTTCTATCCATTTATTTGCCCCCAGTTATCTCCTGACTCATAGTCAACTTTATTGGGGATCTTTAATGTAACAGCTTCCTCCATAATCTCAATAATTTTTTTAGCTTGCTTGTCTGACTCTACAGAAATATCCAATTCATCGTGTATTTGTATGTGCGGTACAATACCCTCTCTATATAAATTTAACATAGCTTGTTTAGTCATGTCTGCTGCAGAGCCTTGAATTAATTTATTCAAAGCCTTGTAAGTAAAAGCTCTTTTTATATTTGGCTTTATACTTTTTAAAATTTGACTCTCTGTGATTTCTCCTAGATCTAATTTATATTTTTGTCTCTCTATTTCTTTTGTTTTTTGTTTGACTATTGAAGCTTCTCTAGCTTCTGCCTCAGTCATAGGAGGACTAAAGACTCCTGGGTTATATTCGTTTAGTTCCCATTTATCAAACCTACATTTTCTTCCAAGTAAAGTTCTAATATATCCTGAAGCTGCTCCGTCTTTTGATGTGTTGTTCATAAGATCTTTAACAAACGGAACACGGTCATGATATTTATTAAATAATTTTTCTGCTTCATCTTTTGTCGATAAACCTAATTCTGCTTGTAGCTTTGCTTTGCCCATACCATAAAACAAACCTAAATTAATTGTCTTAGCCTGTGTTCTAGATATGTCTGCCATGTCTGCTACAGTCTGATGAAAGTCTACTTCGTTATTATTAAACTCATTTACAATCTTTTTTACTTCTTCTTCATTACGAAGTTTCTGACTTGAGGCTGCGTAGTGCACAACTAATCTTGGTTCTTGTTGACTGTAATCAAAACATCCCCATTTGTGACCACTCTCTGGTATGAATAGAGATCTAATCATAGGCCCTAGCTGCTTGTTCCTCGCTGGAATTTGTTGGAGGTTTGGATTCGAATATGAAAATCTACCTGTCACGGTCCCGCCACCCTCACCTCTAATAGGGTTGATGTCTGCGTGTATTCTACCTTTATATTGATACTTGATAATCGTATCTATAAATGTAGTATGTGCTTTGTTTATCTCTCTTGCTTTTGAGATTTTATTGACAATAGGATTTTTATGTTCTTGAAGAAAGTTTTTAGTAAATGAAGGTGCCTTCGATGCTGCAGTTCTTGCGTAAGGTAAACCTAATTTATCAAAAACTTTGGCAATACTTCTTGCAGCCCATATTTGAGGTTCTAGGTTGGTTTCTTTTTTTATTTCTAGGAGCAATTTTTCTTCTTGTGATGCTAATTGTTGCTTCAATTTATGAGCTTTTTCAACGTCCACTCGAACGCCCTTGATTTTCATATCAATTAACGCAGGAAATAATTGAGTTTCTAAATTAAATATATTTGTAAGGTTTTGTTTTTTAATTTCTACAGATAATTTTTTAAAAAGTTTTAAAGTTAGCTCAGCATCCTTCTCTGCATAAGCACCAACAAACATATCAGGTAACTTCCACATCTCTGCTTTTGGATCAACACCAGCTTTAGCTGCGGCTTCTTTTAATGCTGTCTCGTCTTTAACCTCACCTAACCATTCATATGATACACTGTTTAGTGAGTATGAGAATTTGTTTTCATCAACCAATGCTGCCATTACCATTGTGTCTACAATGTGTCCATTGATATTAACTCCGTATGCTTTTAACCAACAAACATCATACATCGCATTGTGAAATAATTTTGTAGCAGGTAAAGCACATACATCTTTAATCCAACTCATAACACTGACTTCATCAAAATGATTCTGTTCTAAATGTCCAAAAGAATAATAACCCGACCATCCCTCTACAGCTACCGCAATACCAACAATCTCACCTTCTCCAATCAACGCACCAGAACCACGTGATTTTAAACTAGGGTCTTTTGTTTCTAAATCGATTGCAATATACTTGTGATCTTTTAAGTCTGGAAAAGAAGTGGGGCTATTCCATTCTGTTTGTGCAGTGTACATTAACTATAATCTCTTTCTAAAATCATCTCTAAATAATGCATTGCTTTCTTAATATCTTCTTCTTTTCCCTTGGAGGAGTGTCTGCATATGTATTTTATAGCCGAGCCTTCTGCAAATTTCAACCCATTTTCATTTATAAACTGTGCTGGCTGAATTTTAAAAGATCGATAGTGTTTTCCACCTACCTGTTTTTCTAACGAATCATAAGCTATCTCTTTAAAGTCATCTTTGTGTGTCATATTATTTGTCCTCCTATTGTGTAGTAGTGCGCTGTTAAAGGTGATAAAATATACAACCTTTTCATCGCCCGTGTTGTGCCAACAAAAAACAATCTGTGTATTGAGTCTGGATCCTCAGCTGCTTTTTGTGCTAACATTGTTGATTGTGTTTCTGTTCCGTAGTCTATACACAGAACAATATTCTCTCTTTCTCTACCTTTGGCTCCGTGTATAGTAGATAACTCTATTCTTGAATCTGTTGATAAGTCATCACCGCTTTTTAAAATACTTTTTATATATTTTTTTACATCTTCATCAAAGCTTAACTGTTGCCAGTCACCTTCAATTAACAAACCATGTTTCTTTTTTAAAATATCTAAAGATATTATTTCTTCACTGCCTAATGTTTTGCCGCTAGAATAACCATATTTAATATGATTCTTATTATAGTTTAAATAAGTCCACATATTTTGTGTTTCTTCAACTGTTGCTAGTCCTCCGTTATTTAATTTGTTCCAAGTCCTGTAAGCTTCTAAAGTTTTTTGTGGTAGAATAGTGTTTCCTTTACCAAAAATTCTTAAACCTTTTCTATAAAAATGCTCTGAAAAATCTTTTAGTAATTTATTAGTTGTTGCTAGAATCATCCATTCTCCTTCATTAAAATCTAACTCCTCTAAGTAACAGTTTTCAATGAGTTCTCCCTCTTCATCTTTAGGGTACCATTTCTTATCTACTCGTTTACTTATGTAAGGTAGTATCTCTAAGGCTTTTCTATGCACTGCTTTTGGAACTCTGTAAGACTTTTCTTGGTCGTCTCTTTCCCCATCTAAGTCTATAAAAATATTAGAGTCTGCACCTTGAAAATTATATATTGTTTGGTCGTCGTCCCCTGCAATGTAAGATCGTTTACATCTTGACTCAATGTTAAAAAACATATTCCATTGCAGAGGATTCAGATCCTGGGCTTCATCAAGAAAAATTGCATCGAGAGCAAGACGTTTTTTTTTCTCAATAAATAGTTTAATCATGTCAGAGAACTCACACATAACATTTGATTTCTTATAGTATTCAATATCTCTTTCTAATTGTTCTACAAAAAATATATCCACAGAACCTTGATGATAATTTAATTGTATGCAAGCTTCTTGTAGACTAATTAATTTTGCTTTAGCATAATTTATAACTTGTAAATTTTTATCTTGATATATCGTAATTTCGTCATCGTTAGTAAAAGTATCAAAGTTTACAGCAGAGTAAATTGGGTATACACTTTTAAACTGTTTCCATTTCTTACCTTTTAATAGTTTTTCTTGAGTATTAATTTTTACTTCTCTGGTTCCTATGCTGTGAAGCGTTGATACATATAAAAGCTCAACTCCAGGAAAAACTTTTTGAATTTTTTCTGCACCATCTAAAGCTGCAGCTCTACTAAAAGTAACATAAGCTATCTTCTGTGGATCTGTATGTAGTTCATTAATCTCTTTGTTTAAATAATGATTGACAAGCCTGTGGGTTTTACCTGTACCTGGTGGACCCATTATTTTTTTTCTGATTACTGCCATGGTTCTTTCTCCATTTCATATTTTTTTGTAGATGGTTTATCTAAATTAACGTGGTTCATTTCTAGAACTCTATGTGTCTTACCGTCTATTTTAGGACTAGTTTCTGTTGCTTTAAATAACTGTTGCAACATCCTTAATGTTTTTTGTTTTGGATATGTCTTGTCTGCCCAAGTTTTTGTTCTTAGTAAGTATTTCCAAAAATTAGAGAACTTAAACATGGTCATGCCATTTTTATCAGTAAAGGCAACACCTCTTAGAATATCTTCTTTATCTCGACCTGGTGTTTTGTTAATATATTCCGACAAAATTTCAGTCAATTGCACACTAATCTTAGAGGATTCTGGAGCAGTTATTGGTTTAGCATTTACCATTAATTTTATTAATGCTTTTCGCCACGCATGTTTAGGTACGGGCATTAAAGGTTTTCCAATCTGTTCCATACATGCCACAGAAAATTTCTCTGCATCATGAAGTGTGGCTCCATCTACTTCTACTGTGGGACCATCTAATGAAACAAACCAGATTGGTGGCTCAGATTCGTACTTTCTAATTTCTGTAATTTCTAAAGTAGGTCCATCTTCTCCTATACCAAATTCTTTTGTTGCACATTTTTTTGCATTACAAAAACTAGATATTGGTTCATCTTTACATTTGTATCTATACTCTTTACTATCAAGAGATTTTTTTAATACATCAATTTCATTTGCACCTAGTGGTGGCTTCATAAATTTTTCATCGTATATATGCATACGACCTTTCCATTCATTGTTTTGTGTGTATCTTTTTTTAAGGTATACACCAACATTATACATACAATTATTTCTCTGTCCGTTTGGAACTCCGTCGCTTAATAAAGTAACTAAGCATGGAGGCATACCTTTAAAATAATCTAAACTTTCTTTTTCGTTTACAATAGCAAAATTAGTTAGCTCTTCTTCTGTCATAGCCATTTCGTTGTGGTAATCAAAAAATTCTTCTAGAGACATTTTCATTCCCTTAGAATTAAATGCATACCTTACTGAGTCCTTGCAATTATGATAAGGTAGATTTAAAAAACTTCCTGTGTCTCCTCTAGCTACGTTGATAGTATCCTGCTTAGGATATATCTCTGCTCTTGCATAACCAATTTCTGATGCTATTATTTTTAACTTGGCTCTCATTACAATGGCTGGGACAAACGTTTTTGTAAAAACAAATATGTGGGCTCCACCTGATTTGGAACGAAATACTATTGCTTTAATATTTTTTTCTTGTAGTTTTTTAATAAAGTCTTGGTGATTTACAGGGTATACATCTACATCAATACAACCCCATTTTAATTTATTGTCTCTGTTAATAGGAATGATACCTAAGCCAGGATCCTTACCTTCTAAATGATCTTGCCATAATTTTTCAATAGGTGGTTTATGCACGGTAAAAGATCTTGTTTCATTTTTACCTTTCTCATTTACTTGACTACTTTTTTTGGTGATGCCGTGGGCAATATCTAAACCTTCAAAAATATATATAAATTTATTTAACTCTTTCATATTGCTCTCTGATTAAACATGGGCGGCCTACGTCTCCATTGGCCGCCCACTATTCACACTATTTGCTAGCTAAACTAGTGTAAAATTTTTTAGCACGTTCATATAAACTACCGTCTTTAACTGGTCCAATCTTAGTAACGTTGTAACCATACCATTGATTACCTTTACCAGAATTTAAAACCGAAGTTAATTTATAACTGTGACTAAAAGATGATGGATTGTATGGTCCGTTTTTACCATTGAAGGTAATTGACAACATCATAGAGTTCCATCCTCTGCTTATTTTACCCTGAGACGAACTCATAGATACTAAAGCTTGTTCAATAGAATCTCCATCAACGATCAATACATAGTGCTGACCAACAGTTAAGATATAATTACCATTATCTAATCGGTCTTTACCAGATCCATCTTTAGTGGTTTTTGATAGAATCTCAGAGCTATCGGCGTATATGTTCTCTGGTCTATTAGAACCAGTTCCAAAATCAGCCCACTCTTGGTACTCTAACTTATAATGGCAGGGAATAACTTCTATTCCTTTTGCTCCATCATATAGTTTTTTTGTAACTATATTTAAAAACATGCCTGGTTCCGCACCTTCAACATAACTTTGATTACGCTTCTGTGCTTCTCCTGAGCCGTTCTGTAAAAGTTTCAAGATAGGTAAAGCCAAACTTTGTGTCTTTACATTCTCAAAACCTGATGCAGCATCATCTTCAAACAATATTGTTGAAGGTAGCTCTGCCTCTTTTTTTATTGCTACTTGTTTCTCGTCACTCATTTCTATCTCCTTGTTATTTTTGTACTGTTACCCGCGTAAGTTTTAAATAGGTCAGAGGGCATCTCACGTCCAGCTTCAAGACGCTCCCTGACTACTGCTTTAAGTGTCATGGCATGAACCCCTATCTTCTGGACTGGTTCATATCCTTGACCTTTTGCAAGGTCCGCGTATTTGCTCGCCTTGTTGTCTTCGCCTTGACCAAAGGTAACGGTAACATCGTTTTTAATGATGTCACCTAGGCCATTGTTTCGAAGCCATTGAAAAGCTTTTTCCTGATTCTCAGGTAAGATAGAGGCACTATAGAATTTTTTTATTTCTATAACTTCTTCATCCTTAAGCTTTAATTTTGTAATATGCATTTTCTCCATCATCTCAGGTATTTCAAATTGAGATAATTGTTTTGCTTGTTCTTTTAATTTAGAAACACTTTTCTCTGCGTTTGCAATCTCGTCTTCTAAATTTTTTAATTCTATAACTTTACTAGACAAACTTTCAGCTGTGTCTGCTTGAGTTACAGATTGTACTCTGTCTTGTTCATAGTCTATTTGACTCATCGATTTCACCTCTTTCATGTATGTTAAACTCAGTTGGATAGTACATCTTTTCCTGCCTGTCCCAAGTTAACGTTTTATACTTTCCGTTGTTAATATCACACGCAACAGCAATTGCCAAACCAATAACCTTTGGATCTCCAGATAAAAGTAAATAATCTTTATCAGAAAAATCTTTTAGCAATCTTCTAAGCTGATAAGTTATCGGACCAGGACTTCTAACTATTTGTGTGTCCTCTCTAAGAAGAACTTTTATTTGGCCATACTTTTGTGCGCCAACAATATTATATTTTGGACGACCAATTTTTGTACCAGGAACTTCTTGTAGCAGATAAACTATCGGCTCATTGTTTAGTGTCTTTTCTTTCATGCTTGACAATATAATCTTTTCATTTATATTGTCAACTAGAAAGAAGAAATAAAAATGATTAATTATAAGTTTAAGACAAAGCCATACGCGCATCAATTAACTGCGTTAGAAAAGTCTTGGGAGAAACAAGTTTACGCTTATTTTATGGAAATGGGTACAGGTAAGTCAAAGGTATTAATAGACAATATATCAATGCTTTACGACAAAGGTAAAATAAATGCTGCCTTAATTATAGCACCAAAAGGTGTTTATCAAAACTGGCACGACTCTGAGATACCTACACACCTAGTAGACCACATAGATAAAAAAATGGTGTTGTGGCAGGCCATGATTACTAAAGGTCAAGAAAAAAAATTAGATACTTTATTTGAAGCAGGAGAAGAGTTACATATTTTAATAATGAATGTAGAAGCATTCTCTACTAAAAAAGGTGTGGCCTTTGCTAGTAAATTTTTAAACTGCCACAATACTTTAATTGCAATAGATGAATCTACTACAATCAAAAACCCTAGTGCTAAACGCACAAAAAATATTTTAGATCTTGCTAAACATTCTAAGTATAGAAGAATACTTACAGGTTCTCCTGTAACAAAGTCACCATTAGATTTATATACACAGTGCCAGTTTCTCGACTCTTGGCTCTTAGGACACGCTTCTTATTATGGATTTAGAACAAGATATGCTGTAATGCGTAATGCAAACTTTAATGGCAGGACGGTGCAGATTGTTGTTGGTTATAGAAACTTAGGTGAGTTATCTGCAAAGCTAGAACCTTTTTCTTATCGTGTATTAAAAGACGATTGTTTAGATCTACCAGAAAAAACATTTATTAAACGTATAGTGCAGTTAAGCCCAGATCAATCTAAGTTGTATTTACAAATGAAAGAAAAAGCTTTAGCAGTATTGAATGGTAAGATGGTTAGCACCACAACTGTAATGACCCAACTCATGAGATTACAACAAATAACTTGTGGACATTTTACAGCTGACGATGGTTCTACTCAAGAGATACCTAATAATCGTATTGACGAATTAGTAGATGTGTTGAGTGAGATAGAGGGTAAAGTTGTTATATGGGGCCACTGGCAAAAAGACATGACACAAATAATAAAAGCAATAGTAAAAGAGTATGGAGAAAAATCTGTTGTAGACTATTATGGGTTAACACCTAAAGAAGAAAGACAAGGTAATATAAATAAATTTCAAACAGATCCTGAGTGTAGATTTTTTGTTGGAACACCTGCGACGGGTGGTTATGGTATTACACTAACTGCAGCTAGTAATATGATTTATTACTCTAATGGTTATGATCTTGAAAAAAGAACACAATCTCAAGCCAGAATAGATCGTATAGGTCAGAAATATCCTATGACCTATATAGATATAATATGCAAAGATACTGTTGATGAAAGAATAGTAAAAGCTTTACGTGAAAAAATAAATATAGCTAGTCAAGTTATGGGTGAAGAGTTAAAAGAATGGATATAAGATATTGTAGGACTTACGTATAAGCGTTATAATTTTTGCAATAACACTACAATCACACCACCCATACCTGTCATCACAGCTCCCATGGATACAAGTAGTATTCTTTCTATTCTAGTTATTTGACTTTGTAATTCATGCATACGATCGTAGGTTTGCTTTTGCATGATACGGCATAGCTTTTCATGAGAATCTATTCTTTGTAGTGCGTCTTGTTTAGCTGGCATATTTTTTAAACTCCACATCTACCTTATCGTAGTCAACCATCATATAACCATTAGCATGTTTAACACTTGCCCAAGGAACCTCATGGGCCATAGTGCCTTGATAAACAGTTGAATTATTTTTATAATTAAACTTGTAGATATTTATGTTAGATGGGGATTTGCCAATTAATTCTACATTTTCTTTTAATCTAATATCACTGAAGCCAAGGTTTCCTAAACCAGAACTTGTTGCGCTTGTTCCCCCTCGACTGCTTCCTCCGCTTCTAGCACCGCCTCCGCCTCCGCCGCCACGATTATCATCTTGTCTTCTCGCTGCTGCTTCTGCTTCTGCTTTTGCTATAGCTGCTTTTGCTGCTCGCTCCGCTGCTGCTTTTTGCGCGGCTCTTGCACTAGCTTCTGCTTGTTCTTTAGCTGCCTGTTCTGCAAACGCTTGATCTGCTTCTCTTTGTTTAGCTATTCTAAAAAGTTCCTCACCTATTGCTTGTTCTCTTTGTTTCTCTGCTGCTGCAGCCGTTGCTTCTTTAGCTTCTACTGCTTCTGCTGCGCTAGAAAATACTTCTCCGCTGTCTGTATTGACGTATATTTCACCGCCAGGTGTGTTTATAATTTGTATATCTTCAAACAATTCTTCTGCCTGTTGTTGACGGTTTGGTTTCGCTGGAGGCACTATTATATTTTCTGCAGTAGTATCCATCTCTCCTAATTCTTCTGCTCCTAAATTAAACCTCTCAGCATCAGCAATTGTTTGTCTCATTTTTGCTTCCGCATCTCTTTGTGCATCTGCTTGTGTTATACCTAATGCATCTGCTTCTTTTGCTTTTGCTTCTTTTAATGCAGCAAGTCTTTCATCTAATTGAGTGCCGCTGTAGTCTCCATCGGAATATTTTTCTGCTAGCGTTTTCTCTATTGTATCTATTCTTTCCTGGTAAGCATCTTGTAAACCATATTGTGTTGGAGTTCCAATTCTACCACCTGATATTGTATTTAAAAATCCTCCGTATACAGGATTGTATCCTGCCATCAACTCGCCTTCTGAAATTCTACCTATATCGTCTCTATCATACAACTCGTCTACTATACCTACTCTTGGATCTTGTTCAGGTAGAAGTTCTCCAACGCCTCTTAAAATTGCACCACTAATAGATTTTTCTCCAAAAGGTAAATAATCAAATATGTTAAAACCTTCTTCGTTTACGGACTCTTCTGTTCCACTTATTAATTCACCAGTCACAGCATCGTAAACATTGTCTCCTATTTGAATTGTTTGAACCATTGGTAGATCCTCTATAGGTGTAACACCTGGAAATGTAGTTCTATCTAATAGTTTACTGTCTACGTTGTACTGCATTCTAGCATCATTTATTGTGTTATCTGCTTGTCTTAAAGCATCTGTGGTAGTTAATCCCTCATATCTGCCTGAATCAAAAACTAGATTAGGTTTCTGATTAGCTAAAGCTTGTAAAGCGCTATAATCTTGTTGAGCTGTTGTTAATGCTTGTGGGTCGTCTACAAAAGGAATATTTTCCATAAATATAGAACCATCTGCAGCAGCAGGCACATTTGCCATGTCAGCACCGCCCCCCATTGGAAAACTAAAAGGGACTTCAGGAATTTGAGGTAACATACCGGTTGGATCTATTGGTTGAGTAGTGGGGCTTACCACATTACCTTGACCTCCATCACCAGATGTAAATGGTATAGTGTCTACTTGCCCCATATCTGCACCACCACCTACTGGAGCAATAGGAACGGGTGCTATTGTTTCTGGAACAGATGCCTCTGCTGCAGGAGGTACACCAAAGCTTGAGTAGTATTGTGCAATACCTCGTCCTCTAGCTAGGTCATCTATGTAATTTTGACCAAATAACTTTTGTCTAGTTAGGTCTAGTTCTGGATTTTGAGCTGCAGCTTTTGCAGCAGCTTCCGCTTCTAGCTGCGAGCCACTCTGTAATTTAATTCTGTTTATTCCCATTATATCTTTTACCTTATTTTTATGCTTTGTTAAACAATATTTGGTCCTTTTCTAAGCTAGATAATTGTCTAAAGTCTTTGGTTAAATTCTGATTTGTACCAGAAGATCCTAGAACTGCAGGGTTAGCACTAGCTCCGCTAATAATGCTTTTTATTAAAGAATTAGTGTTTGACTGTTGGTCAATTGTTTGAGGCTTAGATCTTTCAAACATTAAATCCGACATACTTAAATCACCATCTATTAAATCTATTCTTCTATTTTTATTAATAATACCGTTTAAGGATGGTAGTGCCTTAATATAGGGATTAGGTATAGACACACCTTCTTTTCTATTTAAATCTCTGTTGATTTCACCTGTTCGTGTAATAAAAAAATCACTTGGTCTTTTAGGTGTGTATGTTCCTAACATTAAGTTTGATATAATTCCTTTGGACAAGCCTCTTCTTTTATCTAATTCTTTTCTAATTTTATAATCAGGCATTCCAAGTTTTCTCATAGCTTCAATATCTTTAGCCATTTTTTTTAATGTTTGAAACCTTGCTTGTTCTGAATATTGATACCCATTAATGATGTCTTCAGGACTAACTCGTCCTCCTTTTAACAAAGGAGTGGTAAATAAATTTTCACTTTTTTTTAAATTAGAACTAAACTCTGATGTTTTATATATTAAAGATCTTTCTGGATCAGATTGTTTTATTCCAAAACCAGCCAACCCTGGTAGTTCATCAAACAACTCATATTCTCTACCATACACTGGGTCTGTTCTGCCTAACAAACTATTACCTAATCTTTTTATCTGTGCATAAGAACCAGGTTCAAATGATTTAGATATATGACCCACGCCCTTTATTATTTTAATAAATGGATCATCTGCCTCTGACCACACTCTTCTACCATCTCTACCTATACCTCTTCTGATTGTACTATCAACTAATGCCTCAGTAAAAATAGATTCTTCTGTAAATGGTTTTAATAACTCAACAGCTGATTCTTGAAGACCTGCCCCCAACGATTCTTTTAACGATGACTCGTCTGTTTTACCATCTGCAATTGAATTAAATACAGTATTAAATGGACGTATTAATGTGTCATAAGCATTAGAGTAACTAAAATCTACATACTTTAAATAACCATTTTTATCTCTACCCATCGGTAGTAGTGTAGAATTTTTAGACCACTTAGGCACAACTCTTCTCAATGCTTCCATTTCTTCATCACTTACGTCATGCATTGCTTTAAAAGATTCTTGAGTTACTTTAGGTATACCACCAACAGTTATACCAAAACTTAATAATCTTTTGTTGCCTAATTTAACAATTTCAGGTATGCCACTTGCTCTTTCTTTAAGTCCTTGTTCTATGATGTTAGATCCTGTTCTTAATATTTCTAATGGAAATGCTATGAAGTTTCCAAAAGGAGAAAGTCTTAATGCTTGCCCTGTTCTACCAACATAAGAATAGTTTGGCACTAAATTACGAGATAAATTAGCAGCAAATTCATCCATAAATTCTTCAAAAGTTCCGTTGTATGTTTTAGTTACTGCATCGTAATTTCTTTTAACACCACTTTGTAAATATTTTGCTACGTCTTCACTAACTGTTTTACCTTGTAACGCATTTTGAAAATTGTTTGCATTGATACCTTTTTTTGCAAAAATATTCTCGTAACGATTACGTTCTAAACCCCACGTAATTGTTTTCCAATAATCATCCTCTGCAACATACGCGTCTTGAATTTTGCTATATATTTTTTTACCTTTTCTAAAACCTTCTATTAAACCTCTAAACGCTTTTGTTTCTGTTTTAGCTGAATCAACAAAAGCATTTTTGTAAAAATCTAAACCAAGTCTTTTTAACTCTCCTGCTTGAACTTGTGTTTGTACAACTCCTGCTCTTAGTAGTCTTTTGTATAAAGCTACGTCAGCTTTATTAAGTGTCCCTCTAATTCTACCATAACTTAATCTTTTTGCGGTTTCTAATAAACCTTCACCAGTCCCCGCTGTTTCAAATATTTTGCCTCCTAAACTTTTAGGCAACAATGAACTAAAGTCTCCGCCTGTTGGCACAATTGCACCATTAGCCGCTGCAAAAGCTCCCGCACTAATTAAGTTTCTAGCGTGTGTAATAGGAGATAAAATAGTTTTAGTTACCTGCGATATTGCTTTGGGTGCCAATACTCCGTATTTATATATAGTTCCTATTTTATTTGTATTTAAAAACTGCACTGTTGTTTCAAATAAATCATCGTAGATAGGAGCTCTAATGTATTTACCTTCAAGTGGATTCAAACCAATTAATTGTTTGTTGTTTGACACAGGCTCTACCTTTTTGAATTGTTTTGAGTCATTTAAAACTCTTCGACCTTGAGTTAATTGGTCTGGACTTAATTTTGTTACGTTAGGGTCTATTCCTAATAAATCTTTTATAGCACCCTCTTCTGTGCCATCTCCAAAAATAAATTGATTAGGTCCTTTTTTAGAACCTGTTTTACCCACATCATCTATAAATTCTAATGTGTGGTTTAAACTAGCCATTTTACTTATACTAGAAAGATACGTATGTTTTGGATCTGTTATTCTTCCAAATATTATTTCTTCAAATTCATTTAATTTTTTACTTTTTAAAACTTCTGGATTAACTTTAATCACTTCATCTTCTAATTTAGCATCAGCTTTATTTCTAGGTTTTCCTGTTAATGCTTCTTGTGCATCACCAACTTTAACATCTGTTTGTCCCGCTCTTATTACTTCCACGTCATCTATATTTTTAGCTGTTAAATATTTAGCAATAACATCCTCTCCTTTTTTTCTAGTAGCATTCATAAAATCTATGTCTTTTAATACTTCTTCTGGTTTAACATTTCTTTTAACCGCCTCTGCAGCTATTTCTTTATCAACAAAATAAGTTAAAGCTTTTTGTTTTTGGGAGTTTGCTGCAGCATTTCTAAAAAAAGGAAATATAGATTGATCAAAATGCCTATAGTCCGCTGTTAGATAATTACCTATTTCGTCTTGAAGTCTTTTAGATAAATCTGCTTGTAGATTTTTTTGTAATAATCTACCAGTCATATTATCCACACCATTTCTCATTTCTAATATTATAGTTTTAAATTCATCAGCTGTTTCTTTATTAGTAGTTTTTTCTATATTTTTTAAAAATGTATCCATTTTACCACCAGCAGTAATTTTATAATCGTCAACTCTAAATAATCCATCGGGGCCCTCTTCTGTTATTAATTTTCTAAAACCAGATGTGTCATCAAATTTTAAAGTTTTTCTAGCAGTGTTTACAATTCCAGATTTTTTTTCAATTAAATCAGATAGATTTTCTACTTTAATACTGTCTAATTTTTTACCAGGCACTGGTTGCATTATTTCCTGTATTTGTTTTAAAACATTTTCTTCGTTTTTAAAAACACTTGTTTCTATTTGTGGTACTACTTTTTTTACAGAGTCAAATAACTTATCTACCCTAACTCCTGCTTCAAATTTAGCTGCTTCTGCTGCATCTAATCCAGCTCTTTTAATTTCAAAAGTTGCTTCGTCCAACATACCTGCTTTACCTAAACCAAACTTAATATATTTTTCATAAATTTGTTTTAAATCACTATCAGCATATCTTTGTAAACCAGTTTTAGATGGTCTTCTAATAGCAGATATACCTTTACCTGCTCCAGCTATTCCTAAATTAAATAGTGATCCATCTACACCAAATTTTAATCTATTGGTTAGCCTACGATATGCCTCTGCTCTTCCTTCTTTTTGTTCAGTATCCATCATAGTAATTGCAAAAGGTTCTAGTGCAGTTCCTCTTAACATATCACCCAATGTCCCTATATCTTCATCAGACACAATAGCTTCTCCAGCCGCTGCTCCACCTATACCTGCGGCTAGTTGAGAATTTTTCACATTATTTATTATCTTTCCAAACCTACTTAACTGTGCATAGTTACCAACTTTTCTAGCATCAATAGCTTTTTTAGCTAGGCCCATACCTATCTTTGCACCTTGAAACGCGGGTATACCTATTTGCGCCAACGCTTGTGTAATCTTACCAATGGTTCTAGCCTCTGCCTCATCGTCAAAAGGATTAAGGTCATCAAAAAATTTTTCAACAGAAGTTGCTGTATCTGTGTTACCAACAAGGTCAAATATTTCTGCACCTAAAGATATAAAACCTTTCGGTATATTTATAAGCCCGGTTGCAACTCCAGCTAAGGCTGACTCAATAAAACCAGTTTCATCTGCTTTTTTCTTTTTAGCTGTTGCTGTAGGTCCAAGAGCTTCTGCTTCAGTTAAAGCCATAGCTTATCTCCTACGTTGTTTCTTTTACTTTTACACTTTCAAGAAAACCTTTATCTCCCGGTTCTTGTAATGGTGGTTCAAAATTAGGCATAAATCGAACTGGTTTACCTGCATCTGTAATATAATATTCTCCAGGAGTCCTGTCTTCTTTTTCAGGTAGTAAAGCATCTTCTCTTGTAAAGTAACCAATATATTTTTTAAAACCTTCATCGTCTAATTTTTGCATAGATCTTCTAAATCCCTCTGGACTTATTCCTCTAGTTTCAGCGAATTCTCTATAAAATTTATTTTCTGCATTTACTTCAGCTGAACTTTTTTTAGGTTTAGATATGAAGTCATATGCTTCTGCGAATGTATCAAACCCATATTCTTTTTGAATAGATTTAACTAGTTTAACCTGCTCAGGTTCCTTCATATCGTCAAATGTTTTTTGTAAAGCTAATAGTTTAGTGTCTCTCTCGCCTTTTCTTTTTTCAGCTAAAGTTGCTTCAGCTCCCTCTAAAGGTTTTTCTGCTGCTTTACCAATAGCTCCAGCTAAATCACCACCAGGTTGTGCTAACAAGCCAGCTCCAAATTTAGCAAGCTGTAAGTACATAGATTTTTTAGTATCTTCATCTGCGTTACCCATTACTTGATCTATAATACCTTTGTTCTCACCATACACATCCATTAAAGATTTTTCTGGGTCTTCTTTTTTATCTGGCGCTGGAATATTTTCAATTGATGGTTTATCATCTTTAACTATTTCTTGTTTTTTTTCTTCTCCAAATATTCCTGCTTTAGGTGCCGCATCTGTTGTAGCTCCAAAAAAATATGCTTTATCAGGATCTCTTTCAGATATAGAATCTCCTATGATAGGTATTTGTTGTGTAAATCTTGTTCCTGAAAAACCTGGATTAGCTCCTGTAAAAAATTCTGTTATCTTATTTGCAGGGACACCACCCATGTCATAAACAGCTGTAACTACATCTGCTACATTTCTATTAGCAGCCGTAGCTATTTTTTGAAGTTCTCTTCCAAAAGGTGTTTCAGTTAAAAATCTATTAAACATAGTGGTACCTTCTTGAAAACCAGTTCTAGGTGTTAGTCCTGCATCAGGTGTAATACCTGACATAATACCAGTCATACCACCACCCATATATCTAGGCCTTATAGATTTAATACCACCGCCCATGTAGTTAGATCTTTTTACTTCACCACCTTTTCTAAACATTGGTCTTGTTAAAGTTCTAGACATAATTAAAATCCTAATGTTTTAGCAATTGGTGCAAAAGGATTTTTACCTGTTAGTCCTCCATAGATACCTGCAATACCTGCACCTAAACCTAATGCAGTTTGTAACGGACTAGCGTTAGGTGTCTGTGCTATTTGTGTTTGTCCAGGGTATCCAGAAATTAATTGTGCAACTCCTGTACCGTATGTGCCTAATCTTTGATATGGTTCGTAAGCTTGTGTCTGTCCAGTTTGTCTTTGTGCATCAAGAATAGCTTGTGTTTGTGATTGTTGAATACCACCTAATCTTCCTAAACCAGATATTTGTTGTTGTGCTAAGTTTTGTAATCCACCACCTAACGTTGCTTGTTGTGTTGCAATCGCTTGTTGGTTAGCAAAGTCTTGTTGTCTTCTAGCTGCTGCTTGTTGAAAACCTTGTTGTAATAAGTTAGCTTGAATACCTGCTCTGTTTCTAGCTTGGTTAGCTAAGAACTCTGCTTGTAGTACACCCTCTCTACCACCACCAAAGGCACCTGGTACACCTAATGCTCTTGCTGATTGTTGGGCTTGCTGTGCTTGTGTTTGTCTATCAAATTCAGTTAGCGTTGTATCAATAACGTCTTGTTGGTATGGTGACATGTAAGAAGCAATTGATCCTGCTTGAGTTGCTGCTCCTGCACCTGTGCCTGTTAATCCTGTTGCTGCATCTGCAGCTGTTTCAGCTTTTGCTAAGAAGGGTTGAAATGCTCCTAAACCTTTAGCAGGGTCAACTGCTTGTTGATAAGCTGCAATCTGTAACGGATCTTGCGCTGCAACTTGTGGTGCAAATTTAGTTGTGTCAACTGGTAACGCTGTTAACGCTGCTAATTGTGTTCCGTAATCTCTACCTAGATCTTCTATAAACTGTGCGGGTAATGTTCGTGTTATTTGTTCAGCCATTATTTTACCATTCCTTCTAATCTTTTCATCGTGTTATACATCTTCTGTGCTCCTTTATCAATGCTCCCGTTGCCCGCTCCTCGAACCGCGTCTGCTGTAAATACAAACTCGTTCTTAGATAACATGGCAGGTACATCATCTGCTTTTTCTTTAACACCCACTGGCACAAAACCACCTTCGTCTCTGTAGTCTCTTTCCATGACACCAACACTATTTTTTCTCATCTTACCTGTTGGCATACTCATGATACCACCGTTTGCTTTTTTAGATTTTTTCTCTAATTCTTTTTTAGCTAAAAACCTTCTTAATAAAGTAACTGGAGATAAGGTAAATCCTTCTGAAAGTCCTAGTAAATCTTCTGTGAGAGGAGTATCTCTTTTAAAAATATCTTTTTTAGATTTTTTCTTTTTTAACATTCTTTTAATTTCTTCATCTTGTTTTTTTTTATTTTTATAAAAAGTTAAATAGTCTGCAACATCCTCTACATCAGGATTCATAATTCTTTCTTCTCTCATGTTTTCTATTTTCTTCATGACTGCAGGATTACCCATGGGCCCTGGATCACTTCCTTCTTGTAGATTAGTTCTACCGCCGCTTGCTAGTTTAACTAAATCTCCCGGTTGTCCTCTACCTTGATAAGGCGCCTGTCCGATAGATTCTAGATATTTACGAAAAGCATTTGCTTCTACACTACCTGAAAAAGTATAATCATACCCACCCGGTAATGTAGCTGGAATTATAGCAAGAGTTCCACCGCCTCGCATTACCTCAGGGTTGTCTTTTTTAAACTGCTCAAACCCAGATAATAATTGATCTTGAGGTAGAGGCTCGTTGTATAAAGGAGTTGGCATCATTGATCCCTCCTCTGTTGGTGGCACGTATTGTGAATCATCACGTATTAAAAATTCGTCACCTAACATTTTTTCTACTTTAAATCCTTCAGGAGCAGGTTGTCCTGGTTGCCAATTTATTTCTTTAGAAAAATCAGTTTCCATAGGAGGCATTGGTTGTATTATTTTTTCATATAAATCTGGTAGCAATCTATCTATGCCACCTGGTCCTGGGTCTACAGGTATAACTTTTTTAGGCTCTTCTGGTTGTATTGGTTTTGGTTCTACTGGTAGCATAGGTGGTAATGTTATTGGAGGTAATGTTCCTTCATCGGGTTTTACTACAGGTGCTGCAACAGCTGGCATACCTATTTTAGCTCTTGTTTGATTTAATAACTGTTGATTAGCTAAAGCTCTTGCTTGATTAGCTGCAATATTTTGTGCATAAGTATTAGCCATCGTCACCCCTCCTGTTTGAAATTTTGCTCTGCCACCATCTTTTGCAAGAAAGTTTCTAGGTGTTAAGAATCTGTAGTTTTTATCAAACATATCTGCTTGACTAAATTCACCGCTTTTGTATTTTTCTAGGTCTGCTCTTATTTGATCAAAGCCAATACCTTTACCTCTGTACACATCCTTAGCTAAGTCTTGTGCTTCATCGGGTGTAGCGCCTTTTGCTACAAAGTAACTAGCTAAACTTGCAGCTGATATTTTACCAAGCCCTGTTAGTTTTAATGATCCTGCTCCTTCAGTTAAACCTAGTTTACCAAGTATACCTTCAGTTCCTCCACCACTTATTGCATCAGGAACGCCTTTGACACTTGCTTTACCAAAAACCTTTTCCATATTCCCTGTGCTTAATGGTGAACTAAAACCAGATTTTACTCCTTCTAATCCACCCCTAAATGCGCCACCTTGTTTAAACGGATTACCTTGTAAGTCTGCTCCACCTAACTGTCTAGCAAGTTGTCCGCCACCATAAGTTAATGCTGCAGATTTTAATGAAGAACCTATTCTACCTGTTCTGTCAAATCCACCTATACCTGCCATAGCCGCTGCGATAGCTGGATTGAATGGTGCAACGAAAGGTGCAGCTTTGACTGCAATACTCGATAGTTCGTTGGGTATAAGTTTTCTTAATCTTTTTTTAATACCACCAAGAAAGAAATTTGTTCTAGGAGTAACGTTTGTTATCCCGCCTTTATTACGCAACTGTCTTGGCATTTTACCTCTGTTAATCATATATGTGTCAATTGTTTTATTATACTATTTAGGCAGGGATTGCACCTGAATTTACATTAATACTTGGTTTTAACAAGTAAATCAAGACTATGTTGTAACCTCTCTAGGCTTAGATTGTAAGGCTGAAAGAACCACATGTAGTCTATTAGCTGTCGCTGCAGTCACTTTTAATACTTCACTTTCTTCTAATACTAAAGGTGCTGATAATAATTCTGTTGTGCCATTTGCTGATATGGATTTTGTCTTAAAAAGGCTGAATACAGCATCTGATGCATCAGTAATAGTCACTGTTATAGTGTCAGCATTACCAGAATCTTCAGATACTAATATAGACTTTATAATAGCAGTGGTTGCTGATGGCACTGTATATAGTGTTGTAGCTGATGTAGTTGTTAGATCTACCTTTTTATTTACAAATGAATTAGCCAAAGAAGTATGCCTCCGCTTCTGCCTCATCTTTTAAATCTTGTTGATAGGTAGTATTTAATTTTTGCACAATACTATCAACATCTCTAACAAACGATTGTTGTATTTGTTGATCGTAGTCTTCTGCTGGTTGTGTTAATGCTTGTACTATTCTAGCCATTATCTTCTACCATCTGGTTGGTAATCTATTCTAAATGTTCCTAACTTCCAAAACTGACTAGTGCTAGTGTTTTCTACTTTTAAAGATATTTGTCTAGCTCTTGCACGTGTATCTATTTTTTGTGTACCACTCGTTATCGTAAACGGACCTAGTGTAGAACTAGCTTGTGTATCGTTTGGAAAATCTCTTAGGTTTAATGTTATTCTAGAATCTCCTGTTTGTGCAAGAAAGTCTGGTAACACTCTTCTTATTTTCATCATAAACTCACCATCACCAGCTAAACCCTGTTGACCTATATCAAAGTCTCCAGATTCAATGCTTGCAGTAATTGATGTGGTTGCACCTTCTCTTATTTGATCTAGTCCTGTTTCATGCTCATAGTAATAACTAACACCATCTGAGTTCCCTTGTACAAATGTAGAAGAGCCAGAGGTACCATTAGAACTTGTATCATATTCTGTTGCATGTGGTTTACCAAATACAGCTGAATCTTGCCATGAAGTCCTAGCTAATGTACCAACAGTCCACACTGGTCGCTCGGGACTTGAATCTAGATAATTGTATGTGACCATTCTATTTACTGTTCCTGAACCTGAGTTAGGATAGAACCACATTACTTCACCAAACAAGTTATTAAGACCTGCATTAATATGTTGTTTTGGAATTGTATTAATATCGTCAAATACATGATCTTCAACTAAACATGGTAGTGATTCTAGTTTACCTGTGTATCTAAAGAAACCATTCTCTGACATCCAGTATGCTGTACCATCAACCTCAACGGCTGCGTTTTGTCCAATTAATCCACAGTTTGTACCAACCTGTTGGAACGAGAATGTAAACGGTGGACCAACAAATCTCATAATAAATAATGCAGTATCAGTCCAAACATAGATTGCATCTCTACCTCTGATAGCTCCTACAATTTTAGATCCATCTGCTAATCTTTGTGTACCAGCAGTATTAGTTGCACTTGGTGTGTATGTGCCTATGTCCTCTTGAGAAGAGAATCTTATAAACATAGGGTCTTGTGTAGATGAAGTTCCTATGGTTGTTTCTGTGCCAAAAAATACTAAGTGTCTATCTGGTGTAGATACTAAACTAAATGCAGAAGCCGTTGGTGCACCTGATATTATGGTTGCTCTAGTATTGTTTGCACCCGTTGGGTTTGAGTCCCATTCAAAACTTTCACCACCATTAATAGTTGCAATAAGTTTGTTACCAAAATTATCTAATGACCATAAACCTGGTGCTGTTACAATGTCTCCTGATGCTGCAGAGTTCCATGCAAAATAATTAGATGCATCGGTTACTGTTGCACCAGATGAATGTGTTGCAGCCACTGTACCTACAGCTCCTCTTGTTAAACCAGATAAAGTGTTACCACTGTTTGATGTATATGTAATTAGTTCTGTTCCTATCTGAACCGTACCAGATGATGCAAAAGAAGATGCGCTTGCTAAATCTAAACTTGTAACAGATGAATTTATTCCTGATGATAATGTAGATGTAAACTGACCTTGTTGTACACCGCCCCATGATCCAAGTCCCCAACCTGTTGTTGCAGTCTCAACTGCTGGTCCTACAGGATAGTAGTGTCTTACTCTAATACCACCAGATGTGGTGGCACCAGATCCAGATTCATTAGAGCCAACATCAATTGTTAAGGTTGTGTCCGTTGGTATTGACTTTACCATAAACTTTACATCATCAAAAGTTGTAGAGTTAAAATTAGAATTTGTTATGGATGAAAAATTATCACAAAGTATAATATCATCCTTACCAATATTGTGTGCAGATGAAAATGTTATTGTTACAGTAGATGATCCATTGGTTGTAGTAAATGCAGATGTTAAACTTGTAGTAGATTTGATTGGATGTATATCGTAAAAGATACCACCAGAGTATGCGTATAGAATACTACTGCCACCTAATGCAGCATACTTGATACCTGATGTATTGACAAAGTGATGGATAGCAGTATTACGTCCTGTCATTTCAACAGAACCTAGTTGCGCCCAACCACCTATCTTTTCAGGTGTGCCGTATCTAAATCTAACATTGTCGCCATTAACCCATTGACCTTCACCGCCTGTTGCGGTTACTTGTTTATTGAATCCTGGCGCAAACTTTACCTTCTGTAACATAGTATGATCCTATGCTGTACTACGGTTTAGTTGGCCACGTAGCGTTTTCACATTTAGCAACAGTATCTTTACCTGCAGGCAAGTCTCTAAGATCTTTACGATATGTTTTCATATCGTCAGATAGAGTATTGTCAGATAAAGCTAAGTAATCAGTCTCAGCAAGAAGTCTATTTCTTTTAGCTCTAAGGTCAGCTAAAGCTCTAGCTGGTGCTGCATTAGCCCAAGCCGCTTCTTCATTGTCTCTAGCTGTTTCTTCTGCGTCTGTAAACTGTACTTTGTTACCGTTTATATTATGATATCTTGGCATAGTTTTCTCCTTATTATTTATGTATCATTATTATAGAATTCCGTAAAGGCAAATATCTCCAGAGGCTATAGTTCCTGATGACATTGAAAATTGAACTGCATCAACAGCAGATGTTGTATTACAATAACCTGCAACAAATCTTTGCCAACTATAATTCCTTTCTTCATTTTGATTAAATCTAGATATAAAATGTTTAACAAATGTAGTAGAAGAAGGGTTAAATAAATGTAAAGTACCTGCTGCACTTTGATCATTGTCTGCACCTATGTTAGCACTCTGTCCTGTTAAATGTTGTGTTCCAGTTCCTTGTGCTAAATCCCCACTACCACTATAATTAAAAGATGTATCACTATCACCCTCATCAGCATATGCTTCAAAATTTGTTGTAGTTTTAGTCACATTATAATTACTACCAGTATCTGCACTAAAATTTACTTGTAACGAAGCCTGTTCGCTAGGATGTATATCTTTAAATGTAAATAAGTATTCTTTATAAGTAGAGTCTAATACAACACTAGAACTACCATTAACAAAACTTAAAGTAGAACTAGAACTAGCTGTTAACTTTTTAATAAACACCATAGATCCAGCATTTACTGACCCAAAGGTTGTAACCGATCTAACTCCTCTATCATTAAGTGTAACTATGCTCATTATGAATCCTTTAGTCCGTAGAGTTTAAATGTTCCTGCATCTATATTACCACCAGACATTTTAAACTGTATCTCATCTATAGCTGAAGTTGTGTTAAAATATCCAGCTGTAAATTCATTATAATTAAATTCGTTATGAGAATATGTACTATTTTGTGCTAAAAAATGTTTTACAAACGTAGTTGAAGATGGGTTGAATAAATACATACACCCAGAGGCACTTTGATCATTATCTGTTCCAGTGGCTGCAAATAAAGTTTGATAACCTGTTCCTTGTGCTAAATCATTTGTACCATTATAACCAAAATCTGTGTCATCATCACCTTCATTATGTCTAGCATAAAATGATGTACTTGTAATTGTTTCATTATAACCACTGCCTCCACTAGCATTTCCTTGAAATTGTAATTTAGTATTATCTTGAGACGCGTGGCAATTAATCCATACAAATTTATAAATAGGATAAGTAGAATCTAGCACCACATCACTGCTGCCATCTACAAAAGATAAAGTAGAACTTGAACTAGCAGTTAAAGTTTTAATAAGTGTTAATGATTTAGCTGCCCCAGGTACGGCTGAGATATTTGCAATGCTTCTGTTGTTATAAGTTACAATTGACATTACACAACTCCATACATTTTAATTGTTCCAGCATCTATATTGCCACTAGAAAATTTAAATTGCACTCTTGTTATAGCAGTAGTGTCGTTTATATACCCAGCAGCAAATGAATTTCTACTATTGTCATCATGAGTATAAGAATTAGAAGTACCAATAAAATGTTTTACAAAAGTTGTAGAACTGGGATCAAACAAATGTAATTCTCCAGCGCAACATTGGTCATTATCTGTTCCTAAACTTAATGCTAATCTTTGAAAATTTGTGCTCTGTGCTAAATCACTTCCAGCTGAATATGTATTAGCTGCTTCACTATCATCTTCAGTGTGATTAGAATAAAAAAGTGTAGAAGTAATAGTTTGATTATAATCACTATTTGTCCCAGTCTCTACTTGAAAACTAAAATGTGCATCACTAGCTGATGAATGAATATCGGTGTATTTAAATATATACTCTTTATAAGTAGAATCTATATTACTAGTAAAACTTATAGTAGAACTAGAGCTAGCAGTTTGTGTTTCTAATAATACTAAGCTACTACCAGAGACCCCTGAAGGGAGACTGGTAATGGATGCCATGGATCTGTCATTGCATACATTGATTGACATGGGTTATCCTTTAGGGTTAGCATCTTTAACTGCTTTAATATGTTTGTACCATTCCCCTGTTTTATCACCTTTATCTGCTGTCATATCGTGATATAACAAATCAAATTGTTCTTTTAGTTCTTTGTATTCACTTGCTCTTTTACTTAAAACAGCATCTAATGTTTCTTGTGTATTACCTGCAGTTTCATACTCTGCTATTTTAGAGTCATCTGGTTTAGCAAAACTATACGTCCAAGTTTTAATGTAATCTCCCGACCCATCATTTTGTAGGGATACTTTATTACTATCCCATGTATCAGAATTAGCTTCTATATAAAGTTTTGTTTTTGTAAAAAGTGATGCCATAATTTTCCTATGTTATTAATTTAAATCCGTACCATCTACCACCACCAACATCGTCAGTTGTTCCTCTATTATGTTCATAATAAATTTCAATATAATCTCCTGCAGATAAGTCCATAACAATGCTTATTTCTGATGTGTCATAATATTGATTTGTGTTCATAGCTGTTTGAAATTGAGATCCATTTTTATAGATTATTATTGAATTTGCGTCAGCATCTTGTGTAGCTTGTAAAGTTGCTTGTGCATAAAAAAAATATTTTCCACCTTTTCCACTAGGAACTGTAAATCTGTAATTTGATGAGTGGTCAAAAGCACTATCTGTATCAAAAACTTCTGTGTTAAAAGCAAGTTTAGTAGCAGTTGCATTACTTATATCTTGTGCAGAGCCTTGAGTCACAGAAAAAGATGGTGTATTCTTACCACCTACTAATGACACATCTATTCTTTTAATAGTGCCTGCATCTGATATTAATAATTCATCCGTATCCGCAGGAGAATCTGTTAAAGCTGTCTGTGCAGATATAACATCTGTATTTAATTTTGCACCTGTAACAGCATTAGCTTGTATACTTGCAGTTTTTACAGTATCATCAGACGGCTGGCCGATGTCGAGCACGTTACCTAATATTTGAACGAAGTCAATTACGTCACCTGTCGCCAGATTCGAGGCGAAGGTCATCGTACTACCTGAGATTGTAAAGGATGATCCTGGTTTTTGTAGGATACCATTTAAACTGACCAGCATATGATTAGCTGATTCTGGGGCGACATTTACGCCTCCTACTTGTAAAGTATAGGCTGCCTGTCCGTTTACGACTGATATCGCATCACAGACTTGAAAATTGCCTACTGTGGGGGTCTTCCCTATGTACATGCTTGTTCTCCTTTTTGATTATCTATCATATTAATTTATTCCATACAAGACTATACTTCCTGCATCTATAGTACCACTATCACATTTAAATTGAACAGCATCAATAGCACTTGTAGTATTACCATACCCAGCAATAAAAGTATTGTAGGTATAATCATTTGCTTCTAAATAATTTACAGTTCCTATATAATGTTTTACAAACGTAGTTGACGATGGATTAAATAAATGTAAGTAGCCTCCAGCACTTGAGTCATTGTCATTACCCAAACTTCTAGCAAAAGTTTGAATACCTGTACCTTGTGCTATATCTCCTGAAGTATTATAATTTAACGCTGGGGCACTTCCAGCTTCATCATGTCTTGCATAAAACATTGTGCTAGTTTTTGTAACATTATAATTAGAACCACTATCTGCACTAAAATTAAAAGAAAAATGAGCACCATCTCCAGATGGATGAATGTCTCTAAACATAAACACATATTCTTTATAAGTAGAATCTAAAACAACATCACTAGATCCGTTTACAAAAGACAACGTGCTACTTGAACTAGCTGTTAACTTTTTAATAAACACCATAGCACCACCACTAAGGGTAGCCTCTAGTGCATCAGCATCAGAATCAAAACCAATTGCTTTATTAGCTGCAGGGGTTAGATTAAGACTATTATATTTTAATTTATTAAGAGCCATTAA
>VTLG01012287.1_pt1 | contig 30591 bp, 56 predicted proteins | sample 4694571 | NCBI WGS metagenome assembly VTLG01 (sample SAMN12604809, study PRJNA352737) | marine metagenome | biome: ENVO:00000447; feature: ENVO:00000209|ENVO:00000569|ENVO:01000036; material: ENVO:00002151; isolation source: viral sequences binned using virsorter ...
TGATGACCTCTGCCGCCGGGGTTGGTCGTAGCCCTCATAAAAATTGGCAAGTCGCTTGCAGTGGACCGTAGACGTGACCGCATGTAGTTCCATGCATACGGTGTGGCCCATTGTGTCAACTCGTCAAAGCCTATCCAGCTAAATGCCAGACCCTGATAGCGCAAGACATCCTCATCCCTATCAAGGTAGGACATCCACAACCTTGCACCAGATGGCGCAGTCCACTGCATCTTTCTTTCTGACCACTTTATACCGGGCCAGATTTTTGGGTTCCACAACCTTGCACCAGATGGCGCAGTCCACTGCATCTTTCTCTCTGACCACTTTATACCGGGCCAGATTTTTGGGTACAACTCCTGCGACTTAAATATAAGTTCGCGCAACTCCTCTGTGGTGTGTCGCAGCAGAAGCCCACTAAACTGTGGATGCCCCATGTATCGCAAAGGGTCTGCAAGCATGGCATAACTTTTGCCGCCACCTGCAGAACCACCATACAAAACCTCTCGTTCACTTGCAGCCAAGAACTCCGTCTGGGGTCCGGCGTTTGGTTTGAACAACACATTAGCATGTTCTTCTATGCTTTGTGTTTCATATGAAACTTCTTTTACTTTAGCTGCTGGCTCTGGAACCTGTTCTTTGGCTACTGATTTCTTCCGCTTTGGCGATTGCCTTTTCCGCATACTCTGCCCACTTGCGGAGGCTTGCAGCTTGATTCTTACGTCTTCGCTCATTGTTTAACCGTTTCCTCAAACCTACATGCGAGATGTATCTGCCAGTCTGCGTACTCAACCAGTTTGCTACTTCACGATAGCTGTATTGATTTACGTGTGACCTAGCTTTCTCTAGCAAATCCAATTCAATTGGTATAGGTTGAAGAATGTCGGGGTCTTCATCATCCTGTTTATATCCGAATGGTACTGTACGTGCAATACGTGGAATAGATATCCACTCGTTTTCTTCTTTGATGTCTGTTGGCTGTGGTAACTTCCACTTGCCTATGCTTCGTGTCATTTGTTTTTGCGGTTGTCTTTTATATTAACTTGATTAACATAGGCTTTAGTAGCAAAACCACCCTTATTAAAACTAAACATTTTACCTTTACCCCCTGATATTGGGAATACTTCAATATAACCTGATGTAGCTTCTCTTAAATCTCCTTGAAGACCTTCCCCTCTCATTATTTTTTTTACCTCACTAGCTTTCATATTTCCTCTAGCCCATTCGGTAAGGGCTGTTTCTACTCTAATTTGAGAACTATCGTCAGACATCACTCATTCTCCTGTTGCCTATGCTGCGTGTCATTTGTTTCTACGGTTGTCCACTGTAGATAAAACCATACCACCTTTACGGAAATCTTGTTTTCCACTTGCTGTTTTTTGTTTACGATATTTATCTACGTCAATTCCAGCTTTTGCAATAATTGATAAGTCTGCATCGTCAGCTAATCTTTTACCATAAAAACTAGCAATATCTTTGTAGTCATTAAAAGATAGAGGTTTTGACATACTTTCAGAAGAAAACTTTTCTTTATAAGAATTATAATCTTCTTTACTTACAGTTTCTCCTTGTTTTTCTTTATACTCTTTTTTTCTAGCTGAAATAGCTTTTTCAACAACATCTGTCATCACTCATCATCCTCTACTATAGCTTTAGGTGGCATAAGCATAACGCCGCCACTTGCTTCTACCTGCATCTTCTCTGTCTTCACCAAACCCACACGGTCAAGCAGTTCTTTAGCTGCAGACATCTTATCACGAATACCCAACTCAGTCGGGTCATACAAAGCACCTGTCATCGCCATCGCAGCTTTCGGCGCATTACGAGCCATGTACATTTGTGTTGCCTCAAGGATTTCTTCCTTAATACCTTTAACAATTTCCGAAGTGCTAGAAGTGTCAGCATATCCCGCCATCTTTTTTGCCATTACCATATCGCCACCTGCTTCTTCAAACAGGACGTTTAAGAACGCTTGTTGCTTTTCTGTAAGTTCTCTAGCCATTATTTTCTTTTTCTGTTATCTACTGTATTCACAACCATGCCGCCTTTGCGAAAGTCTGTATGGCCTGTTCGCTTACGTGGCATACCACCTTGACTACCACCAAAAGTTTTAGTTCGTTTTTCTGCTGCATCAGAAATTGCCCCACCAACAGCACCAAACATAGAAGTTAATCTATCTAATAAATCTGGGTCTTCTTTTATCTTTCTTTTCACAGCCGCTTTTTTTGCCGGAGATTTTTTACGCTTGGGTTCGTCATCACCAAATATATAGTCATACGCCTTTTCAAAAAAATTGCGTTCTTCTTTTTGATACATCTTTCCAGCCATCAAAACTCTCCGTTGTGCATAGCGTTAGCTAACTTAGTAGCTCTGCCTTTTACTTGCGTTGCCCACCTACTGTCAAGCATCTCTTTTGCTGCAGTAGGAAAGTCTTCAGTCTCCACAGCAGCCCACATCTTTTTAAACTTACACAGTCTAGGCACACCCATGTTAAAAGCCATATCTATCAATATAAGCTGACGTACAGAGTCTAACCTGTCCACGCAAGGGTGCGCACGTACCAGTTCTTCCTCAACAATCTGTACGTCATTCGTTGCTAGATAGACCGCATCAGCTTCGGTGATTCCCCATTCATATACGTGGTTAATAGATGGGTAGTCCATCCAGTCAAGTTCTTCCTTGCTTATGCCACGGTCTTCTAGGTTTCGTCCAATACCAATAGTATCAATTCCTAATGTGTCTTTATATACTTGTAGGCGTAGTCCCTCTGATACTATAAGTTTTTCTATTAAATCTTGCCTATCATATTTCATGCACCAATAGCCCCTACTATATCACAACTATACTCAACAGTTTTCCAGTCACCATCTCTTGGAATTGATTCGTGTATGGCTTTAAACTCTAAACATTCAGGTTCATTTTCAAACCACTGAATGGTCTGACTAAAACACTGACCATTTTCAAAACAAACATTTAACATCAACGCCCATATTATATGTGTCATTCTGAACGACTTTCTCTCTCTAGGCGTTTTGCTTGGGTTTGATGCGCGTTACCCTCGTGACTCATCCATACCGCAAATGCACCTGTCATGGCCCCCGTGACTACACTCACTAGTGCTGCTTGCTGACTCGTTGGATCTTCCAGTGTCATAAACCACTCTACTACTCTCCACGCTGATATTGACATCATTAGCATCATTAGTCGTGGTAATAGCTTCCACGCCAGCACTCTTTCCATTACGCCTGTCACGGTTTCTCCTTGCCTGTTCTTCTGTGGTTCGGTTGGACATACTCCACATCTGCACTAGGGCTACCTCTTACCGAAGAATTTTGTAGCACTGCGTACACCAAAGCTGGCAGCAACAATAACACCAAGGCTGTATTGATACCATTGAGGCATCTGGTTGAGTTGTTCAAATCCATTACGTACAACGTCTTCCATACCGGGAATGAAAGCTAGTATTAGTGGAATACTGAATAAAATTACAAGCCATTCATCTTTCCACGAGGATGCTGAAGAACGTGCCATTTCAATATCCCAGTCAATTTCGCCAGTGGCCTTTTTCTCCATGATAGCTGCTTCAGCCACAGCCTTTGCGACTTTAGTTTTAGCGTTTGCTTTTGTTTGCTCAACTTTTCCATCCATCCAACTTCCTGCAATATTTGCAATTGGGCCTATCAATGCTGTCCACATTAGCTTCCTACTCCTCGCCTGAACTGCGCTGTTTTCTTTTGTATCTTTTTAGGCTGCTTGACGAACTGCTTACCAGCACGAGTTCCTGCTCTTTTAGCACGGGTGGTAGCTGCGTATTCTTGCGGCGAAAGCGATTTGATAGCAGCGGTTGGTAAATAACGCTCACCTGTTTCTGAGGATTTTTTACCACTCTTGGTTCTCCACTTTTGACCTGTCCAAGTTTTTAGACTCTTTTGTGATTTTTTAAGTGCCATGAATAAGTTATACCATTATATTATACAATTGTCAAGAGAAAAATAAGTAATCCTATCCCTAGAGCCATAATCATGCCAACACCAGCAGCAATTTTTATATTTTCCATCATTTCTTGCTGCCGCCGAATAGCCTCTCTTCTAGCTTTAGCTTGTGCCTCTTTTAACTTTTTTATGCGTTCGTTTCTTAAATCTACTATAGACTGCCATGTACCGGGACCAAAGCGTAGGTCAATCAATGTGCGCATCTCTTGTATTTTCTCTTGCGCTATACGAGCGTCTATGACTTCTTGAGCCACTGACTCTATACCAAACTGATCACCTATGCTGGCTCCAGATTTTCTAGCCCTTTGTTGTTGTACTTGCTTTTCACCCTCAAGTAGATTATCTACATACTTTGCTATATCACCTATATCATTGGCAGTATTAATGGTAGACTTAATACCATCTACGGCACTCTTCACCAGTGCAATACCTGCAAGGGTTTCTGCAATCATCTCTGTTCCTCTTTGATTGGTTAATTATCATAATTTTCATGCTGCTAGTGCGGGATTACTAGCATCTACCTGCATCCATTTAGACCACTCGCTGTAGTAGTGACGCATACCTACTTCATCGTGGATTGTACTATTCTCATGCCTACCATGCAAAATGTTACGAGGTTCGGTGCCTTCTCGCATTGTAGTGCCTTGACCTGCGACACCAATCAGGTCTTCGTGTAAGTTTCTACCAAACGGTCCCCATATAGAGTTATGATGTTTGATACGTGTCTGTCTTTCTTCTTTTGTATCTTTACGCAAGCCGTAGCCACGAAACTCAATCAATACTTTGTTTGGTCCTAGTGGGGTTACAATGTCACTACGATAGGCACTGCCGCGTAAATTAAAATTATAGCCGGGAAATAAGTCTACCATATACCATTGGTTAGGTGGAAGGTTAGGAAAACTAAGTTCTCCTCTGTCTTCAAAACCATCGTACTCTTCGTAGTTAACTGTAAAGCTACTGACATTGACGTGTCCGTTATCAAATGGGATATTTTTTCTAGCAAAATATTCATCATTGAATCCTGACACGCGATTAAAATAGTGCATGAAGTCATGGTAAAACTCTGAATTAGTATCGTGCCATAGTTTGTAGTTTGTATCTATGACTGCCTTATGATAGTGAAATACTTCTAGTTCTTCTGTATCAATGGCATCTGCAATACAGTCAAACGCACCACACGTCCATTCTTCCACACTCTGCATTGGATTAGGATCTAATGTAACCCAGACCATGCCACCGTGTTTTAACTCACAGTGCAGAGGTTTTTCCACAGTGGCAAAGTCATAGGTAATTTGGATTAGGATCTAATGTAACCCAGACCATGCCACCGTGTTTTAACTCACAGTGCAGAGGTTTTTCCACAGTGGCAAAGTCATAGGTAATAGTTCCAGCAGGTTTACGATGATCAATGTCATTAGTATTATAATAGGCTTGTACATTTTCACCATCAATATTAATTGCAATAACCCTCTTATCTGCAATACGTATTGTTCTAAAATCACCCTTGTTTCGCATCTCACTGATGTGACACATAGGCACCCAGACCTTAGAAAATATGTTTTCCATTTCCTGCTCGTATAAACTGCGATCAGAATATATGAGAGAGTTTACATACTCTACTTTAGGTTTCTTTGTCCAGTCTTTATAATTACGTGGTGGCATTACCTATAACCGCCGCCTTTAGCTTTATATTGTTTTGCAAGCATCTGAGCTTTTCTAGCACTCCACTGACCTGCACCACCACCTTTTGTGCCAGCCTTAATGCGGTTAAACAAATTCTTCCGCATTGTAGGCTTGGTGTAGTTTCCGGCTTTGTTGACAGTGCTTTTTGGTTTATGTCCTGCCATAGCTTACTTCTTCTTTTTTGCCATACCGCCGCGCATCATTTTCTTTTTCATCATGCCGCCGCCGCGCATTTTCTTCTTAGCCATTTTAGCCATACCGCCGCCAGCCATACGCTTTGGCATTACAGAACCACCGCCCCGCATTTTCTTTGCCATCTTCTTTTTACCGTGCATTGCCATTTCTAAGTCTCCTTCTCTCTATGACCAAACTCTGATAAACCCATTCTGGAAACTCTTTATAGTATCCAGACTTTTCTAAACTCAAAGCCGCATCGTCTAGCTTTGATAGTAATTGCACGAACACCATGCAATATTCTAAAGTGTCATCTGTGACACCATCTTGTACTAAAAAGTCCAGACCTGCTTCTTCTGCGTCATAGTCTGGATGAAACACCATAAGGTGCATATCTACACCAGCGATTGACATGGCCTCGTTTACACCATCACACCATCCATCAAGATAGCCCATCTCTGGTAAGTCTTCTTCTGCCCATACAACTATATCATAGTCGTGAGTAGAAAACTTTTTTATTTCTTCTGCTAGTCCATCCAGCCCCGTGTTAATACTAAAGATAACTTTATCTTCTAGCCATGCTTGTTTAGCATATGGGCATGGTGGCAGTCCGTTGAGTTTATCGCTAGGCTTTTCAAGAAACTCATGTGACCACTTGCGTATATCAGCTTCTACGGGATGCACGTGTCTTCTTCTTTTGTGACTCAATAAATCTTCGGTACACGTTAGCTGCAGCAATCTTCCCCGCTGCCCTAGCCCGTTGTTCCATTGCGATAGCTGCCTGTGTCTTATGATTGTGACTTCTGTTAGACGCTTTTATTTTGCGCACAGATGCTTCTGCATCTTTGACTGTGGCAAACTTTAAACCTCTGATTGTACCTTTAGGGTTTTCATCCGTGTACAGGTCACTGTGTTTCTTAGACCCGGCGGGTTGTCCCTTTTTTCTTGGTATTCTTTTTTGCGACACTTGGTAACAATCCTTTGTTTACTGCTCTTGCTCTTTCACTGAAGCCTAGCTTTTGGCCTGAACGTATCTTACGTTTTATTGTGGATACTTTAGCAACCATTATTTGTTTAGAATCTTTTTAACTACGTCTGGTCTTTCTTTAGCTAATGCTTTTAAGCCCGGATTTAAGTTTTCTGTTACTAATGCACCGTCATTTAAATACATGTGTTTTTTTCCATTAGCCATACCACCCATAGCCATTTTCATTGGACCCTTTTTACCTTTAGGCATTTCAGCCATACCTACAGATATAGCAATGACAGGGACTTTTTTCTTTTTATCTGCCATTACTTTTTCCTTCCTTGGCGTCTGCTAGGCTTCTTCTTTGGTTTTGGTTTTGGTGTAGCCATCTTAGTGCCATTTTTACTTGCAGCCTTTTTACGTAGTGCAGCTAGTCTCTCTCTATTCTTTTTCTGTCTTTCTTTTTCTTTTGCAGCTTCTGCACGTTTTTTAGCTACACCAGATACTGGCAGCTTACCTTCTTTTTGTAGCTTCTTCGTTTTTGCTTTTGCTAAAAGAGCAGAACGTCCAGATTTTTCATCTACAGTTGCTCTAGCTTTCTTTGGTGTTGGTGTTGTTTCTGCGCCAGCTTTCATCTTAGCACGTACACCTGTTGTGTATTGTTTACCATCACCACGCATCATGCTCATTTCAGTTTGTGATGTGCGACCAAACGGACCTTGTGAGCCGATGTTTTTACCAGTGCGAGGCTTTGGTATTTTTAAACTTTGACCAATTTTAATCTTATTAACATTTTCTAAATTAGGATTAGCTGCTATAATATCCTGCACCCGAACGCCAGCATCTTTTGCAATTTGTGATACTGTGTCTCCCTTTTTAACTTTATACGCCATTAGTATTCTCCTTTAACATTTCCAGCGCTTACGTGCTTGCCGTAAACGGCTATTCGGGTCTTTAGCAGCTCTTGGGAATTTTTTCATCTGTCCTGCAGACCTAGCACAAAATGACTTACGTCTCTTATCTGCTCTACTTCCGGGTTTAACTTTACCCGTCACAGCAGTTTGTAGTTTACTTCCGGGGTTCTTACGTCTATATGCTTTGACCCCAGCCTCTGTCATCCCCGCCCCCTTCTCTGTAGGGCGAAAATTCTTGCGATTACGTTTTGGCATATTTCTACCAGTTTTAGTCATTACGTTTGTAATTCCTCTACAGGTGGTTCAGGCATTTTAGGCGGTTCGTTAAACATCAAGGTCATTGGACCACAAGATGCTGCCCAATCTATTATTTCACCTTTGTCTAATCTATGCTGATGCATCTGTAGCACAGCTTCTTCTGTAGGACATTCAACTACATTTTCTGTGTAGCTTTTAAGGGTGCCATCTGGCATGACTATTACGGATAGGAATATATAAAAGGTAATAGGTATCATCACTCATCTTTCTCTTTCCACCCCTCGGCCCTCATTGCATCTTCTACGTGCTTTAAAGTAAATGAACGACCATAGTGTGCCTCTACTGCCTGTCGCACATAGAAGACATCACTGTGGGGGATATGTAAACGGTCTAATGAATTAGTACAGATAGCACGATAAAATGCTTCTAGTACATTATCTGTGTATAGTTTTACAGATTTTTTAGCCAAAGTCAAGAACTTTCTTTTATTTAATTACAGATATAGGCAGTTAAATGTATTAACAAAGAAAATTTAGTAGCGACTAACTTATAATTCAGTTAAGTGTTATAGTTAAGAGTATTTAATATTTATTCTATAGACAGTTTAAGTGTAGTCACTTTAAGTGTTCCTTAGTTATACATAATTATACCAGATTTCGTCAACCCTGTCAACCCCCAATAATAAAATAAATATTAATGTGCCTAATATTTAGGCAGTTGCACAATACTTGAGCATATATAATTGTCAGTTTAACTTGTGGTTAACACTTAATTTTTCTGATCTGTGTATTTATACATATACCGCTACGGTATACCCCCCAGTGGCTACCGCCCAGCCCTACTATCAGCCTAAAAAATATAGATATCATTGCTTTATAAATAAAAAAACCAATAAAACCTAGTCATTGTGGTGATAAACCATTGTTTTTGTGGGTAAATATGGGGCATATGGTGTGAATATAGACTGTTATGGTATCAGTAGAGGCTAAAATAAATATGCTTAATTATCTGATTTCACGAAATAGGTATCCGTTGGAGAGGCGGAGCATATACCCCCTAAAAAAATACGGTCACTTATATAATACAAAAAAAAATTTTTATCTTTTTTAATTTTTTTAAAAATAATTATTTAATAAAATCAATAGCTTATTTTACTCAATGCTATTTTATCTTTATAAATCAATATGTTAGTTGGGGGTTTACTTTATCAATCATTTGATGCTAGTGTTTAGAGACTGAAGCGAACAAAGCAAAGCATTAGCGACAAGCCCTACGGGTAGCGACAAGATGCCTAGCAGAAACAAAGACCGATAGAGCCAACGGGCGAGGGTACAGTTTCAGAGAATAAAACACATTAGAGCGGATAGGCAAATACTAGAAAGCTATTGAGACAATAAGACGGTAGAATACAAAAACAAAAAGAATAAACACTGTCTCTTAATCTTGAATCGTGCCAACGACAAGATAGCCAACTTAGCCACAAAGCGAAGCTCTTAACTACACGGGTACTACCCGTGGCCTATATGGCAAGCCTCAAGCGTAAGTGGCTTTTAGCGTAAATCTTATGCCGTGGGTGACCAATGTCTCTGAAAGGTGGGGCTATAGAACTATGATTGAGTTACATAGTCAAAAGGTGTTCCGGTGCAAAAATACGGGTGGGATATACATTTTTAAAATGATGCCATATGTCCAGCCCGTATTTTATTATTGACTAGTGTAATTATGGGGTGTAATGTCATACCCATAACTTAACCAACAATCTAGGAGATTTTAAAATGATTGTAACACAAAACAACGGTTTCTTATCAGTATCACGCAATAAGCAAGGCCAGTTTGTACCTATTACAACGGTAAATGCCAAGCCTATTATCAGTGAATTAATTGAAAAGGAACGTGCGATCATGTTTGAAGCAAAACGTGATGCAGCATAGCGTTATGGTGCAATGTGCTATTGTGGTGCATTGCACCCCATAACTACACTATCAACCAACAATAGAGGTGAATCATGTCAGTAGAAAATATCTTAGCCGTTTACAAAATGGCAACGCCAGAAGAAAAGCGTGACGGTATCGTATGGTATGCCAACGCGCTATCTGAATGCAATCGCATATCACTAGACCTAGACATACCGTTGCATATCGTGACGGGTGTTTGTGCGGCTCTATCGCCTAACAATAAATGGGACAGAAACATTATAAACGCACGGGATTTATGCCAAGCGTTTATTAATGGTGATGACATAGACAGCGTGAAAGTGTCTACATATCACACTATGAAACGCAAGGCATGGTCTATATTAGAAGCTATGCCTAATCATAGCGGTGTTATTGATATCTTGAATGGGCAAAAGATTGTCTCATTTTATCGTAACATCATGGGTGATGACACTTGCACGATAGATGGACATGCACGTAATATCGCTTATGGTGAGCGTGTAGGTTTGACAGATGACAAAACCAACATAGGCGTAAAAGAATATCGTGAGTTACAAGCGCAATATGTGCAAGCCTGTAAGCGTACCCGTGTTAATGGTCGCGCACTCAAAGCGTTTGAATTGCAAGCTATCACATGGGTGACATGGCGCAGAATACACAATATTACATAATAGAATAGTCGGGCGAGTATAAACGCGGTTAAGCTGGCAAGCGACTATAAACTAAAAATGCCAGTAGGTTTAGCCAGCCTTCACAAGAAATGGCTTAACAATTTATAGAGGTGATAATATGAATAGCGCAACCACACTAATTGAAAACCTATCTATCAATAGGCTTGTGCCTTACTATCTAATGAGTAGCTATCTATACTACAAGGAAGATAAGCAGGTATTGACAGATGATGAATTTGACGCATTGTGCAAACGGTTATTGGATAACTGGGACAGCATAGAGCATATGCACAAACATCTAATCACTAGGGGTGACTTGACTGCTGGCACTGGGTATGCTATCAAATATACCAACATGATAATAGGTGCTGCCAATAGGTGGTATGAATTAACACAAGCTGAGAGGCAAACATTATGAAAGCAAAAGAGTTTAGACAATTAGAACGCAACGCCGATGGTGACGTTGTAAATCTTTACAATATATTTCATCTGTTAACAGATAAACAGATTGACAGATTGACCGATGATGATTGGTCTAGGGTAAATGAATATCAGCTAGAATTTACAGTATGAGGTGAGACAATGGAAAATTTATTAAACTTTAGCGTAAAGGATGTCTATGGGACAGCCAGATACTATCCACAAGACAGGCAAAGCAGGTGCATTGTGAATGAATTGATGCAACAAAAGTGCCTGAACGCAACACAAGTGAAAAAGCTGAAAGTAGTGGGCGGTTTTTCTATCAACATTCTGAGAGATTGGGAGATAGACTGATGAAAAAATTTGAGATGCTAGATTTATTCTTGATTGGTATGCTAATGGCTTGCATATTTTTTGGGCTTGCCATGTTATCAATACATGGTGTAGGCTCTATGTCGTGGCTATCATGGACACTGTTTGGATGCAGTGCATGGTGTCTAGTCGTAGGCTGGGGCATTGTGGCATATAACTTAGAAAGAAAATAACATGGTGACAATTAGACCCATCAACCCTGTAGCCCGTATCATGGCACAGAACAGGCGCAGAACTGCAACACAAATTGTGCCAAACAAAAAACAGTACAATAGAAAAAAGGATAAAAAAAATGCGAGTAAGGACAACGAAGTTTCGTACCAAAAGAGTAAATAAAAAACGCATGACAAGTGCAGAGATAGAACGTGCCAATGCCAAGCGTCAAAAATTTGTCATGTTAGATTATTGGTTTGACAAAGATGAAAGTGCTGATTATGCTGTAGCTACACACTTAAAAAGGAGATACCCATAATGAGTAACATTTATAACGAAGCAATCTTAGAGCAACTGTACGATGAGGCATATGAGCAGTTGGTAAAACAGCATCAAAGCTGGAGAGCATATATGACTGAAGACCAACTGCACAATGCAGCAGTTGAACTAGCTAAGAAACGCTGGGCTGACCATGACTAAGTGCCTGACAGCACTGTGCATATACAATCAGATGCCGTGGGATGATGTATTTATTGGCGGTTATCTGCTTGTATGTGTGGTAGGAATATGTTATATAATATATAAACTGTACAAGGATGGATGATATGAACGAAGTATTCTTGATTAATTATACACATGATAGAGGTGAGGGATGGACGTGTCATCATGCGACACACTCGCTTTATGTAGCAACAGAAAAAGCGCGTGAGCTGCGTGAGCTGGGCTATCGTGTTAATGTGCAATCTGTATTATTAAATGAGAATGGAAAGGTGCAATTATGACTGACCCAAATCAAATAATAGTTGTGTGTGAGATACACACAGGTAAACTATTTGACATGACCATAAAAGAAATGCTGGCACTGGTAAATGAGATGCAACCCTACGACTATCCATACAAACTACATGAATGGGAAGAGGGCTGGTATGGTCATTGTGAAGGAGATCATTATGAAATCGTTAAACCTTACTGAAACAGCAAAACTAAGGGATGATATGCTTATGAAATATCAAGCTGAACACATGGTACAAAAACCGACAGAGGCAACGTGGGCTAACGCCCAGCTATATCGTTGTGACCTATACGACACACGCTATCCAGTATGTGGCACACGCCTTGTCTGGGTAGTGGTGGGCAGAAAGTGGGTACGCTTTTGCACACCTATTCAGCATGACAAGTGGCGCATCAGGCGTGAGGAGTGGGACAAGATACCACATGAACTATTTGTAAAGGAGAATGATGATGATTGAGATTGACGGTATACTCTATGATGCGGATGAATATTACTACTGGGAACATCTAGAAGCCTGTCTACGTCTGTATGAAGAGGAGATTGATGACAATGCGTAACACATACAAACTAATTATGGACAGTAGGTATAATCCGCTGTCCTACATACCTGATACAAATACACGGCATATGGTCATGCAGATACTAGCATGGATGTGGTGTATTATCTTTGGAATGTCTGTCGGCTCTGTCACTGTGTTTGGTATCAGTGCAGTAGCACACGCCTTGCTTATAGCTGGTGTGTTCATTACGGCAGGTGTATTTGAAACAGCCAAGCGCAAGCCACAGTATTTTGGTGGGCTTGGCAGAGGCAATGGGGGTGAGCATGAATAAGTATTGGCACAAGGTGAAATATTATTACCTCACGCATGATGGCATTGAAATGTTCTTGTTCTTTTGCATCTTTGCATTTTTAGGCTGGGCAGGTTATCATGCCATAGCTGGTATCATAGAAAGGATAATAGGATGAATAGCATAACAGTAGTGCTTGCCTGTTTAGGCACAATCAATACCTATACCGTAGAACTAGAGGTGTGGTCAGGACATATGTGGATGTCACAGTGCCACTACGAATCTACTATACGTAGTTTTGAGTATCCAGAACAGCAATGCTTTTGCGTAGAAAGGAGTGATGATGATGTATATAGACCCAATATACCCAGACAAAGCCAGTGATAAACGACTGTTGCATGTAGCAGATGAAAAGCGTAGGCTCATGCGTGAGTTTGGTGACTTAGTATTTGAAGAGGCAGACCAAGCCTTGATAGATGCCAAGCACAAAGAATACATGGCTATGAGACAATTAGACAAAGAGGGTGTCACTTTAGTGACTAAGTTTTGAGAGGAGTGGAGATGGAAGCAGTGCTATTTATATTTATTGTTGCACCCATACTGGCAGCAATTATTTTATAGACAAATATTTTTTTGTGTGGTACAACTCACACAAGATAATCGTCAGTTGAGATGAAAGGAGACGATAGAATGAATATAACACATGAAGAGAGACTTGAATTTCTCAGGGCTTACAATGCCTTAAAGAGCATAGTTCAGACATTACATGAGTGTAGTGATTTATGGATGTCTGATGTACGTAAGCTAGAAAAAATTGAGTGCCTCATGCACAGAGTGCTAAAGTTTGTACCAAAGGAAGATGATGAGGGCAGACCGATGCATTATGCAGATTGGGTGCTTGCTGATGATAACAACAAGAAAGGAGAATAGATATGCCATTTGATATTCCAATGAATACAATGATTCCAGAAAGCCTAAACTTTGACCCAGTGTTTGAGCCTACCAAGGTGAAGGACAAGAAGTATGTCATCAACGGTAACACTGGTGACTACATTGGTGTGGTGGGTGACACGTTCAACTGTGCCAGCCACACTGATTTCTTTGAGGGTGTGCATGACACCATCACAGAGAACCTTGGTGATGCAGAGTGCGAGGGCATGAACATGAAGTGGAAAATTGCCCGACAGAACGCATGGGCTATGCTTGACATGACCCTGCCTAATGTTACTGCGCGTATTGAGACAGACAAGCACAGCACTACCATTGCACAGCGTATCATTGCTTTACATGGTATTGATGGTAGCTGTTCCAACCAGACATACTTTGGTGCTATAGATTTCTTCTGCACCAATGGTATGATTCGTGGTGAGCATGACAAGGTACGGCGTAAGAACTCTGCCAACTTTAGCATGGCTAGGTTCATTCGTGACCTGCGTGAATCTACGCAGTCATTCTATGCACAGTCAGAGCGTCTACAAGGCTGGGCTAACAAGCCACTGTATGTCGGTGACGTTAAGTCTATGCTTGAAACTTTGCTTAAGTCTGATCGCACTTCAGAAAAGATGCTTAACTTGTACAACCAAGAGGCATCAGTTCGTGGTCAGAATGTCTGGGCTTTGTACTCTGCGTTCACTAACTATGCAAGCTATGCTGATGATCGCAATGGTTTCACCCTGCGTAACACTGGCAAGGATACTAACGCAGTGTCCATGTTCCAGCGTGAGAGCAAGGTGTCCCAATGGATTGACAGCAAGCCATTCAAGGAGTTGATTGCAGCATGAAAACTTTTCGCATAACATTTAGGATGCGAAACATGGAAGGGTACTTGCGCTGCAAAGTGCAAGCACCTGACATAAACTTAGCCATCAATGCCTTGCTGGATAAAGTACAACGCAACGTACATCCAGTTGGTTTGGGTGTTGGCTGGGACGCATTGTTTGAAGAGTATGACGAGAGAACTAAAACATATAGGAGAACGTAGATGAAGACGGTAAAACATCTTGTGGATAAGTACTATAATTCTAATGATTTCAAGATGTTACGAAGCAGAACTAAGAAAGACTATCAATACTTTCTTAGTGTAATGCTGGATGATTTTGGCTCTGTGAATTTTTGTGAACTCACAAGCAAGCAAGCCAAACACGCATATGAAGGTTGGGTTGTGCGAGGCATCAGTCTCGCCAACCATGTCTGCACTGTATCATCCATTGTGTTTCGTTACGCTATTGAAATGGAATATACACACATAAATCCATTTGCAAACATCAAACGTAAAACACCACCACAACGAAAGGTAGTGTGGACAGACGAAGATGTCCGTCAATTTCTTGACACTGCTTATTCTAAGTTTGAATGGCGCAGTATCGGATTGATAGTTCACATGGCATACGAATGGTGTCAACGTCTAGGTGATATGCGTATGTTGACATGGGATAATATAGATTTTGAAGAGCGTAAGCTGCATCTTCAGCAGTCTAAGCGTAGGGCAGAGGTAACTTTACCTATACAAGATGATCTGCTTGAGATGCTGACACAACAGGAGCAAGAGTTTGGCTTTCAACAGTACGTTGCGCCCCGAATAAAGCCCGTACACGGGGTCTACCATCCCTACGGTATAGATAGACTAGGCCAAGCCGGAAGGCTTGTCATGCGCGAAGCTGGGCTGTCTGATGAACTACGCCTGATGGATTTACGCAGGACAGGTACAACACAAATGGTTGAAGCTGGCGTTCCTATGGGACAAATCATGTCGGTTACAGGACATAGTAACCCACAGTCAGTAAAACCATACATGAAAAATACGTATGCAAGTGCAAATAATGCATTGACAGCACGTAAAATACATGGTAAAAGCAGTTAACTGCCAACAAGGAGAGTGTATATAATGAATAATATATATAACATTATAACTGATTTAGATTTGTCTAATGGACAAACTAAAAGAATGGATTGTCCTAACTGTGGTGGTAAGAATACTTTTACTGTGACTAACAATCTTGGTAGTCTTGTATGGAACTGCTACAAAGTATCTTGTAATGTTCGTGGTGGTAATCGTGTGCATTTAACTGTAGATGATATACGTGCTAGCATGGGTAATGTGCAGCAGTTTGCTGAAGAAGAATTTAAATTGCCTGATTACATTGTACCACATGGAAAAACAAATGATGTGTTACAGTTTTGTTGTAGCTATCAGCTTGACCCAGATGAGTTGGGTGTGTTATATGATGTGAAAGAAGATAGAGTTGTGTTCCCCATATCACACAACGGTAGACTTGTAGATGCTATAGGGCGAGCATTGGGCAAGCGTTTACCAAAATGGAAAAGATATGGAAAAAGTGGCTTGCCATATGTGTATGGTTGTGGTAAAGTCGCAGTAGTTGTTGAGGACTGTGTGAGTGCAGCCGTTGTTGGTTACGGTTCCTTTGTCGGGGTTGCGCTTCTTGGCACCTCTTTACAGGAAGTGCATAAAGGGTATCTTGCACAGTTCTCAACAGCAGTTATAGCGTTAGACCCCGATGCACTACCTAAGACGCTACAAATGGCTAAAGAATTACGTGGTCATGTAAACGATGTTCGTGTACTACGTTTGAATGATGATCTTAAATATCGTAACCCGACAGATATGGAGAAGCTAAATGGAATTATCAATAATTAGAAGTCTGATGGACAAGTCATTCTACGATGACCATCGTGGTAGCAAATGCCCACCACGTTTGTTCAGCAAGGATGCACGTAAGATTAAAGAAGCTATTGACACAGCTATGGACAGGTACGAGCGCACTGTCACACCCGATGAGGTTGAGGCTCTGTTTATGTCTAACAATCCTACGCTAACCACTGCACAGAAGCAGGGCTATGCATCTATGTTTGCTACGATCAAACGTGAAGAGCCAATGGGTAGTGATGTAGCACAAGAGGTGTTATCAAAACTATTCCAGCAGGTTGTAGGCGAGGATGTTGCCAACATAGGATTTGATATGGTCAATGGTGATGCGTCTACGCTAGAGCGTTTGCGTAATCTACTTGAGCAGTATGGTGATGACTTCATACCCAACATGAATATTGAGTGGGAAGATATCAGCATTGAAAGCATCATGGCTGCAGCAGAGCTTGAGGCCAAGTGGAAGTTTAACATACCATCTGTCGTGCGTAAGATAGAGGGTGTGAGTGGTGGACACTTGATTGAGGTAGGTGCTAGACCCAATGTGGGCAAGACATCTTTTCATGCCAGCTTGATTGCTGCTCCGGGTGGCTTTGCACATCAGGGTGCGCAGTGCATTATCTTGTGTAACGAAGAGTCTGGCAAGCGTGTGGCAGAGAGATATCTTAATGCTGCATCAGGTATGTCTCGCCATGAGATAAGCAAGGACTTTGCCAAAGCATCTGCTAAGTATTACCCTATATCACAAAACATTCGTATCAAAGAATGTCAGGGTAGGGACATGGCTTGGGTTGAATCTGTTTGCAAGTCTTATAATCCTGATATACTTGTGTTAGATATGGGTGATAAGTTTAGTGCAGGTGGCAATTATTCAAGGCCAGATGAAGCACTCAAGGCTTGTGCTATCTATGCAAGGCAGATTGCTAAGACCTATGACTGTGCTGTATTCTACATGTCACAGCTATCTGCAGATGCAGAGGGTCGTGCGCAGCTAAACCAGAGCATGATGGAAGGTAGTCGCACTGGTAAAGCAGCAGAGGCAGACTTAATGATACTGATTGGTAAGTCACCATCTGTTGAGGGACAGGAAGAAGAAAGCCCCCTACGACATGTTAACATTGTTAAGAACAAACTTAATGGCTGGCATGGCATGGTTAACTGTGAGCTTAACTATCTTAACGCGAGGTATGAAGGTTGAACCAGTTAGATTTCTTTAACGATAACACTATTGAAGATCTGTGTGAGGATGGTCTTGTCTGCATAAAGTGTGACATAAGACAACCAATACAAAATTTTCAACAGATGTCATACACAAAAACAGGTGAGGCAGAAATAAAAAGAACATGCAAGTCATGTCAGAAAGGACACCGACAAGTCATAGCAGAACTTAGAAAGACAAATGTATATCCTCAAGAGGCAAGCTATCAGTGTCCAATCTGCACACGTACGATAGACGAGGTAAATAAATATGGACAAAAGTTATTAGGAACTTGGGTGCTAGATCATTGTCACGATACTAATACGTTTCGTGGTTACATATGTAAACATTGCAACGATGGACTAGGTGGGTTTCGTGATGACTTGACAACAGTTAAAAATGCTGTTAAGTATCTTGAAGAACATAAGGAGAAATTAAATGAAACTAACACTTGATATTGAGAACACAGTCACAAAGCGTGATGGTAAGATGCATCTTGATCCCTTTGAGCCAGAGAACTCACTGACTATGATTGGTGTGTTGACTGACCAAGGTGTGGAGCGACACTTCCCATTTGACCATTGTGACGTACCCAACCAGCAGGATTACTATAAGCAGGTGCAGTGGTATCTGGATGAAGCTACCATACTTATCTGTCACAATGCTGCATATGATTTGATGTGGCTGTGGGAGTCAGGTTTCAAGTATGATGGCCCTGTGTTTGACACTATGCTTGCAGAGTATGTGCTACAGCGTGGTATCAAAGAGCCGCTGTCTCTTGAAGCATGTGCAGAGCGTTATGATTTAGATACTAAAAAACAGGATACTCTAAAAGAATATTTTAAGAAGGGTCTTAGCACTCGCGATATACCTTACAACGAATTGTGTGAGTATCTATCTGCTGACCTTAACGCTACACAGCAGTTGTGTGATAAACAGGTAAGGCGTTTGCATGGTTGTGATGATGCTGGTCTGTTGAATACTGTAGTGCTAACTAATGAGGTGGCTGTATGTCTTGCACGTATCTATCAGCGTGGGTTTACTGTTGATAAGGCTGCATTAGAAAATGTACGTGAAGAATTTGAACAGGAAAGAAAGCAGCTTATAGATGACCTACAAGCCCATGTTCGCAAGTTGATGGGAGACACCCCAATAAATCTGAACAGCCCAGAGCAATTATCTTGGGTTATATATAGTCGTAAGGTTAAAGACAAACAGCATTGGATTAATGCTATTGATCCATACATGGATGATAAAGAATTTCGCAGACTAATTAAAAAGGATACAGATCGTTTGTATAAAACAAGTGCTGAACAGTGTGTTATTTGTAAAGGCACAGGATATATCAGAAAAACTAAAAAGAATGGTATGCCATTTGCTAGGGATAGCAGGTGTCCACACTGTGATGGTGCTGGTTATAATTTATATCTATGTGAAGATGTAGCTGGCTTAAAGTTCAAGCCACCATCACCAAAGTGGTCAAGTGCAAATGGGTTTAGTACATCTAAACAAAACTTAGAGATATTAGAGTCTGCTGCGAAGCAACACGGTATGGATGATGCTGTTGACTTCTTGTATAAGGTACGTAGACTATCTGCTGTAGATACCTATCTATCCTCTTTTATTGAGGGTATCCAGATGTACACTAAGCAGGATGGTAAGCTACATGTACGCCTACTACAGCATCGCACAGCTACTGGACGTTTCTCTGGTGCAGAACCTAATATGCAGAACATGCCTCGTGGCGGCACGTTTCCTGTTAAGAAAGTATTTGTGTCACGATTTGCTGGTGGCAAGATTATGGAAGCTGACTTTGCACAGCTTGAGTTTAGAACTGCTGCCTATTTATCACAGGACAAGGTTGCAATAAATGAAGTATCTACTGGATTTGATGTACACTCATATACCGCTAAAGTTATTACCGATGCTGGTCAACCTACGGATCGCCAGACTGCGAAGGCTCACACGTTCGCACCGCTTTATGGCGCAACGGGCTTTGGGAGAACGCCAGCGGAAGCAGAGTATTACACACACTTTACACAAAAGTACAGAGGAGTCGCAGAATGGCACTCCAGACTGGCTAAAGAAGCTATAGAGACACAAAAGATTACCACGCCAAGTGGCAGGGAGTTTTCATTTCCTGATGTTGTGCGTAAAGTAACTGGTCGTGTGTCACACTTTACACAAATAAAAAACTACCCTGTTCAGTCATTTGCTACAGCAGATATAGTGCCTATTGCTTTGCTGCACATAGATGACTTGCTACAGAATATGAAATCATGTATAGTAAACACAGTGCATGATAGTATTGTTATTGACGTGCATCCTGATGAAGAGTCACAGGTAATCAATGTGATAGATGAAACTAATAAAGCATTGCCTTACCTAATTACCCAGCGTTGGGGTGTAGAATTTAATGTTCCTCTACTTTTAGAGGCAAAAATTGGTCCGAATTGGCTTGACACGAAGGACATAACCTGATATAACTATGCATCTTACAAGTGAAAGGAGTAAATATATGAGTGAACTTACTACAATAAATACTAATAACTTTGCTGAAATGGCTAAAGCTATGGGTATGGCTAACGATACTACTGCTAAGAGAGGTATGTTCCTATCTAGGCTACGTATAGAACATAAAGCTATCCTTGGTGCTGAATCTATTTTAGTTAAAGCTGGTGCATACAAGTTAGAAACACCAGATGGGCCTACGCACTACGCAGAGTCTGCTGTTATTCGTCCGTTCCTGCAACGCTATATGTATAAGAAGTTTGTTATGGGGCAGGGTGGCTCACCCAATCGTTATGTTAAAACTGTTATGGCTGATAACTTAAACATTGACTTGAAGGACGATGATGGTGGATTCAACTGTGGCAAACCTGCAGGTTGGATACAGGACTACAACGCCTTGCCTCAAAAGGATAAGGACTTAATTAAATCTATTAAGCGTGTACGTGTAGTCTTTGGTGCTATCCATTTAGTCAACCCTAAAGATGAGAATGGTAAACCTGTAGAAGAAACTACTAGCAACTTTATTTGGGAAGTAGAAAATAAAGAAGCATTTAAGACTGTTGGTGGTATCTTTACACAGCTTGGTAAGATGAAGCGTTTACCACCACAGCATAATGTAACTCTTAATACTGAGTTGCGTAAGATCCCAAGTGGTAACGACTACTATGTACCATCTCCATCCTTAGACATCACTAATTCTATTGAGATCACCGATGAAGATCAGCTTTTGTTTGGTGAGTTTATGGGATGGTTACAAAACTATAATGAGTATATTATCAACAAGTGGGCAGAGAAATCTTCAAAGGTAGAAGATGATGAAGACTTTGACATGCAGTTAAATGACATCATTGACATTGAAGAAGACGAGGTAGCCTAATGAATCACCCTGCTGAACTGGCGTTACATCAATACATGGAAAACGCTGTAAAAGGTAAGTCATCTATGGCTGACGATACCATAAAACAAGTAGCGTCTGACGTGGCCTTCGCACTCAAACGTCAGTTCGGTGGGGGGAGCAAACGTGACAAGTTTGGTCTGCGTATGTCTAATGTAGGTAGACCAACTTGCCAACTCTGGTATGACAAGAATAAACCAGAGGCAGCTATACCTCTACCAACTACATTTGTTATGAACATGATGCTTGGCGATATCGTTGAAGCAGTGTTTAAAGCTATACTAAAAGAAGCAGGAGTTAAATATGAAGACACGGATAAAGTTTCTCTTGACCTTGGTGACGATAGCGTTTCTGGTAGTTATGACCTCATCATTGATGGTGCAGTTGATGATATTAAATCAGCTTCAGACTGGTCATACAGAAACAAGTTTGAATCCTATGACAGTCTTGCCAGCGGTGATGGCTTCGGGTATGTGGCCCAGTTAGCTGGATACGCAAAGGCGTCAGGTAAAAAGGCTGGCGGCTGGTGGGTTGTAAACAAAGCTAATGGGCAGTTTAAATATATACCAGCTACAGGTCTTGACATTGATAAAGAGATATCACATATTAAGAAGACTGTTGAAACAGTAAAGGAGAATAAGTTTGAAAAGCGTTTTCAACCAGTACCAGAGAAGTTTAGAGGCAAGGAGACAGGCAATACTGTGCTTAATACTGGCTGCAAGTTTTGTTCTTATCGCTTTGACTGCTGGCCTTCTCTGGTGGAAAGACCTGCTGTAAAATCACAGGCAAAGAACCCGCCCATCGTGGCATATGTTAAATTAGCAAAGGAGTATGTATAAATGGAGATTGAAGTAAATGAACTCGCAGAGCAAATTAAAGAAGCAGAGGCACATCTTGCGGAACTTAGGAAGGAGTATCGTGAACGGAAGACTGCAGGTTTACGTGCGGCGATATCAGCGCGTAATGAAGCAGATAAGGTCTTGCGCGAAGAGCTACAGGCTTTAGGATATCGGGGTAGCCCTTTTATCTCATGGCGTGACGTTGGTTAACGGTAATCAATTTAGAGTAGCACGTAAGTATGGTTTTCGCAGTGGACTAGAGCTAACCATATCTGATAAGCTGAAGTCGGACAAGGTTAAGTTTAGATACGAGTCTATCAAAATAGAATGGGAAGACGTAGCGTATAGAACTTACACCCCCGACTTCATTCTTTACAACGGTATCATTATAGAAGTTAAGGGAAGGTTTACTGCTGCAGATCGCCGTAAACACTTATTAGTGCGTAAACAACATCCCCATTTAGATATACGTTTTGTATTTGAAAATAGTAATGCAAAAATTAGAAAAGGATCTAAGACAAGTTATGCAATGTGGTGTGTAAGACATAAGTTTAGATACTATGACAGGATCATACCCGAATGTTGGATAAAAGAAAAAGGTAAAGATAAACATCCTAAGTTTACACTTCACCCTAGTTCCACAGTGAAAAGGAGAATGTAATGGACAAAGAACAAATGATGAAAAAACTAAACGATGAGGATTACATAATACGAGTTCGTCCTTTTTTAGACGAAGAGGATGTTTGGTCTGGTGAGATTGATTTATCTATAATAACTTTATCTGGTAATCCTCTTGATGATGATGCTTATAATAGTATAATGCATTTAGTTAAAATGATGTGTGCTTCAGTACCTATTATGGAAGAAGTAGAAACCATTAGAAATGTAATGCACGAGTATGTAAAATCTATGGATGATGAAGTAGATATTGAAATACAATTAGAAAAAGAACTTGAAAATAAAGTTGAAAAGGTGTATGATGGCAACGTCATTAAGATAGATTTTTCAACTAGAACTAAGGGGTCAGCATGAGTAGACATGAAGATTTTATGAAAGCAATGATAGCACATGAGGAGTTACGTATGGCACAGGCAAATAAACAGAGTGATAATGTTGCTGAAATGGCAAAGGCTATGGGCATGGATGTTGATATGGTCAACAGTCCACCACACTACAATCAGACGGGCATTGAGTGTATTGATGCTATCTCTGCTGCGACTGATAGTAACTTCAAGTATTACTTACAAGGTAACATTATGAAATACCTGTGGCGATTTGACTATAAAGACAAGCCGTTAGAGGATTTGCAAAAAGCCAAGTGGTACTTGGATAGGTTAATAGAAGAGGTTATGGCAAGTGATAAGAGTTAAAATGTTCATAACCATTGAGGTGGACGATGAAGAGTATCCTGTACCTGCCGATGGTAGGGTCGGAGAAGAACTAGAAGATAGCCTACAAGAATATTTCCATGATATAGATGGGGCTAACATTAAACATATTAGAACAATTACGGAGTGAGATATGATAAACAACCAATTACCAACAGACTACCAAAACTTTATAGCCCTATCACGTTATGCACGTTGGAAAGAAGACGAGCAACGTAGAGAGACATGGAGTGAAACTGTATGCAGATACTTTGATTATATGGATCAGCATCTAGCAGACAAGTGTGACTATAAACTATCTGATGAACTACGGGCAGAGTTAGAAGAGGCTGTGCTTAACATAAGCGTCATGCCTAGTATGAGAGCGTTGATGACCAGTGGCCCCGCACTGGACAGATGTCACGTTGGTGGATACAACTGTTCTTACGTGCCTGTAGATAGCCCCCGTGCGTTTGATGAGACTATGTACATTCTCATGTGTGGCACAGGTGTAGGCTTTAGCGTAGAGCGTCATAACATTGAGAAGCTACCTATGGTGGCAGAAGATTTTTATAAGACAGACACAGTGATTAAGGTAGGTGATAGCAGACCGGGTTGGGCAAAGTCTCTAAAAGAACTTATTGCTATGCTATACGCTGGACAGATTCCAGCATGGGATGTATCAGAAGTGCGTCCTGCAGGTGCTAGGCTCAAGACATTTGGCGGTAGGGCATCAGGTCCACAACCATTGGTTGAGTTATTTAATTTCTGTGTTGAAAAGTTTAAGGGTGCAGCAGGTCGCAGACTCTACCCTATTGAGTGTCACGATATCATGTGTAAGATTGGTGAGGTTGTAGTCGTGGGTGGTGTGCGTAGGTCGGCACTTATTAGCTTATCTAATCTTGATGATGATTTAATGGCTCATGCTAAATCAGGTAAATGGTATGAGTATGAAGGACAGCGTGCATTAGCTAACAACTCTGTAGCGTATGAAGTTAAGCCAGAGATGGGTACATTTATGCGTGAGTGGCTATCCCTTTACGACAGCAAGTCTGGTGAGCGTGGTATCTTTAATCGTCAGTCTGCAGTTAAACAAGCAGCTAAGAATGGTAGGCGAGATACAGAGCATGACTTTGGTTGTAATCCTTGCTCTGAGATTATTTTACGTCCCTATCAGTTCTGTAATCTATCTGAAGTAGTCATCCGCGAAAATGACACTATGGACACATTAAAAGAAAAGGTGCGACTTGCCACAATACTTGGCACGTTCCAAGCTACACTTACTAACTTTAAGTATCTACGCAAGGTATGGAAACACAACACAGAGGAAGAGCGTTTACTTGGTGTGTCTTTGACGGGTATTATGGACAATGTTATGACTTCTACTAACGGTGAAAAGTTGCCTATACTTTTAGGTGTGTTAAAAGACGAAGCAATTCGCACTAATGCAGCCATAGCAAAGCAGTTAGGGATATCACAGTCTACTGCAGTAACTTGCGTTAAGCCTAGTGGCACTGTGTCACAGCTTACTGACGCGGCATCAGGTATACATGCTAGGCACAATCCATATTACATACGTACTGTTCGCGGAGACAATAAAGATCCTATAACACAGTTTCTTATATCTCAAGGCATACCTGCTGAACCTGATGTAACGAAACCTGAATCAACAACAGTATTTAGTTTTCCTATGAAAGCACCAACTGGTGCAGTAACTAGAACACAAATGAACGCCATTGAGCAGTTAGAATTATGGCTAACTTATCAGCGTTATTGGTGTGAACACAAGCCATCCGTATCCATCACTGTCAAAGAACACGAATGGATGGAAGTAGGTGCTTGGGTATATAAATATTTTGATGAAGTATCAGGTGTTTCATTTTTCCCTCACAGCGATCACACGTATGAACAGGCTGTTTATCAGGATATAGATAAAGATGAATACAAAAAGTTCTTGACAAAGATGCCAAAAAATGTAGACTGGTCATTGTTGCAAGAGTTTGAAAAGGAAGACACTACAACAGGTGGACGCGAGTTAGCGTGTACTGCTGGTGTGTGTGAAATTGTAGACATAGAAGCAGCATAATGAAATGTTGGCATTGTAACACAGAGTTAAGGTGGGTTGGGGACCACGATGCAGACGAACTTACGGATAACCGATATACTATACTTAGTTGTTTAGAGTGTCCCAAATGTAAGTCATGGGTTGAGGTTTACTATCCTAATCTTGAACATGAAGATCATAGAAAGGAGAAAATATGAGAGACGTAATAATACGAGGAGCAAGAGCGCATTTTATTGGACATATCAATAAGCATCTAGCTAATATTGAAATATATATGAACAATACGATTGGTATCGGTGAACACTCTGATATCATAGAGACTGTAGAACTAGAACTTGCACAAGTTGCTGACTATCACGATAAGTTAGAGATGCTTGAGAAATATTTTATCAAACCACAACAGAAACAAAATGAAGGAGTTGAGGATGAGGTGGAACAATCTGACTAAATATGATGCGCCTTTGCGTATACAATATCAATCAGGTTATGATGCATTTTATAGGGGTGGGGACTTTGTTCCTGACCCCGATCATAAAAATAGATTTGTATTTATAGAAATGCGTCCTAAGATTAGTCAGAATACTATGCAGTATCGTGAGTGGCAACGAGGCTGGAATACTGCGTACTTTGAGAATCTGAGAAAGGTTAAAAGTCGTGAACAAGCTAGAGCAAGACGCAAATAACTGGATGAGGGAGAGATATATGAGTAACATTACAGCAACGGAGTACCAACGTAAGGCTGCAGAGACTGCCATATTCCCTAAAGAAAAAGCCCTTGAGTATTTAACTCTGGGGCTTACTGGTGAGGCAGGTGAGATTGCCAACAAGGTCAAGAAATTGATTCGTGACGGTGCAGATAGAGAAGAGCATCACGCTAAACTAAATGCTATTGGTCACGAGATTGGAGATGTTATGTGGTATTGTGCAATGATAGCAAGAGAAGTGGATATGAATCTTGGTAGGGTCATGGAAGACAACTTGGACAAACTGGCAGACAGGAAAGCTAGGAACCGCCTACAGGGTGACGGTGACAATCGTTAAGATTATACCGTTTGTAGCCATTGGTGGTTGGTTGCTATATGCTTTTGGTATGGGTTTGTTAAACGATATATGTAATTGCGCAAAAGATTATGATGGTTGGTGGCGTTAAATTATTCTGCAGTTCTTGCAAGTCTACGCCCAATTGCTATGGCCTTTTTTAAGTGATTAACATTTGGCTGAAACTCTTGCATCTCAAGAACAGTTCTTCCACCATAATCAGGATGATTCATATAATATTCATCTGCTAAACGTGTAGCTAAGTCAGACATCTTAGTGTATTGTGCGCGATCAAAAGGTGTGAATGGTTTACTCTTATCTTTTTTAGCTTCAATTTCTGCAATTTGCTTTGCTCTTGATCTATACATTTTCATGTATTCATTTAACATTGCTCTCTTTTTATTATCTGACTTATTTAAATATCTTTCAGATGTTACTAATTCACTTATGCGTTTTTCAACTATTGGACCTAAAGATTTTTTTACAGCAGCGTCTGCTACCTTGTCTCCCGATCCCGGCACTATTTGAAATCTTTTAATTCCAAATCTATCAAATTCTATTTCTGCTGCATTTCTTTGTGCCTCTCTTCTACCACCCATGATTTGAGCAGCTAAAGGGCTTTGCCTATATATGTCACCTTCTCGTGTAGGACTTTCTAAAGCAGGTAAACTTTTAGATAATTCTGGTAAGTCTTTTACCACTGTATTTTTTAAAGCACTAACAAATCTATCTTCCGCTGATACACCGTCTGTTTGTTTAGCATCTCTCACAATAGCAGCTTCTGTATCGTAAGCAGCTTGTATATCACGAACCACACGTAGAGGGGTAGCAGCAGCACCAAATAATTCTCCTACGTAACCCCCTACCATTTCATATATTCTTTCTGTTGTTCTTGCATCCTTTTCTTTAAGTAATTCTGCAAAATTATCTATGATAAATGAACTTGCTCCTGTTCTAAATTGTGCGCCAGTAAACGCCTCTAAAAATTCTTTTCCATCTATGGGTGCGGGTTGATCTGAGGTTGATTTTACAATTACATCTGCTAACGCTAGATATGGAGTTAGGGGGAAGAAAGGTCTAAGGTCTGTAGTAGAACCATCATCATTCTTACCCTGATAAAATTTTATATCTTGATTATTAGCACGATACTGCACTGCCATATAAAGTGCGGCAGATCCCATTATACCTTTTGAAAAATCTTGTCTTGCTTCGTCAAAAGCTCTTTGGGCCATCAACGCTTGTTTTTTAGATAGATCTGTTTTACCTAAAGCCTCAGATGCAGCAGCTAATCTTTTAGTGTACGTACCCATCATCGTTCTGTAACCTGCTGTTACTAAACTTGTTGGCATATACTTCATCTGAAATTGTAAAGCGTTTACCATAAACCTAGCAAATGGAAAAGCTGCTGTGCCTACTGGTCCGGGTACGGGTCCAATAGCCTCATTAAACTTTATAAAATAATGTCCCACAGTATCCCCAGCCTTACCTGTGCCGGGTTTAGGCATACGAGCAAATGTAAATGCTAATGAATCATCAACGGCATCAGCCAAAACTTTTGCTGGTAAAGCTCTACCAGAGGCAGCAAACTCTTCTAAACTTTTAAATTGTCCTTTACCCGGATTGTCTACAATTACACCCGCACGGCGCATCCTTTTATCTATAGAATCTGTAAATATAGCCCGTCTAAAAAATAAATCTTGAGCAATGTTTAGACCATTTAAAGTTCTAGTTATATCACTTAGAGACTGATCTGAACCTACTTCCTGTAATGATCTATCCATTCTATTTGCAAGACGAGGATTATGTTTTAACAAAGCATCAGCTAAATCTGCCGTATCGGTTACTTGTGCAAGTCTTGCAACCTTTCCAAAAGCATCTCTGATAATACTTGTTGGGTGCTGCACTGCAACAGTGGGAGCATTTCCAGTCATCCCTGCATCAGCACCTCTACCTATTTGATATAAAGCAGACTCCATTAAGTCAGCCGCTGTATCCATAGTAAGACGTACACCTGCTGTGGCTACGTTACGAACTGTAGTGCTAACTTGTGTAACCATTAACGCTCTACGCTCACGATCAAGTCTTTGTATAAAACCATGAGCTTTACCCATTGGTCCTATGATAGTATCTGCACTTTTATTTCCTATTATAGCCTCTGCTAGTTCTTCATCTACTTCTCTAATACCCTTTAATATTTTGCCTACCTTAGATGCTGTCTGTAGATACTTACCAGCGTCACTAAAACTTGTGCCAAAGGCATCAACAAACTGTTTGTTTGTAATACCTGCTTTTGATATAGCACTTTCTAACGTGTCTGCGTCAATATCTAATGCTGCTAATTCATCAACTAAACCTTTTTTAGTATCGGTTCCTCGTAGCATTTCTACTGTCTGTCTTCTTACTTCTTCTGCACCTTTTCCTTTAGCACCTTTTAGTGAATCAGTTACAATTTTACCTATCAGTTCAGATGCTTTAATATCCGCATCTACCATTGATCCAAGTTTGCCACTCTCTGCCAAGTCTTCAACAATGTTAGTTACGACTTTACCCATGCGTTGCATAAGTTCTGTTCTAAATTGTGCTTCTGTTAAACCACTTTCAGCTTGCTCCCCTAACATATTTAGTGTTTGTCTACCAGCTTCAGTGTCAAAAACTTTTTCATTTGAGTTGGAAATACTTAAATCTTTAGACGTAGCTTCAGCGGTTCTTTTTACAGCGTCTGCTGCAGCTTCTTTTTTCTCAGCAGCTAAACGAGAATTTAAACCTCTTGATATTTTTAATTGTTTAGCACGTGCATCTCTAGCATTTTGTAGTAGTTTATTACCAGATAATCCACCAGACAACTTAGTACCTAATGCGCCAGCACCTAAACCCACAGCACTAACCAGACCAGCACGCATTAAACTTTTTTCTTCCGGTGTTTCATTGCCATATTTTTTAGACAATATTTCTACTTCTTGTAATTTTAAGTCTGCTACACCAGCAACACCTGCTTCCACAGCTATCCCACCAGCAGCTATCTTACCAGCTTTTGTACTTAACATTTTTTTAGCTGATAATTTTGCAGCTTCTTCAATAGCAGCTTTTTTTCCACCTTGTTTTAATGCGGCTACTATCGCACGTGTACCCACGGTTTTTGCAACAGCACCTGCACCAAAACCTATGTAATTTAAAGGATCTGTCAAAAGTGCTTTACCAAAATCACGCATAGCAGAAATTGCACTCGTTCCGCCTTCCTCATAAAATGACGGAAGTTTATCTAATTGGCTATACAAGTAACCAAACTTCATGCGTTCTTCTTCACTTGCGTTACGCACCCAATCAAGTTGTTGCCCTAAATCTATACTATTAAATTCAAACTCGCGAGTGTGGGATAAGAAACGCTCTAAATACTCTTGATCTGTTTCATTCTCTTGTTGTTTCCCTTCTTCCCCTAATCTATCTTCACTATATTCTCTAAGCATTTCCATATAGTCTACATCTGATGACAGTTCTTGAAATGATAAAGTGTCTTCTTCATCCTTAGAGATTACATCAACTACAGCACCAGCAGGTCCAAAAGCATCTTGAACTCCGCCGCGTCTGCCTCGTCCCCTATTTTTAGGGGGTGGTGGGGGAGATAATACTTGAGTTACTTCATTAACCTCTTCGTCAGAAACTTCTTCATCTGAATCAAGAGGCGCATCAACGTCATCTGCTTCAGTACGAAGCAATGCGTCAAAATCAAAGTCTGTTTTTTTCTGCTGCTCTTCTTCCTCTTCAGGTTTTAAGAGTGCATCAAAATCAAAGTCTGTGGTCATGTTAAGAGTCGTCATCCATACTGTCTAATATTTGACTAATTTTTGCTTGAGGAACTCCCGCCGCTACTAAAGCTGCCTGTATCGTTGCTGGTGGAGTGTT
>VTLG01014034.1_pt1 | contig 30589 bp, 36 predicted proteins | sample 4694571 | NCBI WGS metagenome assembly VTLG01 (sample SAMN12604809, study PRJNA352737) | marine metagenome | biome: ENVO:00000447; feature: ENVO:00000209|ENVO:00000569|ENVO:01000036; material: ENVO:00002151; isolation source: viral sequences binned using virsorter ...
GGATCCGAGATCCGAAAGGCTTTCGTTGCTGCAATCGAGGGACTCTCAGACTTATTGGACGCGGTTTCAAATAAGTCTTCTAACGGGTACTTGTTGGCATGTGACGGAAGAAGGGTGCTGGTCGATAGCCGGCACAAAGCCTTAAATTATCTCCTCCAATGTAGTGCTGGCGTAATTGCAAAACGCTGGATGGTAATAGCTAATGATGCTATACACAATGTCCACACTCATCAATTGGCGTTTGTCCATGATGAGTTGCAATACGAAACACCACAAGAAGATGCTGTAAATCTAGGAAATTTACTCGAAGAATCAGCAAAATTGGCTGGAGAATACTACAACTTAAGATGTCCAATCGCAGCCGAATCTAAACAAGGCAAGACATGGGCAGACGTACATTAATTTATGAAAACTAAAAATAAAAGTGATTTTCAAATATATCAATTAGAAAAAAATACTCTAGGAGATTTATGTGAATATCATGTAGCTCTAGAAGCTGCAAAAAGAGGTGCAAAAGTCTATAAAAATATAAGTTGTGTTGGTTATGCCGACTTAATTTTAGAAATAGATGACAGATTCATTCCAATAGACGTAAAAGCGAGATATTGGGTTGACGAAAAAAATAGTTTTCGGACAAAAGCTAGTACTGCACTCTGTCAAGTGGTTTGTGTTGAACCAGATGATGTAAATGGTTGGACAATAAGCTGGCCGCTCAAACATGGCGGAAAAACAAGTGAACATGTTAACTGTCCAGAAGGTTTGGAGGCTTTTTGGGAATGAAATTATTAATAGATTGCGACTACATAGTATATAAATGCTGTGCAAGTGCAGAAACTGAAATAGATTTCGGTGAAGACGTTATTCTTGTAACTTCGCTATTTAGTGAAGCTTATAAATGTGTAGAAAGAGAACTACAAAAAGTTAAAGATGTATTTCCTTTTTATGAAGACATAATCCTCTTTTTCACAAGCCCTAATAATTTTAGGAAAAAAATTTTACCGGAATACAAAGGGCATCGAAATAGAAAAAAGCCCTGTGGATACAAACGTGTCATACAGGAACTTAAGAAAAATTACAAAGTAATTCTTAGAGATACTCTTGAAGCAGATGATGCTATGGGAATCTACGCAACAAAACATACAGGCAATGTTATTGTCAGTCCTGATAAAGATATGCGTCAGATTGCAGGCAAATTATATGACTTCAATGAAACAGTTGACATTACACCTGATGAAGGTGCTAGATGGCATCTGATACAAACAATGGCAGGCGATAACACTGATGGATACAGCGGTGTGCCAGGAATTGGTGTTAAACGTGCTGAACAAATCTTCAAATTAAAAGGCTACACATGGAAAGCAGTTGTAGAAACCTTTGAAGAGAAGGGCATGACAGAAGAGGATGCATTACTTAATGCAAGACTTGCTCGAATATTAACTGTGGATGATTATGACTCAGAAAAAAAAGAACCAATCCTTTGGACCGCCTCCGCCGATTACAAAGTTGACAACAGAACAAGATTTCAAACTGAGACAGTTGGAGATCCTGTTATCCAAACCTGAAACTAGAAAGGAAGACATTGCAATAGTAATGATTGCCCTACAAGAACAAGCATTTGTTCTATCAAATTGTATTAAAAACCTCATAGAAAAATGGCCGAAACCACCAACGACCACGGACCCTCGTACTACAAACGAGGTTCCATTGATGTTTGGGATTTTATTAGAGACCAAGGACTCGGATTTCACCTCGGAAACGTAATTAAATACACATGCAGAGCAGGCTATAAAGACAACCACATAGAAGATTTAAAAAAAGCTATCCACTATCTACAAAATGAAATCGAATACCGAACCAAACATCATAGCTAGGACTGGTCGAGTCCAAAGCTGGATTGATAATCCCACCTCACGTCTACCCGTATCATGCACGATCTTCGTAGTTGAAGATTCAATGGAAGGAAAAGATGGAATCGAAGCAAGCTGGCGTTTTGTTAGCCATGCTCTACGCTTTGGAGCGGGAGTCGCAGTCCACCTGTCGAAACTTAGACCGGCGGGAACAAGAACAAATAAGGGACCTGATACTCTCGTTGCATCAGGACCCGTCTCATTCGCAAAAATTTACTCAACCTTAAATGAAATACTTAGGAGAGGTGGTACGTACCGTAACGGTGCCTGCGTTCTACACCTTGATATTAATCACCCCGATATTATTGACTTCGTGCAAGTCAAAAGACAAGAACTCCCATGGGTTAAACGATGTGTTGACCTCACCAGAGAACAGTGGTCTAATACAGAAACTGGAACAAAGGAAGCAATTATACAAGGAATTGCTAGGGGAGACATCTGGCTCAACAAAATAAAATATGACAATGACGGAAACAGAATCTGGAGCAACGTCTGTCTTGAGGTTTACTTGCCCTCACGCGGAACGTGCCTCCTACAACACCTTAATATGTCAGCCTGTCGTATCGGCGACTTACGAGAAGGTATGCGTAAAGGTATGTCAGATTTGTGCGAGCTCCATAGTCGGACAGGGATTGAAGAATCTGGAGAGTATCTTGCACCAGATATCGACAGGCAAGTTGGATTCGGACTCTTAGGTCTAGCCAACTTTTTAGCAAATAACAACATTACATATGCCGAGTTTGGTAAGGCACTTGAAGCAACTAATGATGCTCAACCTTACGAAGGATACGCAGGGTTAGCTGCGCGTGAACTTTACCTCGGCATACAAGAAGCAGCTAACGTAGCAAGAGAGAATAACATGGTTAGAGCATTTGCCATAGCTCCGACAGCTAGTTGTTCTTATAGAAGTAGAGATCTCCATGGCTACACAGCAACTCCTGAGATCGCACCTCCTATAGCACGTACAGTTGACAGGGATTCAGGTGAGTTTGGGGTAGAACAAGTAAAATATGGCAACGTAGAAATAGCCAGCGAGGTAGGCTGGGATGCTTATAAATTAGTAGCTGATCAAATTATGATCATGCTTGAAAGAACTGGATTGCTTCATGGCTATAGCTTCAACAGTTGGAGTGACATGGTGACTTACGATGAAGCTTTTATCGAAGAGTGGCTAAATAGCCCACAGACTTCGCTCTATTATTCTCTACAAGTAATGGGCGATACTCAAGATAAGTCTGATGCTTACGCAGCATTAGATCAATCCGAAGTTGATGATTACTTGGCAGAAATAATGAGCAACAACCCTGATGAAATAGCTTGTGACTGTCAACAATGAACCCCTACGAAAAATTATTAAATAGAAAAAGGAAATGGACACCGGTCCAGACCACAAAAGGAAAACTTAAATATGGCGCAGAAGAAACGATATACCGTGCTCTCGCTGTACGCAACATGGAATGTCCAGTTGGCGCGTTTGTATCTGATTCACTCTCTGAGATTCCTGAGAAAAGTAGAGAGCTATTGGAATCAAACATAAAAGACGAGGACAACCACGATTTAGCACTTGGATATATCGCGAACGCAATAGGCGTAGATGATAAAGCTGAAGCCGAGGCACTACGCCTTAGAGATGCATGGATAGAACATCCAGATCACACAATATTAAAAGCATTAGTAATAGAAAGAGCAATCTTTTTTGTCTTGCTTCCCTTCTTTAGGTTTAATGGTGATGCTGGATTAAGAACTGTCAGCGCAGATATATCTAGAGACGAACAAATACATGTAGCTACAAACAGTCTCGTTTGTGCAGAGCTTGGGCTAAAACCTAGTCAGAGCCTGGATAAATTAAGAAAAGCTACGATCAATTGGATCATGCAACCTTTAAATCAAATACATGACGATCAATATTTGAGCAAAAAATTTTGGCTCGATGCTAGTGATCGTTTGATGTATGAAGGTAAAGCTCCAGAATTTAATGAAACCAAGGCTGCAAGAATGCCAGCTTTCTTTGAACATGCAAACACAAATCTCCCTCAGTACTCTTAGGCTTCATAACGAAAGGTTAGACAAGCTACTTATAAAACTTGAGGAAAATTTTGGTTGGAAACCTATCCATCCCAAAGAAGACGTACAAACAATAATGTACCGAGCTGGTCAAGCCAGTGTAATTGATTATATAAAGTCCATAATGGAGGATGAAATTTAATGTGTATCTTTAGAGCACCTAGACCACCTGAGCCACCAGCACCTTTACCACCAGCACCTGTACCTCCAGCTCCACCAGCTCCACCAGCACCTATACCTGAGCCAACAGTTAAACCAGTCAACCCTGCAATTAGGGAAGCACAGTCTAAGCTCGGCACAAAGAAAGGTAAGAAAGGAAGTACAGCAGATTTAAGAATAGATAAGAATTTTACTCTACAAGATTTTAGTAAAGTTCCATTAAATACAGGAAATACAAATACTACTGGAGGTATCCAATAGTGAAAGCACGAGAGAGATACAATCAGCTCACAACCGCACGTCAAATGTTCCTTGATAAAGCGGTTGAATGTTCTGAACTCACGTTGCCTTATTTAATTGATGACGATATATCATCAAGACCAAACCACAAATCATTAACCGTACCTTGGCAATCAGTAGGAGCCAAGTGTGTTGTGACTTTAGCTGCAAAACTTATGCTTGCAGTTCTCCCACCACAGACAAGTTTCTTCAAGCTACAGGTACGTGATGACAAGTTAGGAGAAGAACTAGACCCAACAATAAGAAGTGAATTAGATCTTTCTTTCTCAAAGATGGAGAGAATGATCATGGATTATATAGCTGCCAGTAATGATCGAGTAGCAGTACACCAAGCATTAAAACATTTAATTGTTGGTGGTAATGCACTTATCTTTATGGGCAAGGATGGTCTTAAAACTTTTCCTTTAACTAGATATGTCATTAACAGAGATGGTGATGGTAACGTTTTAGAGATAGTTACAAAGGAACTTATTAGTCGAAAGGTTTTGGACATTGAGCTACCAGAACCACAGCCAAATACTGGCATTGACGAAAGCTCTACAACAAATGATGATGTCACTATATATACATACGTCAAACTAGATAAATCTAGTGGCAGATGGGTATGGCATCAAGAAGCATTTGATAAAATCATTCCTGATTCAAGAAGTACTGCACCTAAAAACGCCAGTCCCTGGTTGCCTTTACGGTTCAATACAGTTGATGGAGAAGACTATGGTCGTGGAAGAGTAGAAGAATTTTTAGGAGATCTTAAATCACTTGATGGTTTAAGCCAATCACTAATCGAAGGAGCAGCAGCTGCCTCGAAGGTTGTCTTTTTAGTCAGCCCTAGTTCAACTACCAAACCAGCCACCATTGCAAAGGCTGGAAACGGAGCCATCGTTCAAGGTAGACCTGAAGATGTTGCAGTTATCCAAGTAGGAAAAACTGCTGACTTTTCAACAGCCGCAAACATGGCAACAGCTATTGAGAAAAGATTGTTAGAAGCTTTCCTTGTTATGAATGTAAGGAATGCTGAAAGGGTTACAGCTGAAGAGGTACGCCTTACTCAACTGGAACTTGAGCAACAGCTTGGAGGAATATTTTCATTACTCGTAATCGAGTTTCTTATTCCATATCTCAATAGAACATTATTAGTTTTACAAAGATCAAATCAGATTCCAAAATTACCTAAAGATATTGTTCGTCCAACAATCGTTGCTGGAGTTAATGCTCTAGGTCGAGGACAAGATAGAGAATCATTAACTGCCTTCGTGGGAACTATTGCACAAACATTAGGACCAGAAGCATTAGTGCAATACCTTAATCCGCTTGAAGCTATTAAACGTTTAGCTGCTGCACAAGGTATTGATGTACTTAATCTTGTTAAGACTGAACAACAATTAGCAGAAGAACAACAGGCTGCACAACAGCAAGCTGCACAACAATCTTTAGTTGATCAAGCTGGACAAATGACTGGCAGTCCTTTAATGGACCCAACCAAAAATCCACAACTAATGGATGAAGAACAACCACCTATGGAAGAATAATGGCAGAAACATTAACAGTAAATGACACTCCACAACAAGAAGGTTTAACTTCTGAAGAGCAAGACTCTTTGCAAGTTGGGGAGAAGATGGTAGAACAGCAAGGTGAATTACTTGCTGGTAAATATAAGAATGCCGAAGATTTAGAAAAGGCATACGTAGAACTTCAAAAAAAATTAGGAGATAAAGAAGATGCCGTATCACAAGAAGGGCGGGAAGAAACCGAAGAAGTAAAAGACGAATCGGAAGAAGAACCTAAAGCTGAGAAGAGCGAAGCAGTTACATTATTGGAATCTGCTAACGAAGAATACTTTGCTAACGGAAATAAATTATCACCAGAAACTCTTGAAAAATTTTCTGCAATGAGTAGCCAAGATTTAGTTCAGGCTTACATGGAGATGCAAAAGAATGCACCACCAGCTCAAACAGAAGTAGATGTTAATACAGCAGAGATTAATAAGATTCAAAACTCAGTTGGAGGAGAATCTGAATATCAGAAGTTAGTCCAATGGGCTGGAGAGAATCTTAAAGAACATGAAGTAAAAGCCTTCGATGATTTAGTAGGCACAGGCAATGCAGCTGCAATTCAACTAGGCGTTGATGCACTTAAATCTAAATACGATACTGCAAACGGCTATGAAGGACGCATGCTATCAGGCAAAGCTGCTGATACTTCCGGAGATATATTTAAGAGTCAAGCACAGTTAGTTAAAGCTATGTCAGATCCTCGCTATGACGATGATCCCGCATACCGACAGGATGTCATAGCAAAACTTGATCGCTCAGACCTTCAATTTTAATGAAAACAAAAGACTTAGATACGCTACTTGAAAACGAGTATGCGTACGAACCACCTATACAACTATTACCAAAACAAAAAACCATGACACCCGAAGCAGAAAGGTTTAATGGCTGGGCAGCAATGCTTGGCTTCGTAGCAGCTCTAGGAGCCTACGTAACAACAGGACAAATAATTCCAGGAATTTTCTAATGGCAGCAATCTCACTTACAAGAGAAAGCACACAATCCAATTGGCAGAAGTTTTGCGAGTGGGTTACTAGCACAGAGAACCGCCTATATGTAGGTTGGTTTGGTGTGTTAATGATCCCTTGCTTACTAGCTGCTACTACTTGCTTTATACTCGCCTTCATCGCAGCACCGCCTGTAGATATAGATGGCATACGTGAACCAGTTTCCGGTTCTTTAATCTATGGAAACAATATTATTTCAGGAGCAGTCGTCCCCTCCTCTAACGCAATCGGACTACATTTTTATCCGATCTGGGAAGCCGGCACACTGGACGAGTGGCTATATAATGGCGGACCATATCAACTTATTGTCTTTCACTTCTTAATAGGAGTAGCAGCATACGCTGGTAGACAGTGGGAACTATCTTACAGATTAGGAATGAGACCATGGATATTCGTAGCATATACAGCACCACTATCAGCAGCTCTTGCTGTGTTTCTCGTTTACCCATTTGGGCAAGGGAGTTTTAGTGATGGTATGCCTCTTGGTATCTCTGGTACTTTTAACTTTATGTTCGTATTCCAAGCAGAACATAATATACTCATGCACCCATTCCATATGGCTGGTGTTGCTGGGGTATTCGGTGGATCTCTTTTCTCTGCTATGCACGGAAGTTTGGTTACTTCCTCACTTATTGCAGAAACGACAGAGGAGGTCTCACAGAACTATGGCTATAAGTTTGGGCAAGATGAAGAAACATATAATATTGTCGCTGCACACGGGTACTTTGGGAGACTAATTTTTCAGTATGCGAGTTTCAATAACAGTCGTTCTCTTCATTTCTTTCTTGCTACTTGGCCGGTTGTTGGCATATGGCTGACATCTATGGGTATTTGCACAATGGCATTTAACCTAAATGGATTTAACTTTAACCAGTCAATAGTAGATAGTAATGGGAAGGTAGTACCTACTTGGGCTGATGTAGTCAACCGAGCTAACCTCGGATTTGAAGTTATGCATGAAAGAAATGCACACAACTTCCCACTTGACCTAGCTTCTGCTGAGTCAACACAAGTTGCACTAACAGCCCCACAAATTGGTTGAAAAATTTTTGTTTATATCTAACTTTAATCACTAACTTATTTATATGCTCTGGCGTTATCCGCCATTGGAACAGTATGAAAACACAAGATCCAGAAATTCTAAAACTACAGACACAGGTAGATAAATTACTAGAGAAATATAGACAAGAAGAAGTTCCTGAATATAAGGAACCAGAGGGAGAACCCTCATACTAGCCACGTCCGTTCATCCCTTCGGGGACGCATGACTCCTAAGCATGGAACGGGGCTTAGGTATATGGAGATGACACATGAAAGTTACTTTCGTATATCGTGGCGTTGCTTACACAAGAGTAATCGGTTAAAGCCGATCAGGGAGGTGCGAGTCCTCCCTACTCAATTTGGCTTTTTGCCCTCCAAGGAGGATACCAATCAGCCGTCTAGACGGTGGGACAGACCACAATCTCAATGAGTCTAAGTAAGACTCGCAACTTTTTACGTACGTAGACGAACAAATATACCTTTTATTTTTAACTGAAAAATGGCTAATGCTAATCAAGTTGCCTTAGGTAGAAGTAATCTATCTACAGGTACTGGTTATGGTGGTGCTACCGATAAGTACGCCCTGTATCTGAAGCTGTTCAGTGGGGAAATGTTCAAAGGCTTCCAACACGAGACTATCGCTAGAGATCTCGTAACTAAGAGAACCTTAAAGAACGGTAAATCTCTACAGTTCATCTATACAGGTCGTATGACAAGTTCCTTCCATACGCCAGGAACCCCTATATTGGGTAATAGTGACAAGGCTCCTCCAGTCGCAGAAAAAACAATTGTGATGGATGACCTACTTATCAGTTCTGCATTCGTGTATGACCTAGATGAAACTCTTGCTCACTACGAATTAAGAGGAGAAATATCTAAGAAGATTGGATATGCTCTTGCTGAAAAATATGACAGATTAATCTTCCGTTCAATTACACGTGGAGCTAGATCTGCTTCTCCAGTTTCTGCTACAAACTTTGTAGAACCTGGCGGAACACAAATCAGAGTTGGTTCAGGTACTAATGAATCAGACGCTTTTACTGCTAGTGCACTAGTGGATGCATTCTATGATGCAGCTGCTGCAATGGACGAAAAAGGAGTTAGCTCTCAAGGTAGATGCGCTGTTCTAAACCCTCGTCAATACTACGCACTTATACAGGACATCGGTTCTAACGGTCTAGTAAACAGAGACGTTCAGGGTTCTGCTCTACAGAGTGGTAACGGTGTTATCGAAATCGCTGGAATCCACATCTACAAATCTATGAATATTCCTTTCTTAGGTAAGTATGGTGTTAAGTACGGCGGTACAACAGGTGAGACAAGTCCTGGAAATACAGGATCTCATATTGGACCTACACCTGAGAACGCAAACGCAACAGGCGGAGTTAACAATGACTACGGTACTAACGCTGAGTTAGGTGCTAAGTCTTGTGGACTTATCTTCCAAAAGGAAGCTGCTGGTGTTGTTGAAGCAATTGGACCACAAGTTCAAGTAACAAACGGTGACGTTTCTGTAATCTACCAAGGTGATGTGATCTTAGGTCGCATGGCTATGGGTGCTGATTACTTAAACCCAGCTGCTGCTGTTGAACTATATGTTGGTGCTACTGCTCCTTCTGCATTCTAATTTATACATTTATCGGGGACCTTCGGGTCCCTTTTTTTTTATCTATGGCTACCACAACAATACAACCCGATACCGAACTATCCGCAGTTAACTCAATCTTGGGTAGCATAGGTCAATCGCCCTTGACTACGCTCAACTACAACAACCCAGAAACAGCATTTGTTTATAACTTATTAGTCGAAGCAAACAAAGATGTACAGGGTGAAGGATGGCATTTTAATACTGAGGATCATGTACTTGTGACCCCAGATGCAACGACTAAATATATAAATGTTCCTAGTAACTATCTACGTTATGACTTGCATTCTGGTCACGTTGATAAGTCTATGGATTTAGTAAAAAGAAATGGAAGACTATACGACAAGGTAGGTCATACAGATCAATTTGACGATGATCTTTATCTTGATATTGTTACTCTCTATCCATTTGAAGACGTACCACCAATATTTCAAAGATACATAATCTCGAAAGCTGCTGTTCGTGCAGCTACTCAGCTCGTTGCCAATAGAGAATTGGTTGGACTTTTACAAGTACAAGAACAAGCTGCTAGGGCAAATGTTCTCGAATATGAATGTAATCAAGGTGATCACTCCTTTATGGGCTGGCCGCATGAAAGTTCATACAGACCTTATCAACCTTACAAAGCACTACAAAGATAATGGCAAGTGTTACTCAAACAATACCTACACTGACTGGTGGTTTATCTCAACAGCCAGATGAACTGAAGATTCCTGGACAAGTCAGTGTCGCTAATAATGTGATTCCTGACGTAACACATGGTTTATTAAAGCGTCCAGGAGGGAAGTTAGTTGCATCTATTAGTGATAATGGAACCGCAGCTTTAAATTCACAAACTAACGGTAAATGGTTTTCCTATTATCGTGATGAAACAGAAAGTTATATAGGACAAGTTTCTAGATCGGGCGATATAAATATGTGGAGATGTAGTGATGGTCAAGCAATGACTGTTAACTATGACTCAGGTACTGCTACTGCTTTAACTACATATCTCACACATACAAATGACGAAGATATACAAACACTAACTCTTAATGACTATACATTTTTAACTAACAGAACTAAGACAGTAGCTATGTCTTCAACAGTTGAACCTGTTAGACCCCCTGAAGTTTTTATAGATTTAAAAGCTACAGCTTATGCAAGACAGTATGCAGTTAATTTATTTGACAACACAACTACTACAGCTGTTTCAACTGTAACGAGGATAGATGTTGAACTTATTAAATCAAGTAATAATTATTGTCATACTGATGGTTCATTAAGAAGTAGATCGCAAAGAATAACTGATAATACAAGATGTAGTTCAAGTGCTGGAGATGGTAGAGATGCTTATGCTCCTAACGTTGCGACTAAACTATTTAACGTAACAGATGGAGCCAGTCTTACTGATGAAGCAAATTCTGGTAGTCATACATATACTATTGACGTTAAAGATTCCAGTAATAATTCAGTTAATAGAGGAGTAAACCTATATTTCAGAATTAGAACTGTCGGACAATCAGTTCCTTTCACAACTGGTTCTGGTAGTAGTGCAACAACTACATACCAAGCCAGATATACCACTACCTTTGATCTCTTATATGGGGGTACGGGTTGGCAACAAGGTGATTATTTTTACGTTTGGATGAAAGATGGTTATTACAAAATAACTGTTGAAGCAATTAGTACAGCAAATGTACAGGCAAACTTAGGATTAATTAGACCTAACCCAACACCATTTGATACAGAAACAGCAGTAACAGCTGAATCAATTATTGGTGATATTCGTACAGCTATTATTGCGACTGGTAATTTTACTTCTGCAAATGTTCAACAGATTGGAACTGGTTTATATGTAACTAGACCTTCCGGAACATTTAACGTTACAGCTCCTTCAAGTGATCTGCTAAGAGTTATGTCTGGTGAGGTATCTAATGTAGATGATTTACCTTCTCAATGTAAGCATGGATATGTTGTAAAAGTTGCTAATAGTGAAGCAGATGCTGATGATTATTACGTTAAATTCTTTGGTCATAACAACAGAGATGGAGACGGAGTATGGGAAGAATGTGCAAAACCAAGCAGAAATATAGAGTTTGATAAAGGCACTATGCCTATCCAATTAGTTAGACAGGCTAATGGTACATTTACTGTTTCACAAGCTACTTGGGAAAATGCTGAAGTGGGGGATGAATTAACTAATCCCAATCCTTCCTTTGTTGGTAAAACAGTAAATCAATTAGTTTTCTTTAGAAATAGATTAGTCTTCCTAAGTGATGAAAACGTAATCATGTCAAGACCTGGCGAGTTTTTTAACTTCTGGTCCAAGACTGCTACAACATTTACACCTCAAGATGTTATAGATCTTGCCTGTAGTTCTGAATATCCAGCAATTGTTTATGACGGTATTCAGGTTAATGCTGGATTATTGCTATTTACTAAAAATCAGCAGTTTATGCTGACTACAGACAGTGATATTTTAAGTCCTGAAACTGCAAAGATTAATGCAGTATCATCCTATAACTTTAATGAAAAAACACATCCTGTTTCTTTAGGTACTACTGTTGCATTTATAGATAATGCTAATCAATTTACTAGGTTCTTTGAAATGTCTAATGTTGTTAGACAGGGTGAACCTGATGTAGTTGATCAAAGTAAAGTTATCTCAAGATTATTAGATAAAAATATCAGTTTAGTTTCAGTATCCAGAGAAAATTCAGTTGTATTCTTTAGTCAAAAAGATACAGATAAAATTTATTGTTTTAGATATTTTACTTCTGGAGAGAGACGTTTATTACAAGCTTGGTCTACATGGACAATAACAGGAGATATTCAATATCACTGTATGTTAGATGATGCTTTATATGTTGTTACTCGTAATAATACTAATAAGGATCAGATTGTTAAATATTCTTTAAAGCTTGATGATAATGGACATTTTGTAACTGATACACAAGGCACTACCAGTACAGATGATGACAGTATTTATAGAGTACATTTAGATCACTCTTCCTCTGTTACAGCTGCATCAAATACTTATAACACTACAACTATTAAAACTACAATTCCAAAACCTAATGGATATGAAAGTACAAAACAGTTAGTAGCTTATGACACTGATGCTGGAAACGATTTAGGTAGATATGCATTAGTTACTGTATCTGGTTCTAATTTAGAAATTCCAGGAAATTGGTCAAACAACTCTTTTATAATTGGTTATCTATATGAGATGGATGTACAAATTCCAACCTTATATGTAACTCAACAAGTAGGAGATAAATATAGATCTGATGCTAAATCCTCACTTATTGTGCATAGGATTAAGTTTAGTTTTGGACCTCTTGGAGTTTATTCAACAACTATACAAAGAGATGGGAAACCAGATTTTACTGAAACAAAGGAGTTAGGACTAGCTGGCGTTGTAGGCGCAAGTAGATTACCAATTGTTCCTGAAGTAATAGAAACAGTTCCTTGTTATGAGAGAAATACAAACCTAAAAGTAAACGTTAAATCAGAACATCCAGCACCAGCCACACTTTATTCACTGGCATGGGAAGGAGACTTTACAAATAGATTTTATAAACGTGTCTAAATTTATTCACCCAGTTACAAAGGAAGCTGCATTAGATGTGGCTTCCAATCTTTTACCAGATGACCGCAGGGAAGTTGAAGAGGGTCATGGACATGATCCTGTTAAGGTAATCCCACTATGTGCCGCGTATGGAGATAGTGTTTATTTTACAGTTCCCAACGGTGACTTAGCCGGAGTAGCCGGCGTACAGGAAGATGGCAGAATCTGGATGCTATGTACACCCGCTATTCACAAGTACCCACTAACTTTTGCAAGAGAAGCTAAAAGATATGTGGAAAGTAGAGAAGAGAAGTTGCTCTGGAATATCGTTGATAAACGAAACAGAGTTCATATAAAACTACTCAGATTCCTTGGGTTCAAATTTTTAAGGGAATTAAAACACGGACCTAATCAATTACCCTTTATGGAGTTTTGCCGTGTGTTTAGGAGCGGCTGCTAAGACAGCTAATGAAAATGCTCGTAGAAGATACAAATACGAGAACGAAAGGAGAGAGCGTAACTGGATGCAAACTATGTCCATTTATAATGCTCAAAAAGTTAAATATGATGAAGACGTACAAAATGCTGGTTTAGCTCAAGCTCAAGTTAAGACTGATCAGCAAGAAGCAATGGACCTTGCCAGAGGTGAGGCTCAAATTAAGTACGCTGAACTATTTAGAAAATTATTAAATGATAGTACTTACGGAAAATTAGTAGCTTCTGGTCAAACTGGTCAATCTACTAGAAGACGAGCCACCATGGATTATGCAAAATATGGTCGAGATGTAAGTGATATTGCAAGAAGATTAACTCTTAATGATAGAGAATTAGCACGTAAAAGTTCAGCACAAATCTCTAAATATAAACAGTTTAAAGACGAGGCATTTGCCAAAGTTGCATTTCAACCTATTCCAGATGTTGCACCACCACAACCCGCTATGCGTAATGTTGGAGCTGAAGCATTTATGCAAGGTCTATCAATTGCTGCAAGTGTTGCAACCGCTGGTGGACAAGGTGGATTAAAATGGTGGGGGAATTAAATGACAAACAGTTTTTTTAATTTTACAGAAGCTCCTGATTTTGCAGCTGCAATTGGAGCCACTTATGAGTCTGTTAATACAAGTTATGACAGGCGTGAAGAGCTAGAGCAAGAGAACGATGAAGTTCGATTAAAGAATGCCGAGACACTAGAAAAATTACCAGAGGAAATTATCAAAACACTTCCCACGGTAAAGAAAGCAGTTGATGCAATTAATAAGAAAAGAAGAGAAGCTCTTTTAGCTAAAGGTTACGATGGTATTGATCAAGAACTTATAGATAAAGATAAGGAAAGTTTAAATACACTTTTCAATATTGGTAAGGCTGAAAACTTTATAAAAAATGAAGCTTTAAAAAATGGTGATAATGTCACCTATGAAACTATAGATCTCAGTGGTCCTCATGGAACAAGAAGGCGACTTCTGATGATTGAGGAAATCAAACAAAGATTTGCAACTGAATTTAATCCTTGGGTTACAAAAAATTATCCAGCTGGATTTAATACTGTCCAAGAATCAAGATTAGCTTTTGATAGATATAAACAAGGTATTCTTAACAATGCTGATGAACTTGGTTTTAATTTAAGGTTTGTTAAAAGTCAATTAAACGACACCTTTAATACTGTTGAATCTACATTCTACGAAACTACAAATACAGCAATAACTTCTAAAAATGTTCTTAAAGAACAGAGCAGAATGATTAGTGAAGTTACTACTGCTTTAAACTCTGAAAATCCATTACAAGCTTTTATAGAAGCATCAGAATATAATATTGGTTACTTTGAAGGCAACATAGCCAAAGCTGAAAGAGCATTCATAAACATAGGTATTATGGGTATGAAGAAAGGGGTGGTTAATATTGATAAATTTGAAAGTGTATTGTTTGGAGAAGTAACTGCTAAGGGAGATAAGACAAGAATATTAATAGATAAGTTAGGTGGAGGAGAAGAAAATAGATTATGGGCTGAAAGTGTTCTTAACGAAATAGAGAATGCTAAAAAAGGTGTTTTTGACAACAAAGAATTAAATAGAACTAACTATGCAAAAGGTTTTGTAGAAAAAATACAGGAGATAGAAAACGAGAGTAAAACTCGTATGACTAAAGTTGAGTTAGCACGACACGTTACTGAAAATTGGGACATAACTCAAGGTGGAAGTAACCTTCCTGAATTTGTTAAAAATAGATTTGCTAAAGAAACAGGTGACGATATTCTTATCAAAGCAGAATTAGATTACAAGCTTGATAAGGGTATACCTATTACAGAACGAGAAGTACTTAAACTAAGTGACCCATTTGTTGAAGCACAGTACTTAACTAAAGTTAAAGATGGAAATCCTCTTGCACCATCTAGTGATTTTAAAGCTCTTGCTAAGAGTCAAATTAAAGGTTATGCAACCGTACATGCAAAACAACAAGGGGTAGCCCCTGGAAAAGAATCTCCACAATGGAATAACATCTTGGAGAATGCTGAACGTGAATATCCATTATTGTATGCTAAGTATGCGAAGACTGCTGACAGTCCAGTAGATGCTCATATTCTTGCTTTACAAGATATAGAGGAAAGAACAAATAAGGGAGTCTACGATAATTTAGTTGCAAATAAAAATGCAAATGAAGAAAGAAATATAAACCTTATGAAGGCTGAAGAACATATAAAAGTAATTGCAAAAGGAGATCTAAATGCTACTGGTCTTCTTTATGGTACTGAAGAAATAATTAAAGAAGCTGCTGAGTTACCAACAGGTACAACACATTTTTTCTATGATCAACTTGCAAATAGTATTCCTGGCGTAACTGGAGCTGATATTCAATATAAACAATTAGAGATATATAACAAAGCAAATAAGTTAGAAAAACCAATTAAGTCTGAAGTTTTACTTGCTTATGAAAAACTAGATCCATCAGTTCAATTTTATCTATCCCATCACCCATCTCCAGCAAAAGTAGCTAGAGCAAAGATTGAAGCATTTAAAGACGATGCACAGATTGATTATGATGAAATTGAATTTTTATTACCAGCTGCTAAACGCGTTGTAGACACTATGATTCGTGAAGAAGGTGGAGGTAGTCTATTACAGGGTATTTCTACTGAAGACTTCATGTCATTAGATGATGATCTAAAAGAAAAACTTATACCTACTCCACAATGGGGTCAAGGTGAAGCACCACAAGAAGGTAGTTGGCAGAAGGTCAAAGGTCAAAGAGGATACTATGTTTATGAAAATGGTGAATGGATTAGAAGAGGACAAAAAGGTCCAAGTCCAAAACTTAAATATGATGGACCTGTTGGTACATATAAAGATTTAGACGGCTTCTATAAAGATGGACCAAATACTGTTGCTAAAGCTGGACCAACTTATAAATCATGGAAGCAGCTTTCTGATGGTACATACATTAGATTCAATGGAAAAGAATGGGTTGAAGCTGTAGGTAATATGGCAATAGTTGATGACAGTAAACCTCAATATGATGACTACTATAGACCTGAAGATTGGGCAGAAAAAGTTGGCATTGAAGGTGATAAGTACTCAGGAGAAGTAGAAGGATATATAGATAGGAACGGTAACTTTAAAAAAATTTAAGTAAATTACTACGGTAATGCATTATGAGTTCTGATTATCAGATTGACATTGATGCTCAAGCTATACAGGATTCTGCACTTGAGTTCAATGAAATATATGAGGAGAATGAAAGGAATGAAGCTCTGAGAAAAGAGCAAGAACTTTTACTCCAACAACAACAGGAACAAGCTCAAGCTGAGTTTGATGATCCTAGAAATAAAGAAGGTGGTGGTGGATTAAGAGGTATTTCTAAGGAAATCCGATCTGCTATAGGTGGAGGATTGCAAGATACTGCATCCTCTATCGTCACCCTACCTGAGAGAGCCATTGATATGTTCAGTGGTGAGATGGTACAAGAACAGCAAACAGATGAAGGCTACGGTGCAGAGTGGGATGATTGGTTTGTAGATGATGCAAATCCGATTGAAACTAAGACATGGTGGGGAAGTGCTCTAAGGAGTCTTGTTCACTTTGGTTCTATGGCTGCTGCTATTATTCCAGCTGCAAAAGTAGCTGGTGTTTCAGCTGCAACTACAGCACTGGGAAGTTTAGTAAGAGGTGCTGGAGTCGGTGCTGTATCTGATGTTATTTCTAAATATTCACAAGAAGATAACGGTCTAGCTATTTTGCGAGATCGTGTCGGCATGATTGATACACCATTAGCAACTAAAGAACATGATCACCCTGCAATGAAGACATTGAAAAATGTTGTAGAAGGTATGGGTATTGGTGTGATATTCGATGGTGTAGGTATAGCTTTAGGTAAAGGTTTAAAGAGAACAAAAATAAATAAAGCTGGACAAGAAGTTGTAGAAGATGGAGTTGAAGATGCTGTAAATCGAGCAACTGCTAGAGAAACAAATGTCAATACACAGATTGATGAAAAAGCTGCATTGCAAGCTCAATCAATGAGAGGACAATATGGTGGTTATAAAAACAAACCTATATCTGATCCATGGCAAGCATCTCCAAACTCTACTGGTGAAGCAGCTGATGTTTTTTATCAGAAGCAGAAAATAGATACTGATTGGGGATCTCAACATGGTTCTACTGATAGTCCCTTTACTCAACGTCAGATAGAAAATCTTTCTGAAAGTGCGGATATTGCAGAGAAAGAAATGGTAGATCTACTAAAACCATTTATGTCTGATGCAAGAATCCAAGCAGAGATTAAGGGATTAAAAAGTGGTCAATCACTAGCAGATAAATTCTATGACTCTATAAGAAGAGCGCATGAGGTAATGAATGGTAGGGAACGTTTGGAAGATATAGACCCAGATATGTTTGCTGCATTTGATGCTAGAAGTGACACTATTAAAGGTAAAAAAGTTTGGCAGACAGCTGATGTTTTAGCAGCTGATTTTGTTATTGGAGCGTTATTTAGAAAAGCTAGAGATCATGGTATTGCTGGTAGAGAACTATTTGAAATTGCTGATTTAGCAGATGTAGATGGTCCAGCTAAAGCTTTATATGACACTCTTGTTGGTGCAGTGATCCAAAGAAAAATAGCATCATACACAAGAGGTATGGAATTAAAAAACCTCGATATACGTAACCCTGCAAATAAACAGGCTTTAAAAGATGCTGTTAATGCTGAGATAGATAAAACAAAACTTGCTTATCAAGTAGCTTTTAAATATGCTGGCGATAATCAAGATGACAGTTTATTCAGAGCATATTATGAAGCTGTCTCAATGAGTAATGACATTCATAACTTTGATGATTTTGATGCATTTATAAAGAGAAAGCTTAAAGGTGGAGAGTTAAACGGAAAAGTTAGATCTGGTGTTCTTATAAAAGAGCTACAAGGTGTAATGATTAATAGTGTTCTTAGTGGACCTAAAACTTCAGTAAGAGCAATTATGGGTACAGGAACTGCTACGTTCTTAAGACCTTTCTCACAAGTTATTGGTGCTACTCTTACCGGAGATAAAACCACACAAAGAGCTGCTTTAGCAGCGGTGAGTGGCATGATGGAATCTATTCCAGAAGCTTGGAAAGTATTTAGTACTAAATTAAATTCTTACTGGTCAGGAGATATATCAACTATTAAAACTAGATTTAATCAAGTAACCAAAGGCGATGAACAATGGGCAATGCTTGGTGACTGGATAGAAAATAGTGGTAGAGCAAGTGCTTCAGATAAAGCTGCATATTATATGGCTAATCAGGCTAGAGCTTTGAATGACAATAAGTTTCTTACTTATTCAACAAAGATAATGGCTGCTACTGATGACACATTTGGATTCATATTGGCTAGATCTAGAGCAAAAGAAAAGGCAATGCGCCTTGCTATGGATGAATTAAATGTGGGTAATATTACTGAAATAACTCCAGATCTTTTAAAAAATGCACAAGATAAATTTTATGCACAGATAACAGATGCTGACGGAAATATTACAGAAGCTGCAACTTTGTTTGCTAAGAAAGAAGCTACTTTAACAACTGACTTAACTGGATTCTCTAAAGGTTTAAATGATGTATTTGAAGCAGCTCCATGGGCTAAACCATTTTTCTTGTTTGCAAGAACAGGTGTAAACGGTTTATCTCTTACTGCTAAACATACGCCAGGTTTTAACTTTTTAGTTAAGGAATGGAATGATATAGCTTTTGCTGATCCTAGTAACCTTTCTGGTTTACAAAGATATGGAATAGAAACAGCAGCAGACTTAGCTAATGCAAAAGCATTGCAAGTTGGAAGATTAGCTATAGGTAGTTCTATTATTACTATGGCTGCACTTCACTTTATGAATGGTGGTCTTACTGGGAATGGACCAGCTGATAGGCAGAAAAGACAGGCATGGATTGATGCTGGATATAAGCCAAGAACTATAACCATTGGTGGAGTACAAGTTAGTTACGATTCATTTGAACCATTTAACTTAATGCTTTCAACTATCGCCGATATTGGTGATCACAGTCAGCTAATGGGAGAAGAGTGGACAGAGGATCAATTTCAGAAACTAGCATTAGTTGTTGCTCAAGGTATATCTAGTAAATCTTATTTAGCTGGTATGCAACAGTTTGTAGATTTATTTGGAGGTCAAGCTGGTTCATGGGAAAGGATTATTTCTGGATTAATTAATAACCAAATACCTCTTTCTTCATTAAGAAACGAATTAGGTAAAGTATTTAATCCTCATATGAAAGAATTAAATTCTGGAATTATTGAGTCTATTAGAAACAGAAACTTAATTAGTGAAGGATTAGCTATTAATGAATTGCCTACTAAATACGACATGTTAAACGGACAACCAATCAGAGATTGGGATTTTCCAACTCGTATGTTTAATATGTTTAGTCCATTCTCTATTAATTTAGATCAGGGTGAAGGTAGAAAACTTTTATTTGATAGTGGTTATGACTTGAGAATGTCAACCTACTCATCCCCAGATGGAATAGATCTTAGTGATAATGCACGTCTTAGATCTTTATTTATGAAAGCTATAGGTGATCAAAACTTAGAAGCAAAGTTAAATAAATTAGCTAAAAATCCAAAAGTTATTGCATCTATTGAAAAAATGCAAGCTGATCTAAGAGCTGGCAAAAAAGAGATAAATCCAAGAACAGCGTATGTTCACAACAAAATGATCCATACATTATTTATGGAAGCTAGAAAGATAGCTTGGTCACAGGTACGTAATGATCCTGAAGCATTACAGCTATATGCAGAAGATAAGAGAATTAATATACAGAACGAAACTTCATTAAACACAACTAGAAACTATACAAACCAAAACGCAGAATCAAATCCATCTGATTTATTACTGCCCTACAGATAATCCACTCGCCAATTAAATAAAAAATCGTTTGTACTAACAAATGGCGACAACTGAACATTTTTATACAGGCAATGGTTCCACCACAACCTTTGCCTTTACATTTCCATACTTAGCGAATGTCGATGTCAAAGTTGAACTCGACAACGTATTAAAAACTGAAAATTCAAGTGGTCAAACAAATAATGACTACACCATTTCTAATACAAATATTGTCTTTAACTCAGCTCCTGGAAGCGGTGTCAATGTACATATTTATAGAAATACTAATGTTGATACTCCTCAAGCAACTTATGCAGCGGGATCTTCAATACGTGCTGTTGATCTGAATAACAACCAAACACAGGTTTTATATTCAACTCAAGAAGCACAGTCCCAACAAATAAGGACAACTGATATAAAAGACGGTGCTGTAAATAGTACCAAAATCGAAAACAATACGATTGTAAATGCTGATATCAATTCGTCAGCAGCAATTGACGGTTCAAAAATACAGGCATCTTCTGGATCTAATTCCGGAACTATGTCTGCGGCTAATTTCACAAAATTAGGAGGAATTGAAACTGGAGCCACAGCAGATCAAACTGCGGCAGAAATAAGAACTCTTGTAGAAAGTGCTTCCGATAGTAATGTATTTACTGATGCTGATCATACTAAGCTTAATGGCATAGAAACCGGAGCTACCGCAGATCAGACAGTATCTGAAATTAAAACTCTTATTGCTGGTTCTCCTTTAAGCAATACACATATAGCTGCTGATGCAGATATAGCTCATAGTAAATTAGCTGACGTAACATCTAGCCAAGTCTTAATTGGTAATGCTAGTAACGTACCAACAGCTACAAGTCTTAGTGGTGACGTAACTTTAAACAACGCGGGTGTAGTGACCATAGCTAATGATGCTGTGGAAATAGGAATGATTGGTTGTGAACAAACAACTATTACTGATAGTGATTCACATCTACCTACTTCTGGAGCTGTCGTTGATTATGTGTCTTCCCAACTAGCACCAATTGGTGGACTAGAAGTTATAGCTAATGAAGTAAGTTTCCCTAATACACAACCAGTAGCTGGTGTAGTTATATCTATTACAGATGCAGGCGGAGTAGTATTTAATGGCTCAGGCTCAAGTACAACTGGACGAACTCTTGGTGGTGCGACAGTAACTATTAATAATGCGCCAACAGCTTTAAATTCAGAAACTTTAGTATCTGGTGCTGGCTTAATGGTCAGTTCAACAGGTTCAAGTAATATCTATAATTACCATAAATTATTTGTTAAAGAATCTGATGTTGTTCAGTTATCTGACGATATTAATGACTTTAACAGTAGATACAGAATAGCTGCTTCTGCACCAACATCTAATAACGATGAAGGTGACTTATACTTCGACACTGGTGCTAATAAAATGTTTGTGTACGATGGTTCCGCATGGGGTCAGGTTACATCAACAGGTGAATTTAAAATATTAGGTATTAAAGATAACGGACAAGCACACAATGGTAGTGGTCCAACATTTAATGGTAGTAACGATAGGTTTGATTTATTTGAAAGTGCAAGTGCTGCTGATCTCAGTCAGGCATCTCAATTACTTGTAGTTCTTAATGGTGTTATTCAAAAACCTAATGATGGTAGTTTCAGTGGTACTGAAGAAGGATATTATCTAGATGGTACAAATGGAATTAGATTCTGTGACCCACCAGCTAGTGGTTCAAGTTTATTTATAACTAAACAAGGTTCAGCTACACAGATAAATACACCAGCTGATAACACAATAACTCAGGCAAAGATAGCCGGAGATGCAGTAGACGAACAAAGACTACAGGTAAGTAATGCTCCTACAAATGGATATTATTTACAAGCTCAATCTGGAAACACAGGCGGATTAACTTGGGCTGCCGTACCTAATCCTGATTTAACTCAGTTAAGTGCAAGCAACCTAACATCTGGAACTATTCCTGATGCAAGATTTCCTTCGACTTTACCAGCAGTAAGCGGAGCTAACTTAACAGGTTTACCTCCTAGTTGTACTGGTGGAGGAAGTGACGAAATTTTCTGGGAGAACGGACAAACGGTAACGACCAATTACACGATTAGTAATAACAAGAACGCCATGTCTGCTGGACCAATAACAATTAACAATGGTATCGCCGTAACAATCGGTACTGGTGAAAACTGGACAATCGTATAAATTATGCCTTTAACATTAAGTGGTAACGGAACCGTTACAGGGTTAGCTGTAGGTGGCTTGCCCGATGGAAGTGTCGATGGTGACACTCTTGCTAATACTGTCTCTACAGGTAAGATCCTTCAAGTTGTAGAAAACACTTATGCTACAGCAGTAACTATAAGTGGTGGAACTGGAAATACTGGACTAGCCGGAAGTATTACACCTACAAAAGCAAACAGTAAAATTTTAGTCATAGCCGTTCAATCAGGTAAATATCAAGTAAATAGTGATCCAAGTTGCGTAATAAATATTTCTTTACAGAGAAGTGTTGCAAGCGGTTCTTACAGCGACATTATTTACGAACAGTATTTAGGTGGGGCGTGGCCGACCAATAGAACGTCTAACAGAATGACCCCATTAACAAAATTAGACAGCCCATCATATTCATTAGGAGAAGCTATTAATTATCGAGTAAGGGCAAACACTTACACAAGTAACTACGGTTTACAATATAAGGCTCAAGAAGCTGGTGCAAACAATCCGTCATTTATTCAGTTACTGGAGATAGCAGCATGAGCCAATTAAAACTAACCGCAGACAGTGGTGGAGGCACAGTTGCTATTAAAGGACCAGCTAGTACAGCTGGTAATGCAGCTATTGAACTGACTGTTCCTGGAACTGGTAGTGGCACATTAGCCGTCGGAGCTACAGGTAAAATTTTACAAGTAATACAAGCAGTAAAGACTGATACAGCAACTACAACAAGTGAAAATACTTTTGTTGATACAGGTTTGAGTGTATCTATTACACCAAGTTCAGCAAGTAATAAAATTTTAGTAACAGCTAATTTAAGTTTTTCTGCTGGAGATATGCAGAATATAGCATGGAGATTAGTACGAGGCAGTACAGATATTTACATGGGTGACGCAGCTGGTAATAGAACAAGAGCGTCAGGTGCTGTAAGAGTATCTACTAATCAAGATGCTGAACATCAAAATGTTACATCAATATTTTTAGATTCTCCTAATACAACATCTGCAACCACTTATAAAGTTATGTGGTGCAGAACATACTCAACAAGCACTATTTATATGAATAGAGCAAGTGAAGATACTAATAATGATGATAGAACTAGGTGTCCTTCAAGCATTACAGTTCAGGAGGTAGCAACATAATGGCAACTTTAAACGCAACAAATTTAAAACATGCTTCCTCCAGTTCTAACAATATTGTTTTAGCTGCTGATGGAAGTGTATCTATGCCAAACAGTAGTTTTGGTAAAATTCTACAAGTCGTAACTGCTGAATTAAGTTCACAGGCAAGTGTATCTAGTACAACTCATGCAGATACAGGTCTAACTGCAAGTATTACTCCAACAAGTGCTAGTAGCAAAATATTTGTTGAGTATAATCTCAATGTTTGGTTTCAAAGAACAGGAGCCGGTAATTATCAAACTGATGGAAGTATTCAAGTACTAAGAGGTTCAACAGTTATATTACCTCCCTATTCTTACGGTAATAGTCCTCAATCTACTGGAAGTGGCTATGGTCACGGTGATTATCACTTTAGTTCTGGAGAGGGTGGTGTTGAATTAGGTACGTCTGTTAGGTTTAGACATGGCTTTAGACTTATAGATTCACCAAACACAACAAGTTCAACTGCTTATAAATTACAATTTGCCATTGGATATGGCGGTACTTTTTACATTAATAAAACAGACGCAGCAAGTCAAACACCGAAATCTAATATTATCCTTATGGAGGTGGCAGCATAATGGCTTTAACAAAAGTAAAGACAGATGGCGTTAATGATGACGCTATAACGGCTGGTAAGATTCCAGCAAATGCTGTTGGTTCTAGTGAAATAGCTGACAATGCTGTTGGTCTAGATCAAATGGCTGGATTGGCAAGAGGAAAAATAATATATGGAGATGCATCTGGAAATCCAGCAGCTTTAGCTATAGGTACAAGTGGGAAAACTCTAGTATCTGATGGAACTGATATTTCCTGGGGCGAAGCTGCGGCTGGCGCAACCGGAGGGGGAAGTGATAAGTGCTTCTGGGAAAATTCCAATACTATTACTACCTCTTACACAATCTCAAACAATATGAATGCTGGGACTTTTGGTCCAGTAACAGTAAACAGCGGTGTCACAATAACTGTGGGAACTGGCGAGACATGGACAGTAATCTAAATGGCTATAGCAATAAATGGTTCTGCCGGTACCATAACCGGTGTATCGACAGGTGGATTGCCTGATGGTTCTGTAGATGCAGATACCCTTGCTTCTGGTGCAGTCACTGCTGCAAAGATGGCAAGTGGTGTTGGAGGTAAAATAATAACAAGCGGCGTTACAGGGTCATTTAGTGGTTCTACTGCTTCATCCTCTTTTGTAACTGCTCAAACTTTTAACGTCACACCATCGTCTACAAGTAACAAAATTTTAATTTTTGGAGGTGTACAACACGTTCAAGATTCTACAACTAGCTGGCACCTTGCTGTGTTTAGAGATAGTACGAATGTATTTGAACGTAGTCAATGGAAATTTTCATCAACTAATAGAAACTTTGGAATACTAGACATTAATCTTCTTGATTCACCTAGTACTACAAGTCAGATTGCTTATACCATACAAGTAAAAAAAGGTGGCACATCTGGAGCCGATGGGTTCAACTATGGTGGTCATTATCTTTGGTTTGAGGTGGCGGGATGACAATAAAATTAATAGGCTCCTCTTCGGGGTCAGTATCTTTACAGGCTCCAGCATCAACAACAGGTGGTGCTAATAGAGTCTTAACTTTGCCAGATGCAGACGGCACAGTTGCAGTTGGAGATACAGGTAAGATTCTTCAAGTAAAACAAGCAGTAAAAACTGATACTGCTTCTTCAAATACTGCTACATTTGCAGACCTTTCTGGATTGTCTGTATCTATTACACCAGCATCAAGCTCTAATAAAATTTTAGTTTCATGTGCTTTACACGTTTCTTCTCAACAAAACTCCTTTCAAGGTTTTAAAGTTTTAAGAGATTCAACGGCTATAGGTTTAGGAACAGCAGCAACAGGAAATATGTCAAATGTAAGTTTTGCTACGATGGCTGTGAATACAGGATCTGCTGCATATGGACTTAGATCTGCTAATTTTGAATTTTTAGATTCTCCTAATTCTACAAGTGCAATCACATATAAGATTCAATGGGCATCATTATATCAAAGCTATACAAGCTATATAAATAGACCTTACAGCACATCAAATGAGGCGTTTAATTCCCACGCTAGTTCATCAATAACACTTTACGAAGTAGCAGCTTAACAACAACAATTATTTTTTTAACAACAATGGCATTAGATCACGAAGCAATCTACGAAAGCTATAAAGGCGTCGTAGTTTCAATAGACGACTCTAAAGGAGCGTTCGACAAAGATGGTAACTCAGTTACCCTTGATAACGACAAAGTAGTTGCAGCTCGCAAAGCTATAGACGATGCGGCGGCAGCAATCAAATATAAATCTGACAGAGCAGCAGCTTACGGTTCAATAGGCGACCAGCTAGACATGCAGTATTGGGACGCAGTAAACGGAACTACTACATGGAAAGATCACGTTGCAAAGGTAAAGGCAGATAACCCCAAACCATAGGAGGGTAAATAATGTCACGAATAATCGTAGACTCAATACGTAACTCGTCAGCTAGCTCTGACGGGATTACGCTTAGTTCAGATGGTAAGGTAACGTTTCCTAATACAAGTACAGGTAAGATTCTGCAAGTAGTTGAAGGAACATTAACTTCTGGTTTTACAACATCTTCGCAAACAATGGTTGATGTAGGGTTAAGTGCAACTATTACTCCATCTTCATCTTCTAATAAGATTTTAATTTTATTATCATTAGGTAGTTTCGTTAACCGAACTTCGCACAAAAGAGCCTTCGCAAACATCTTAAGAGGTTCAACTGTTTTATTTGTAGGAGATGCAGCGACAGGAGAAGAAGTAACAATAGCTAGAAGTTGGAGAACTGCACAAGACAATTATGTCATGGATGTACTTTCACGCAGTTTTTTAGATAGTCCAAACACAACATCAGCAACAACTTACAAACTACAGGCATCAATAGCTAGTGATGGTGGATATGTATACATAAATAGACCATACATTCAAGACGCTAATGGTGGTAATACAGCTAGTTCACTTATCCTTATGGAGATAGCAGCATAGAACTGCCTACCATAGTAATTCCACCAGTACAAAATATAGAAACAATATCTATACCTTTACCAACAGGAAAAGTACCTTTTTATAAACCTTTAGTCGTTCCACCTAGCGACTTGAGAGAACCTGAAGGAGTACAAGCTGAAGCTTCAGATGATGTAGATACAGGTATAAGGAATGTCAATATTCCAGTCCTGGATTTTAATGTACCTCTACCAGAAAACGAAATACTTATAACGGCTTCTACAACAGCAGTCGTTTCTGTAGCTGCAACCTTAACTGCGACAGCAGCTTTTAAGTGGGTTGTTACAGCTATGAAACCAATACTTAAAACAGCATGGAAGAAAATAAGCCCGAAAAGCCAAAAGGTTTAATCGGCAAATTAAAAGACATAGGTGAAGAGAAAGAACATCAATTAGAAGTTCTAGGAACTCTTGTAAGACTGGGCGTTGTTGTTTGGTCAGGTTTCATAATTACGATGAATTATGTCGATATACCTATGGTTAAGAAGTCTGGGAATAGCGATATAACTTTCGTAGCCAGCGTTTTTACGGGAGCACTTGCCACATTCGGCTTGACTACCGGTAAAAACGGTAATGGCAAATCAATAAATTGCCCAATGGCAAATAAAGATAAACCAAAAGCATGAAGAAATTTATTCTGCTTTTAGCTCTGTTATCACCCAGCATAGCTAGAGCCAACACAGTCACTCCCCAGTTCACAACAGGGAGTATGAACTCTACGACTACTACAACTCAAACTATCGTGGAGACAGAACAGGTCCAAGTTTTTGGGGCAGCCCTGAATACTTGGTCTGGTACAAATATCACAGCATCAGCAAGTGCTGGTATAGCTGGTGGTGATGCAGTATTCACAGTTACTGACACAACATTACCGTGGACACTAGAAACAACAACAAGAGCAGCAGGCTTAGTAGAGCAGCGCGATTACACTCGCAATTACACAATAAACTCTACTACTACTTCGCTCTCTGTATTCTCTCAGTAAGTCCAGTACTAGCTGAAGGAGACACAAATAATAATAGTAATCCTGTGGCAGCCGCCACGGGAAATGTGACTAATCAGGCAGTGCAATTTCAAAACAATGGAGCACCAAGTCGTCAATCTTTCGGTAATAACATTTCGTGTAATGGAAGCACGATGACTTTTTCTCCTTTTTATATGGGAAATGATACTGAACCTCAAACAGAGGATGGTTATGTCATATCAGAAAACTGGGGGTTTCAAATAAACTTCTCAGTTCCTTTAAACAGAAATCTGACCAAGCAATGCGAACGCATGGCTGAAAGTCAAATACAAAAAAACAAGCTCGATTTTGAGCTGGTTCGTGCACTCAAATGTGCCGAGCTCCAGCAAAAGGGCTTCACTCTACTGCCTGGATCAAGGGTCTATCACCTTTGCTCCGATGTAGTACCTATTCAATCACTCTTACCCAAGAAAAAATAATGTTAGCAATTGTAAAACCATTCGTGCTTAGTGCACTCAGATCGCCAAAATTCAAGACTTTTGTCGTGGAATTATTGGAGAAACTTGTAGAGCAAAGTGATAACGAACTGGACGACAAGGCATTAGCCATTGTCAAAAAAGGCTTAGGACTTTAACAAATGAAAAAAGCAACTGAAGAACAGTTCAGCGAACTACATCAGTTGGTCACAAACGAGTTTTTAACAAGAGTCAAGAGTGGTCAAGCTACCACTCAGGACTTAAAAGCAGCCTGTGATTGGCTGAAGTCAAACGATATTACCGGTGTTGCATACGATGGCAACCCATTAGATAAGTTGGCGAAAGTTATGCCACAGATAGATCCAGAATTAGTAAAGGAGCGGATGTATGGCAGGCGGAGCTAAATACGCCAATGGCAATTATAAAAGCCAACAAAAAAAATACAACAAAACAAAAAAGGGATTAAAAATACGTGTTAACGCAAACAAACTTAATCGGAAACTTGGTACCTATGGAAATGGAGATGGGAAAGACGCTGCTCACTATAAGGGGAGTACGACCAAAGGAAGACTCCAAAGCCCATCAGTTAACCGAAAAAGCAGACTCAAAATACGTAAATGACCCCTCTACTACCTAGTCCAAAACATTACTTACACAACCTAATAACCATGACAAGTTCAGATTCTCGAAGGCTCTGGAGAAGAGCCATAAAAGAGCACTTCAAATGTACATGTGTTTATTGCGGAGAAACTTATGAATTACACGAACTTACACTCGATCATGTCCAACCTCGTTCAAAAGGTGGTCAAGATCTCACGACCAATGTCGTATGTGCCTGTCACAAATGTAATCAGGACAAAGGTAGTAGAAACTGGCTCCACTGGATGAGAGCTAAATTTGGACACGATCCACATAGAGAAAAAACCATAAGCGACCACATCGCTGCATAACTTATCCACTCAAGCAATATATCCGCACCCGAAAGGGTGCTTTTTTTATGTCACGCGAAAAACAGAAGGTATATCAAAAAATCCAGAAAGGATTTGATGAAGATACTATAGCCGGAACAAAGGTAAGAAAAGATATACCACTATTAGCTACAAACTTAAATAAATCAGATCATTTAGATTTTTTATTTAAAGAATATAGAAAACAAGGATTAATTCCTAAAAAGTTTAAAAGTGCTGATCAATTAAAAAATCAGTTACAGAGACAGCTATATGCAATATGGAATAAAATTTCAAAAGAAGACCCTAGTGTAAAAAATGATAAAGGATTCAGAATTGCTTTTTTTAATAAATATAGGCAAGAACTTTTATCTAATATGGTGCAGAAAGAAGCTATTAGAAAGCTAACCCCTGCACAAAAAGCTAACCCTGAAATAATGGACCAGATCTCTAAAATGAGATGGAAAGGTCTACCAATTAAAGTTAATGATAAGGGTAAGTTATCTTTTGACCGAAGATATTTTCAAGACAAAGTATCTAAAAGAGTTATTGATTATGCAAATAGTCTAGAAGCTGGTTTAGGTGATAAATGGGCTAAAGAAATGAGAGCCAGTTGGAACGCAATTGGTGAAAGGAATAGAGCTATAAAAGCTAATTCTGGTTTAAGTTTCGATATAGGTCATTTTATTCCTTCTAAATTAGACGGACCTAATGTGGGTGTTAATGCAGCTCCTGAACCTAGTAGTGCAAATAGAGCTAAAGGTTCAACACCTTTTTCTGCTGATAGAAATTTAGCCAGACAATTAGGTATACCAGAATCTTGGATGCAATCATTTACAGATTGGCATTTAAGACAACAAGGAATGGACCCAAACTTGTTACCCAAAGGTTATGAGTTAAAAGGATCACAAGTAGTTGATGCTGCTTCAGGAATTAGTGACCCTAATGCTGAAATAGCTAAGAATAGAACTAAATTTGAATTAGATCAGCAAGAAATACCAGAAGGTAAATTGCAGTCAGATTTTGAAATAGTTGACGGTCAAGTAGTTAAAGCTGCAAGAAAAACTCCCATACAACAAATCTTAGGAGTTCAAAAGAAAACTAATAAATATAGTGGACTTTCTGATGTTCTTGCAAATACGCCAGAAAACTATGAAGTTAATTACACGCCTAAAAACGGTAACGGTAACGGCTTAAAC
>VTLG01016439.1_pt1 | contig 30589 bp, 27 predicted proteins | sample 4694571 | NCBI WGS metagenome assembly VTLG01 (sample SAMN12604809, study PRJNA352737) | marine metagenome | biome: ENVO:00000447; feature: ENVO:00000209|ENVO:00000569|ENVO:01000036; material: ENVO:00002151; isolation source: viral sequences binned using virsorter ...
GGAGCTGGTAATACTCCTCCGACAACTCCTCCTCAAGGTAATTCTGGAGGTACAGCTACTTGTGCTAGAGGTGGTGCAGGAGGTGGAGGACACGGTGCTGTCGGAACTAACGCTGGTCCTAATACTGGTGGTGCAGGCGGTGCAGGAACAGATATAAGTGCAGATTTTCCTGGAACACCTAATTGTGGTGTTTATGCTGGTGGTGGCGGTGGTGGAGCAAGATGTTCAGGAGGAACCATAGGAGCAGGTGGTACAGGTGGTGGAGGCGCTGGATCAAAAACTCCAAGTGCAGGAACCGCAGGAACAGCTAACACTGGCGGTGGCGGTGGCGGTGGTGGAACATGCGGTGCTGGTGGTGGACCAGGTGGTGCTGGTGGTAAAGGAATAGTTATAGTAAAAGAATTAGATAAGGCTTCAGGAGTCTGGGGTCTTAATGATCAATTTGATCAATTAGAAAAAGGTTTATGGCCTTCAAGACTTATTAGTACAGATTATATGGTAGTCGCTGGTGGTGGATCCGGTGGTGGTGGAGCTACAGGTAACAGAGCAGGTGGTGCTGGTGGTGCCGGAGGTTATCGTGCATCAGGATATGGTCCAAGTCCATTACAAGGGTGTGCTTTAAATTTAACTTTAGGGACATATGCAATTACAGTAGGGGGTGGTGGTGCTGGTGGTGCTGGTACGGGCCAAGAGGATGGTAATAATTCAATATTTTCAACAATTACATCCGCAGGTGGAGGATCAGGAGGAACAGGAAATGCTGGTGGTTCTGGTGGTGGTAAAGCTACTACAGGTAGCGCTCCAGGTCATGCTGGTAACACTCCTCCAACAGATCCCCCACAAGGTAATCCTGGTGGAGGTGGATTTAGTCAAGGAGCTGTTCCAGGAGTTTTTGCTGGTGGTGGAGGTGGTGGAGCTACAGCAGCTGGAAGTAATGCTCCTCCAACTGCAGGTGGAGCTGGAGGTGCAGGTGCACCAAACAATATTTTAAATTTAGCATGTGCTACAACATACGCTGGTGGTGGAGGTGGAGCAGCTCAAGGTGATGGAACACCTGCTTCTCCTGGAGCTGGTGGAGCTGGTGGTGGTGGTGCAGGTGGTAAATCAAATACCGCTCCTTCAACAAGTGCTGGAACTAGCGGAACTACTAACACTGGTGGTGGAGGTGGTGGAGCCGCAAATGATAATGGACCTGGAGGAGGAGTAACTTCAGGAGCAGGTGGTTCAGGTATTGTGATCGCAAGAGCACCAGGAACTGCAGGAATTTATTTTACAACATGTAGTACATGTGCACCAGTTACTTCTCCAGATGGAGCAAACCAAATTGCAAAATTTAAAGCATCAACAAATTTAAATATTTTAGACACAGGATGTGGTGTAGCATTTGATTATTTAGTAGTATCAGGTGGTGGAGGTGGTGGATCTAACTACGCTGGTGGTGGAGGAGCTGGAGGATATAGATCTTCTTTTCCAGGCGGTACAAAATTATATTTAAGTCCAGGACCAAATGCAATTACAGTTGGTGCTGGTGGAGCTGGTGGTACTTCTAATAATAGAGGATCATCAGGAACAGATTCAAAAGCTGGATATATATTTTCAAATGGTGGTGGAGGTGGTGGTAATGCTACTGGAGGAATACAAGATGGACTTGATGGAGGATCAGGCGGAGGTGTTGCCAATGATGGAAATCCTTATCCTGCACCATCAGGTAATGTAGAGCCTACAAGTCCAGTTCAAGGTTTTAATGGTGGTCGAGGTAGAATGAATCCTACTTATAACGGAGCTGGTGGCGGTGGTGGAGCTACAGCTGTTGGAGGAGGTGGTGGATGTGGTTCTACAAGTCAAGGTCCTGGTGGTGCTGGAGCAACAAATTCTATAACAGGAAGTCCCGTAGCTTACGGTGGTGGTGGCGGAGGTGGTGGTCAATGTGGAGTTGCAGGAGCACCTGGAGGAACCGGAGGAGGTGGTGCAGGTGGTGGAGCAACATCTAATGATCCTGGTAATTCAGCAGGAACTGGAACTAATGGAACTGCTAATACTGGTGGTGGTGGAGGTGGTGGTTCTTGTGGAACTCATACTGGAGGAACTGGAGGAACAGGAATTGTTGTATTAAGAGCACCTGGACCATTAGGACCTACATTTAGTGTAGCACCAGGAACTAACTGTAAATCAACATTACCGGGCCCAGCAGGGGGCTGTACAGTGATGAAATTTACTGTATCAGGGACGTTGACAATAAGTTAAAATTAAACTAAAATGATAACATTTAAGGAGTAAAAATATGGCACATTTCGCAGAATTAAAATCAAAAGTAGATCCAACAGGTTTTACGTCTGATACACAACAAGTTGTAGAAAGAGTAATTGTTGTAGGCAATGATATTGCTGCAGGAGGCGGAACTCTTGGAGATAATGACATGCATGTTGATGGAGAAACATGGTGCGCAAATTTCTTTAAAGGTGGAAGTTGGAAACAAACTTCTTATAACCATAATTTTAGAAAACAATACGCAGGAAAAGGAATGGTGTATGATTCTTCAAAAGATAAATTTATTTCACAACAACCTTACGCTTCATGGTCTTTAGATGCAAGCGATGATTGGCAAGCACCAATAACTTATCCAACAATCACAGACGATGGTGCAGATCCAGTTGTATGGTTTTACAAAATTTCATGGAACGATACAAAATATCAAGCTGACAACTCTACAGGTTGGGAAGCTACAAAATCAAACGACGAATCGGAAACACCTACCAAATATAATTGGAATGGCACAGCTTGGGTGTCCGAATAGGAGACTCACATGGCCAGATCAAATGGCGGCATAATCGGTAAAATTAACCAATCTTCTTTTGGTAAGTGTACTACTACATCTAAAACTTCTACATCTTCACTAACTCTTCAACCAGGGACTAGACAAGTTCAAGCTTTACTTGTTGGTGGAGGTGGTTCTGGTGGAACCGTAATTGGTGGTGGCGGAGGTGGTGGCGGTTACAGATGTGTTAATAATATTCAAGTTGATTCTGGATGCTTATCCGTAACAGTTGGAGCTGGTGGATCTGGTAGTGGTTATAATTCAGCACCTGATAATGGAGATGATACATCTATTTCAACAATTTGTGGAGAAACTATTGCAGCAGCTGGTGGAGGTGGTGGAGCTTCATTAAGTTATGCTTCTGCTACTTATACAGATGGAGGTTCCGGTGGTGGAGGTTCATATAACTGGGCAGGTAATGGTTTGGGAAATAAACCACCTGTAAGTCCTTCTCAAGGAAATCCTGGAGGAGAAGGTATAAACGGCCCCCCTGCTTTTGCAGGTGGTGGTGGAGGCGGAGCTGGTGGCGCTGGATCTGATGGTACTTTACCAAAAGGCGGAGATGGAGGAGCTGGTTCAAGTGCTTCACCATTATCAAGTTGTACATTTGCTGGTGGTGGCGGTGGATCAGGATCAACTAACAATAACCAAGCCGGTGGATGTGGTGGTGCAGGCGGTGGTGGTAAAGGACAAAGAAATTCTCCTGCAGTAGCAGCAGTAAATGGAACAGCAAATACTGGTGGTGGAGGTGGGGGAAGAACAAATAATCCTCCTGCAGCACCTGGAACAAATGGTGGATCAGGAATAGCTGTAATAAAAGAATTAAATAGAGCAAGTGGTGTGTGGTCAATGCAAAGTCAATTTCAATCCAAGAAACAGGGAATATGGCCTCAATTAGGTTATAATTATGATTATTTAGTAGTCGGCGGTGGTGGCGGTGGCGGTGGTGGTAATACTGGCCCAGGTCAAGGAGCTGGTGGAGGTGGAGCTGGAGGTTATAGAGCTTCTGGTTACGGTCCAAGCCCATTACAAAATAGTTCAATATTTTTAGCACCTGGAGATTACGCAGTTACAGTTGGAGCTGGTGGAGCAGGTGGAGCAGGTGTTGGCCCCGGTACTACAAATCCTGGCACTAAAGGAGTTGATTCAATATTTAATCCAGGAGGAACAGAAAACACAGATACTATAACCGGTGACGGTGGTGGTTATGGTGGTGGTGGAAATAAACCAGGAGGAGCTGGAGCTTCAGGTGGTGGTGGAGGTGGACCAGGAGATGCCGGTGGTTCAGGAAATACTCCCCCAAGATCACCTATCGCTCAAGGTACTGATGGTGGTGGTGCACCAGGAGCACCTAATACAATTGGAGCTGGTGGTGGTGGAGCAACACAAGCAGGACAAGGAGGTTGTGGACCAGGAAACCCTGCAGGACCAGGAGGTGCTGGAGCACCAAATACAATTTTAGGACCCGCTACAACATACGCAGGTGGTGGTGGAGGTGGTGGATCTGAAAACAATAGTGGACCAGGAGGTGCTGGTTCAGGTGGTTCTGGTGGTGGTGGAACTGGATCAAGTCCTGGAAGTGCTTCAACGGCTGGAGGAACTAATACTGGTGGTGGAGGAGGAGCTGGTGGAGGTTCTAATTCTAATACTCAAACTGGAAAAGCTGGAGGTCCGGGTATTGTTATTCTTAGAGGACCAAGCGCAGTTACGTTTAGCGCAAGTCCAGGTCCGTCTGCAACAATTTCAACTCACCCTGGTGGAGATAAGCTAGCTAAGTTTACAGCTTCAGGTACATTGACAATTTCTTAGTAAAATGTTATAATAAGTTCATAAAGACATATGAACCTTACAAACTATTATTGGTATTTTCAATCAGCCGTACCAGAACGTATCTGTGATGACATTGTTAGGTATGGTAAATCTATACAAGATCAAATGGCAGTTACAGGTGGATATAGTAGTAAAAAATTAAATCAAAAACAAATAAAAGATTTAAAACAAAAAAGAGATTCTAATATTGTTTGGATGAATGATAGGTGGATCTATAAAGAAATACAACCTTATATACATCAAGCAAATGCAAATGCAGGTTGGAATTTTCAATGGGATTTTTCTGAGTCTTGTCAATTTACCAAATACACTAAAGGTCAATTTTACGATTGGCATTGTGATGGGTGGGATAGACCCTATCAAAGACAACAAGGTGATCCATCAAATGGTAAGATTAGAAAATTATCCGTAACAGTAACTCTATCAGATCCAAAAGACTATAAAGGTGGTGAATTAGAATTTGATTTTAGAAACATGGATCCAGATAAAAAACCTAATATTAGAAAGTGTACAGAAATATTGCCTAAAGGATCTTTAGTTATATTTCCTGGTTTTGTGTGGCATAGAGTATGTCCAGTTAAAAAAGGAACAAGACATAGTTTAGTAATATGGAATTTAGGATGGCCTTATAAATGAAAAATAAAAAATTAAAACAAAAACAAAGAAAACAAAAGAAAACTCAAGTATCTTATCCAAAACAATTACACTTAGAAGAATATTTTAAATGCCCTATATGGTTTGCTGACGAACCGGCATTTGTAAATGATTTAAATAAAGCATCAAACAAATATATTGAGGCTGCTAAAAAGAATTTAAAACCAGCTATTGATGAACGTAATAAAAAGTTTGGTGACAAAGGTGATATGGGTCACGTGTTTCATTCAACAACATTAATTGGTGATCCTAATTTTGCAGAATTACAAAATTATATAGGTGCAACAGCGCATAACTTATTAAATGAAATGGGTTTTGATTTAACTAATTATCACGTATTTACTACAGAAATGTGGGTACAAGAGTTTTCTAAAAAAGGTGGTGGACACCACACTTTACATACACATTGGAATGGTCACATATCAGGTTTTTATTTTTTAAAAGCAGATGAGTCTACATCATTGCCTATGTTTGAAGATCCAAGACCAGGTAATATCATGAATCTTTTACCAGAAAAAGATAAAACAAAAGTAACTTACGCATCATCACAAATTAATTATAAAGTTAAACCAGGTAGAATGATATTTTTCCCATCATACTTACCTCATCAGTACATTGTAGATATGGGATATAGTCCATTTAGATTTATACATTGGAACTGCCAAGCAATACCGAAAGGAGTATTAAATGTCGTTTAATAAAAATAAATATCAAGTTTTAAAAGGAGTTATTAATAAAGAAATGGCTGACTTTTGTTACGCTTATTTTTTAAATAAAAGAAAGGTAGCTAGATTTTTATTTGATCAAAAATATATATCCCCATTTACTGAGTATTGGGGTATATGGAATGATGACCAAGTGCCTAACACTTATTCTCATTATGGAGATTTAGTAATGGAAACATTATTACAGAAAGTAAAACCTGTAATGGAAAAACATACAAAATTAAAATTAAGTGAAACCTACTCTTATGCCAGAATTTATAAAAAAGGAGATGTACTAGCTAGACATAAAGATAGATATTCATGTGAAATATCTACAACATTAAATTTAGGTGGTGATTCATGGCCAATATATTTAGATCCAACAGGTAAAAAAGGTCAAGCAGGTATTAAAGTAGATTTAAAACCAGGTGATATGTTAATATATTCTGGTTGTGATTTAGAACATTGGCGAGAAGAATTTACTGGTAAAGACTGTGGACAAGTTTTTTTACATTATAACCGAGCTAATTCTAAAGCAGCTAAAGAAAACGAATTTGATAAACGTCCTTTTATAGGACTACCTGCCTGGTATAAAGGCTTTACATCACCTAAAAAATAGTATATAAAATAAGTCTGTGGGGGGAGACACCACCAATCACCCTCCCCCTACTTAACCCTTTGAATTCTCTTTAAATCTGATATACAATTATTAAAACAGGATATTAATATGTTACAAAAGATAGATATCTTACCTGGGTTCAACAAACAAGTCACCCCTACAGGAGCAGAAGGACAATGGACAGGTGGAGATTATGTACGATTTAGATATGGCACACCTGAAAAAATAGGTGGGTGGAATCAATTAGGAGAAAACTATATAACAGGAGCTGCTAGAGCTCAACATCAATTTGTTAATAGTTCTGGTTTTAAATACTCAGCAATAGGAACCAATAGAATTTTGTATATATATACAGGAGGTGTCTTTTATGACATTCACCCTATTAAATCTACTAATACATTAAGTAATGCTTTTAGTACAACTAACGGTTCTACTTCAGTAACTATTACTTTTTCCTCTCCTCATAATATTACTGCAGGGGATATTGTTTATTTAGATAATTTTACAGCTATTACAAATTCTAATTATAGTGCTTCAGATTTTAACGATAAAAAATTTATGGTAACGACAGTACCTACAGCCAGTACTATTACTATAACAATGTCTAGTGCTGAAACAGGAAGTGGTGCTACTACTTCAGGGGGCATTAGAGTTCAACATTATTATTCTGTAGGACCAGCAACTCAGCTTCCTGGTTATGGTTGGAGTTTAGGACAATGGGGTGGTACTGTTTCTGGAGAAGCAATTACAACTTTAAATGCAGGTATTAATGCTGTTACTACAACTATTACACTAGTAGACGCATCTCAGTTCCCTTCATCAGGAACTAACTATGTTCAAATAGGAAGTGAAGAAATTTCTTACACAGGTATATCTACCAATACTTTAACTGGTGTTACTAGAGGAGTTAGAAACACCACAGCTGCTAGTCATAGTGGTGGAGATACTGTTACAAATAGTTCTGATTATGTAGGATGGGGAGAAGCTGCTAGTGGAGACTATGTAATTGATCCTGGTTTATGGAGCTTAGATAGTTTTGGTAAAAAATTAATAGCTTTAATTCATAATGGTCCTATATTTGAATGGGATGCAGATGCGACAAACGCTACTCAAAATAGAGCAACCATTATTAGTGGTGCACCAACAGCGTCACGTGATATGATTGTATCTACTCCTGATAGACACTTAGTATGTTTTGGAACTGAAACAACTATTGGTACTTCTACTACTCAAGATGATATGTTTATTAGATGGTCTAATAGAGAAGATATTAATACATGGTCTATAACAGCAACCAATACAGCTGGTTCACAAAGACTGGCCGACGGATCACGGATCATGGGAGCTGTTAGAGGTAGAGATGCAACATATGTATGGAGTGATACTGCTGCATTTACAATGAGATTTGTTGGAGTTCCATTTGTATTTGCCTTTTCACAAGTAGGAACTAACTGTGGTTTAATTGGAATGAACGCTGCAATCGAGGTAGATGGCGCTGCATATTGGATGTCAGAAAATGGTTTCTTTAGATTTACTGGTAAACTAGAATCTATGCAATGTTTAGTTGAAGACTATGTTTATGATGATTTAAATACCACAGCCCAACAATTAATTAATTGTGGATTAAACAATTTGTTTGGAGAAATATACTGGTTTTATCCAAGTAATAGTTCAGAAGTAGTTAATAGAATGGTTAGTTATAACTATTTAGATTCAAGTCCACAAAGACAGATATGGGTTACTAGTAGTTTAAATAGAACTACATGGTCAGATTCTGCTGTATTTGGTAAGCCTCATGGTACACAATACGCAGCAGGGAATGATGTATCTTTTGATGTTGTAGGAAATACTGATGGTAGAACAGCATACTTTGAACACGAAACAGGAACGGATCAAGTAGAAGCAGGTTCTACTACAGCTATTGCTGCAAGCGTTGAATCTGGAGATTATGATATAACAGTTACTAAAGAAGGAGGAGCTACATTTCAGGGAGATGGAGAGTTTTTAATGAAAATTAGAAGATTTTTACCTGACTTTATATCTCAAACAGGCAATACTCAAATTACATTAAATCTTAGGGATTATCCTAATAGTTCACAAGCTAGTTCTCCATTAGGACCCTTTACAATTAGCGCAAGTACGACTAAAATAGACACTCGTGCAAGAGCACGAGCAGTTTCGTTAAAGATTGCTAATACAGGAACAGCACAAGACTGGAAATTAGGAACCTTTAGACTAGACATACAACCGGACGGGAGAAGATAATGCCAATAGGAAGAATGCAACTACCAAGAGAATTAAGATCAAGTGGTGGAATAATGAGTATAGGTGATCAAGGGGGTATGAAAAATTATTTAGGTAATCAACCAATGGTTACCGCTCCTAAATTTTGGAGATCAGGACCTGACTCACCTCCAACAGAATTAGCTTATATCACAGATTCTGAAAAAGATTTGATTATGAGAGCGGATCTACATGGTTCGTTATCTCAAGGTCCTAATGAAGGTCCTTCTGGAATTATGTCTTTAGATTCTCAAGGAGACTACACTAGAGACTTGAGTGGTAAGTCTTATACTAGCGGCCCTGCAGGTTCAGGTGTAGGAAGCTCTCAACAAGCTTTAAGAAATAGAGCGATGAATGAAAAACATATGCGTGAACTTTTAACTGGTCAAAAAGATTACGGTCAAACAGCTAAAACTGGTAAGTTAACTAGAAAATATTCTGATCTTCCTGAGTGGATGAATGTTAAACAACCCGATGGAACTTATAAAAGAAAACATATGGCGTCTGCTTACAAATCTTATGGTACACCAAGTTTCTTTGGAGGTTTATTTAGTAGAGGTGCGCCAGGATACAGAGGTATAAAAGGTTTACCTGCATGGGGTGACCCTACTAAAAATTATAGAAGAGGTGATGGCCCATTAGGACCAGGATATTATACTGATAAAGAAAATTTTGGAGAAATGAGAGATGCATTTCCATCTTTTGGTATCTTAGGTCTTTTAAAAGGCCTAGTAAATAGAGTTAGAAAACCTAGAGATATGTCTGAATATAATAAATTAAGTTTAACTGCCCCTGAAGATCAAAAAGTATATATTCCTAAAGGAAGGGATCCTTCTATGATTATTGATAATCCTTTTAAAAATCAAGATTTTAATTATGGAATTACGAATAACCCATTAACACAACAATTACAAACACAAAATTATTTTTCTGGTAACAACATGCCTGCTAACAACATGGTTGCTTTTAACCCAGGTACTCAATTAGATAGAACACTTAAAAATCTTTATTCAGGATATGAAAATTTAGGTATTACAGATCCTAATTTAATACCTTTAATGCAACAAGATATACAACAAAATGAAGAAGAAGGAACTCCTCTGTCTTTACCAAAAACAGCATATAGTATGACAGGATAATAATGGCTAAGATAGTACAAGTTATAACTAGAGCTTCAGAACAATACGATGCAGCTGTAGCTCACTCTTTAATAAGAGATTTAGATGGTGTAATAGAAAAATTAAACACCACATATCAAGAAGAAATAAAACAGGAGATAGAAGCATTTAACTTCTTTGTAAATTAATGGCAGTAGTAAACGAATTTAAATTTTATGGAGTAGATAATGATACCACAGGTAATGCTCTTACTATGTTTGGTACCAGTGGCAGCGTTCAAAATCCACAGGCTTCAGAAACATACATAGTTAAATCTATTAAAGTAACTTCAGCGTCAACACCTACAGTTACAATATTAAATAACGCTATAACAGCTATAAAATCAGCTGCTTTAACAGCTAATGAAACAAGAGAATTATTAACAATGCCAATGGTTGTAGAAGGAGGAAATACCTTGACAGTACAGTCTAGTAATACAGGTTCTTTTGATATAGCTATTAGCTATCTAAACATTAAGAAAGAGGTAATCTCATAATGGATAATAAAGTAACTATAAATGGTAAAAAAATACCTGTAATACAAGCTACAACAAAGACCATTATAAAGCATAAAACAACTGGAGAAGTATATGCCACTGAAGATGAGTGGAAAAACAAAGGAATAAACCCTGAAGACATTAAGAGGGATGTAATAATAGAGGTACCAAAGCTTGATTTATTTGCAAAAACCAAGTAGATTAATGATTTAGGCAAAATTATGGCAATAGACGATCAAATAGATTTAATGACAGAAGAGGAAATGGATCTTGGAACAGATCCAGAATTTCAAGATATCCTTAAACAATTAGGTGCAGATGAAGCTCAAGCTTTAATGCAACTAATTAAAGAATATAAAGAAATGATAGCTCAAGGTTTTCAAGGAGAATTTGAAGACTTTGTAAGAATTAAAATGTCTACTGCTCAAGGATATGATGATGACGATATAAATGAATTCCAATCAGAAGATGAAATGATTATTGAACCTGATGAAATGATGGATATTGAAAAACAAATTGTACCAACAGAGATGGTTGCTGAAGGCGGAAGAATTGATCCACCAAAACTAGGTAATCCTCCAGTCATAGAAAAAATAGACAACATGAGAGAATGGAGAATAGCTAATCCAGACGTTGAAGATGTGGCTGATTACAAAGGTTATTATGAAAGATTAAAAAATCCAGAAGACTATGATGAGCATGGTTGGAAAAAGAAAAGAAAGAAAAAACAAGAAGGTGGAATTATGGATATTATAGAAGACGAAGAAGTTGTAGAAACGGGTCCAAGTAGACAAGAAATGATTATGGATTATTTAAGACAAAGAGGTTTACCTATTACTCCAGAAAATATTCAAAAAGCTATTATAGAAATGATAACTGGAGGAATACCTTATACTGAAGAAGCCTCATATGATATGCCACAGATGGATAGACCATCTGTATTACCTAGAGGAATGATGGTTGATGAAACTATAACTGAAAGAACACCTAGAAGTATGGTTTCTTTAACAGAAGATGTTATGACACCACCGATTAAACCTTATATATATGACGCACCTATTGATGCTCAACCATGGGATACTCCACAATCAACTATGTTCGCGTCAGAAGGTGGATTCGCTGATGATGCTGCTGTAATCTCTAAAGTTTCACCATCACACCAAGCTCAAATACAGGGTAATCAAATGGCTGAAGATGCTATCAATGAAATTATGATGAAATTTTATGAAAGATTTCCAGGAGCAGATGAAGAAACAACTTTAGAAGACATGGTTGCAATGATGCAAGCAGAAGGAGTAATTGAAACTGAAGGTTTAGGTATTTTAGGATTAGCTAGAGCAATGGATATGATTACACCTGAAAGTGTTAGAAGAAGCGCACAAGCTATAGGTAGACATCATTTTCAAGAAGGCGGACCAGTAACTGATGAAGAAGAATACGAACAATATAAAGCTGAAAAAGAAGCAGCAGGTGAAGATTACATGGATTTTGATACATATAAATTATTTAAAATTCAATTCCCTATGGCAGAAGGCGGACTAGCAGGTTTAAGACAAGGATATTTTTTAGGAAAAATTGTTAAAGCAGTTACAAAACCTATTAAAAAAGTAGGAAGTAAATTAGTTAAGAGCGTTAAGAAATTTGCTAAAAGTGATTTAGGTAAAGCAGCTTTAATGTATATGGCAACAGCCGGAGCAGCTAATATTGGAGCTGGTGGAGGTATGAAAGGTTTATTTAAATTAGGTACATATAACCCAGCAACAGTTGGATCAAACATAGCTTCTAGTTATGCAAATTTAAAAAATATGTTTCCAAGTGCTACAACTAGCGGTGGTGGTGGCGGTGGTAAAAATTGGGTTGAAGGTTTAAAAACTGTTTTTCATCCAAAAGATAGTGGAACAGGTATAATGTCTAAGTTAGCAACATCATTTAAAACTAATCCTATGCCATGGATACTAGGTGCTTCATTAGCTGGCGGAGCTTATACTAAAGCAAATCCAGGTGAAGAAAATTTAGATAGATTAATGGCTGAAAGAAATAGAGAAGTAGCTGATTGGGATGACACAATGGCTAACATTAGATCAGGTGAAATAGTAACTCCTTTTACAACAGGAAATGTTAAGTTTCCTTATCCAAACTATTATTTAAATGTAGCTAATGGTGGAAGAATTAATTATAAACACGGTGGTTCACATTGGTATAATCCACTTAGTTGGTTTTCAAGTGATGATGTAGAAGCAAAAATTTTAGGAGAAGATGTTGTTGAAAAACAAGATAAGAAAAAGAAAAGATTAAAAGAACTTGAAAAAGAATTAGGTATTAAAAAAGCTGAAGGAGGGATCATGAATCTTGGTGGAATGGAAAAAGATTATAGAGAAACTGGTGGCTTTGTACCTATCGGTGAGTATGAAAAAAAGGATGATGTCCCAGCTAGATTAAGTTTAAATGAATTTGTAATGACAGCAGATGCTGTTAGAGGTGCTGGCAATGGAGACGTTGACAAAGGCGCTGAAGTAATGGAAGATATGATGGAAACACTAGAAGAACAAGGAAAAAGACACAGACAAGCAAAAGATATGTTTAGCGTGTCGGAAAGATTAAGTGAGGTTGTAAACTAATGGCTGTACAAGAAACAAGAACACTACCCGCACCGTTTATAGAATCAATTGGTAAAGATTATGCTAAAGGTTTAACAGATTTAACAGCTAAACCAATAGCAACACAACAATTTGCACCAACCGTAGTAGGTCAAGATCAATTACAATTAGATGCCGCATCATTAGCTAGAACAGGTTTAGGTGCATATCAACCTTACCTAACAGGACAAGGAGCTTTCGCAGGTATCCCAACAGACATGATGGGTGCGCAAGATTATGGCGCAGCGGCAGCTGATTATGGCGCAGCTGCGGCAGCACTTACAGGAACAGGAGCAGGAACAGGAGCAGGATCTATTGCTTCTTATATGTCTCCTTATCAACAATCAGTTATAGATGCGACCCTATCAGAGTATGATATACAGGCTCAAAAAGGGCAACAAGGAATTTTGGATGCTGCATCACGGATCGGCGCATTGGGTGCAGGCAGAACAGGCGTACAGATGGGTGAATATCAGGCAGCAAGCGATAGAAACCGAGCAGCAATCCAAGCTGGCTTGCTACAACAAGGATATGGTCAAGCACAAGCTGCTAGACAACAAGACTATCAAAACCAAATGGGACTTGGCCAGTATCAAGAAGGACTAGGAAGATATCAATCCGGCCTTGCCTCATTAACACCACAATTAGTTGCAGGACAAATTGGAACAATGGGAACAGTAGGAGCTACACAACAAGCACAAGCTCAAGCAGTCAGAGATGCACAAAGAGAAGCAAATAGAATGGCGGCTTACGAGCCTTATGAAAGAATGGGTTACTATGGTACAGGAGTAACAGGACTAATGGGTGGTTATCCAGGTCAGTATCAATTTGGAGCAACACCAAACCCAACTCCTTTACAGAATGCATTAGGAATAGGTTCTGTATTAGGTGGTATCTACGGTAATGTAGTAGGACCACAGAATCCTAAAACTGTTTACGGAGGATAATGAGCAGAGTATTAAAAAGACCGATGTTTAAAATGGGCGGTTCAACTAACGAAGGTATTACTTCTGGGTTAAAGCGTACTGGATATGATGAAGGTAAAAGAGTTACTACTCAAGATATCTTAAGAGATTATGGACCTCCTCCAAGAAGTTCTAATGTATATGATTTTTTAATTGACTTTGGTTTAAACATTGCATCAATGCCACCACAAGGAAATATAATTTCAACAGCAGCAACTGCAGCTAGAGAACCTTTTAGTAAATTTACAGAAGGAAAAAGTAAAGGAGAACAATTAGCTTATGCTATGAGAGCACAAGCAGCAGATACAGCAAGAAGACAAAACCTAGCTTTTGATGAAATGGAAATGAAAAAACAAATAGCTAAAGACAAAATAGAATCTGCAGAAAAAATAGCTGAAATGAATGTAAATGCTACAGGAAAAGATGATTTTTTAAAGCTAGATAATAGACCAGGTTTTATTATGGATCAAGCTAAACTTTTTACAGAATCTAGAAATCCTTTAGAAAAAACTCACCCTCAAGGGATGGCGGAGTGGGAAGCAATAAAACTTTATGATAAAGTAAATGTTAAATTAGCTCCAACAGTAGAGGCTAAAGGTATATATGTACTTGATGATTCAAAATTTACAAAAGAAGATGTAAATAAAATTTTTTGGGATCCTATTGAGAGAGAATATTTTACTATTAAATTTGATGATGCTGGCTTAGTTCAAAAAGATCAAAGAATGGAAGCTTCTTATGGAGATCCTGATAATAACTACATGGATTCAAACCTACAAGAACTTAATAATATACTTCAAAATAAAAAGTCAGCTGAAATTATACAATCAGGTGATAAAACTGATGAAAATGATTTAACTAGTATGGTTACAGAAAATAAATTAAGTGAAGATATGGTTCATCCTACTAGTGATGGTACTCCTGATGGAGAAATTTCAGAAGAATATATAGATGAATATGCTTCAAAAAATAAAATAATATTTGACCTACAAGAATATAGAAACAAAGGTGGTGGCAGTGCTGGTTATAGATATATGACTAGAACTTATCTTAAAAACAGATTAAAAAATGAAAATGCACCAAGTGTATTTAAAAACTGGAAATCAAAAGCAGAAAAACAAAAAAAAGATAGAGCGTTTAAATATTTTAGCAGAAAAAGAGGTGGCAAAACTTTTTATGAATTAATTCAAGAAGGTAAATTAAACTTGGCAAATCAGCATGCACCTTATTTAAAAGAATATGAAGAATCTTTACAAACTGTAGTGGCACAAGCTAATTAATGAATGATGGAGAAACATGACATTTGCAAGAGATTTAAAATTAAAAAATCAAAACAACTCCATTCTTTCTTCCGAAGAAGAAGATAGTAAAATCAGCGTTATAGAATCTATTTTTGCCGGCATTGGATCTGGTTTAATATCCATACCTAAAGGAGTTTTTTCTTTAGGTGCAACACTCATGGACCTCGGAGCTGATACCAACAAAGCAGCAGAAGTAGAAAGATGGTTTGATGATCTTACTACATGGGATGAAAAAGCAGCAGCCACAACTGCTGGAAAAATTACAGAACTTCTTGTTAACATTGGTGTACCTGGTGGTATTGGTTTTAAAGTAGGAAAAAATTTAGCACAAAAAGCATTGACATCTAAAAGAGCTGGTAACTATTTTAGAGTAGGAGATGAAGGTGGAAAAGAATTATCTAAAGCAGCCAGAAAAGCTGCAGAATTAAATACAAAAGGAAGAGTTGCTAGATTTACAGCGGGAGCTGTGTCTGGTGGTATAGCAGAAGGTGTATTTATAGGAGATGTACAGGAAGCAGGAACCTTTGCAGATTTATTAGGAGGACCTACTCAAATAGATAGGAGTGATACAAACGATCCAGCTAGAGATATTATTAATAGAATTAAATTTGGTACAGAAGGAGCTTTATTTACTGGAATGGTAGGAGCTACCGGTAAAACATTAAAAGCATTACTTAGAAGAGATGAAGCTTTATCAGAAGCGGATAATGCCATAGATAAAACTTTAGACTTTGTTAGAAAAGGTGTTGTTTCAACAGGTAAAAAAGGAAAAGATTATTTTAGAGGAGAAAGAGAAGCTATTGGTTTAAAAAGAGCTGACATTAAACTTGCTCAAAGAATTTCTAGAGATTTAAATTTAAATATAGATGGTATGTTTCCTTTTATTAAAAGAACATTTGCTCAAAATTCAATAGAAGGAAGAGAAAAATTTTTAAAATTATTAAATGATGCTTTAATAGAAGGGGCTCCTAAATACGTTAGACCTACAGGAAAACAACCTGCTAAGGTTGTATTCGATAAGATAAGTATGTCTACTAAGAAAAAAATAGCTGACTTTATGAATAAAAGTAACAACGATATTAAGGTAGACACTACTAAGTTAGCTAATATATTTACTAATTTAGATTTAATGAGGTTTGGGTGGGGTAAAATGTTTTCTGATTTAGCTGCAACTATGAGTGAAAAACAAGCTCAAAAAATGTTAAAGTCAGGATCTTTAAAAAAATTTCAAGAACTATTTGGTAAAAAATTTGAAAAATATTTATCAGCTACTTATAATGTATTTGAAAATAAATCTATTATACCTTTTTTAAACTATACACCTTCAAGACAAGCAGTAGATAAATTTATTACGTCTTTAAGAAATGCATACGGTAAAGATAGTAAAGGTCAATATAGATTACCTTACGAAGAAGCAGAAAGTTATGCTACAAAAGTATTAAAAACAGCTAAGGCTCCTAAAAGATTTGATGAGGATGCAAGAGTATATTTACCTAAATTTTATACAGCTAAATCATTAGCATCAATTAAAAAACTTCCAAGCTATACCAAAAAACAAACTCAAGAAGTAACTTTAGGAACGGGTCTTGCTAAAGATAAAGAAAAAATTGTTAAAGAATTTTTAGGTAAAACTGAAAATCCAATAGATACTATACTAGCAAGTACTGAAAAGATATCTCAAGTAACAAGAGGCAATCAATTTATGTCTAACTTAGTTACTAGTTCTCAAAGAGCTATTAAAGATGGGGCTAGAGCTGTGTTATATGCTGATGAAGATCAGTTATTTAAAACAGCAGAAAAGTTTAAAGAAAAAGGTGAATTGTTTAATGTTAATAACTATAGACAAATTAAAATTAAAAAAAGTGAACAAGCAGGTTTGTTCCATCAAGCTAATGGTAAATTTGCACGAAAAGAAATAGCTGATGCTATTGAAGATGCAGCAGGAAATAATTTAGATGTACCCAATACAGGTATTGTTAACAATGCATTGTATCAAAATTTAGTATTGCTTCCAAAAGCCACTGCACAAATGGCTAAAACTATTTTATCTCCAGTAACCCATGTTAGAAACTTAGTTAGTGCTGGTGCTTTCTCAGCAGCTAATGGAATTATTCCTTTTTTACACTACAATCCTAAGATGATGTATAATACTTTTAAAACTTTAGATGTAGCATTACCTGGATCAAGAGCACAAGCAGAAGCGTATGAAGAATTAGTTAGATTAGGTGTAGTAAATACTAACGTAAGTTTAGGAGATCTAAGAGGTCTATTAAAAGACATAGATTTTGGAGCTAAATTTACTGCTGAAAGAGGTATGAGAGGAATCATGAAACCTTTATCTAAAATTAAAAAATGGACTGAAGATATGTACACAGCTGAGGATGACTTCTGGAAGATAGGAACATATACCGTGGAACAAGGAAGATTAGCTAAAGCTTTTAATAATAAAGGAATTAAAGATGGTATGAAAGTAAGAAATTATGCAGGTGAAATGGTAGATTATGGAGAACAATTCTTAAAAGAAGAAGCTGCACACATAGTAAGAAACCAAGTTCCTAACTATGATTATGTATCAGAATTTGTAAAAAGTTTACGTCAATGGCCAGTAGGTAACTTTATGGCTTTCCCAGCAGAAATTATGAGAACAAGTACTAACATTGTTAGACGTGCTTTAGATGAAATAAGTTATAAAGTTAATATAGGTGGTAAAGAAGTAAGACCTTTAGCTTCTATTGGTATGCAAAGATTAGTAGGAATGGGTTTAACTACAGCGGCAGTTCCTTATGGTGCTGTTAAATTAGGACAAACTTTATATGATATATCCGATGAACAACTTGAAGCTATTAGAAGATATGTTCCACCTTGGGCAAAAAATTCAACGATTGTTCCAGTTAAAAATGAAGATGGTTCTTTTGCTGCAGTAGATTTTAGTAGAGCTAATGCATATGATTTATTAGTTAGACCTATTCAAACAGTTATTAATGAAGTAGGTGCAGGAGAAAAAGATAATGATGGTATTATGAATGACTTTATCATGGGAACTATGAAAAGTTTTGGTGCAGTTATGCAACCATTTATAACAGAATCAATATGGACTGAAGCTGTTATGGATATTACACCTATCCTAGGAAGAGGAGGTGTAACTGTTGAAGGACAAAAAATATATAACCCTAAAGATACACCAGGAAACATAGCTAAAGATATCTTTTTACATCTAGGAAAAGCTCAAGCTCCATTAAGTTGGCAGCAGTTAGAAAGATTAGACTATGCGTTTGGTCCTTTTGACAGCGTTCAATTATTAAGAGGAGTGCCTGGTAAATATGATCCAAGAGGTGAAACATATGAATTAGGTCCAGAACTTTTAGGATTTTTAGGAATGAGACCAGCTAAAATTAATACTGAAAGATCTTTAAACTTTAAAATATCTGAATATCAAGAAGGAAAACAAAACGCAGGTCAATTATTTACAACAGAAGTATTAAAAGGAGGACCAGTTGACCCGGTTAATTTAGTAGATGCTTATATTAATGCTAACAGAGCTATGTTTAATACTCAACAAAATATGAAGCTAGATATAGATGCAGCTAAAACTTTAGGTTTAAATTCTGTTAAATTAAGTGATGTTTTTGATCAAAGGATGTCAAAAAAAGAATTTAATGATATAGATGGAGGATTTTTTAGACCATACACAATAGGTAAAGGAGTAGAAGATAGAATTTTTGATATATCTCGAAAACTAGGTCAACCTAATCCATATGACCGAGCTCTTCCTACATTAATGAAAATAGAAAACATATTAGATAGGTTAAGATTATTAAAAGGACAAAAGTTTCCTAACATTCCTAATCCATTAAAAGAAATTAAAAGAGTTCAGGATCAGGCAACGATAGGAGCTATTAATAATGCTCAGGCTTCTGTCCCAGAAAGCAACATAAATCAAGCTAATTTAATGGGCAATAATCAACAACTTATTCCAGGAACAGGGTTGACACGAACAGAGACAGCGTTACTATCCCCGGATGAAAAGCTTTATTATCAAAGACAACGAGGAATTGTATAATGGCTAAAGACAGTGCTTTACAACGTATTGAATCACATGAAAAACTGTGTAGAATTATGCAAAAACAAACCCATGAGAAAATTGCTAGTATGAAAAAACAAATAGATAGAATTGAAAGTATTTTATTGGTGTCGGTAGGGGCCTTGATTACAGGTATGACCTATGTTATATTTACATTACTTACAAAATAATCATGCAACTATCTAAACACTTCAAGCTTGAAGAGATGACCAAGTCAATGACTGCAACGCGGAAAGGCATTGATAACTCACCTGGATCTGGTGACATTAAAAATTTGGAGAACGTATGTTATGAAATATTGGAACCGGTTCGTGCGCACTTTGATAAACCCATTACTATTACCTCTGGCTACCGCTCCGAAGCGTTGTGTGAAGCGATCGGCAGCAAAAAAACGTCGCAGCATGCTAAGGGCCAGGCGGTTGACTTCGAAATAGCAGGCGTGCCTAATATTCAAACAGCTTACTGGATTCAAAACAACTGTGATTTCGATCAATTGATCCTTGAGTTCTACAAAAAAGATGATCCAGCAGCGGGTTGGGTCCATGTGTCCTACAATGAAGCGGGTGCTAATAGAAAACAAGTACTCACGTATGACGGGAAAAGCTATGAAAACGGCCTACCAGATATGAAATGGTCTGGCGGTAAAGTCGTAGGCTAACCCTTGAAATTTATCTAAAAATACTATATAATATTACTATTGAGTGCTTAGGAAGGCTCAATTTATTAACTGTCTAAACAAGGAGGTTACTATGACAAATCTAATAAACTTAAACAATTTCCTAAATCATGCAATCGGCTTTGAAGATGTCTTTAATAGACTGTCTTCTCTTCACACCTATAATACAGGTTTTCCTTATTATAATATAAAAAAGAAGGGATCAGATAAGTATAGTCTTGAAATGACATTAGCAGGCTACAAGAAGTCAGATATAGACGTAGAAGTATCTGATGGAATTATAACTATTACTGGCAAAGCTGGTAAAGAAGACAAGGAGGACTATGTCTATAAAGGAATGGCTCAAAGAGCTTTTACGCGTAAGCTACAACTGGCTGACTATGTGGAAGCGAAAGGCGCTGCCTTGGAAGATGGGATTCTTAAAATCAAATTGGAATACTGTCCACCAGACCATAAAAAACCTAAGAAAATAGAAATTAAATAGCTATTTTCAAAAAATCTGCGCGCCACGCGCATATATCCTATTTTTTATGGGATTATATCCAGGCCTTAAGTTCTTCGCCCATAACTTCTGAGGCGATGTTAACTTTTTTGCGGAGGGCTTTGACAATTTTATTGTCAACTGTATCCTCCGCAATGATATCAATATAGGTAACTGGTTTTGTTTGTCCAATCCTGTGTGCTCTATCTTCGGATTGAAGTCTTTTTTCTAGATCATAACCATTAGAATAATATATAACAGTATGTGCTTGAGTTAGGGTTATTCCATAGCCCCCGGTTTGTGGAGTCCCTACTAGAAATCTTGTTCCATTTTTTCCTTGAAATTTTTTAATATTGGGTTGTCTTTTATCTTGTGGTGTTTTTCCATAATAATCGACCACGGACCCCGGACCATAAATTTTCTTAATTTCTTTAATTATGGTTTCAATGTCATGTTGGTAATGAGCCCATATAATAGCCTTACCTTCTACTTCTTCTAATACATCCATTAGTTCAGTTATTCTATTATTTTTAATTTTTTGGATAGACCCATCATCTGCGGCAAAATGACCACATGTAATTTGTTGTAATCTCATTAATTGAGTTAGTACATTAGCAGTAGAGACTACTTTACCATTCATCATAGCAAGTGCTTCTTTTTTCATCTGCTCATATACTTTTTTCTGTTCTTTAGTTAATTCAATAGTTCTTTTCATAAATATTTTATCAGGCAAATCTAAACAATCTTCTTTTAAAACTCTATATGAAAAAGATTTAACACTATCTGATAATTCTCCTAAATTTTTAAAACCTGCAACTAATTGAATAGTTCTTCCTGCTACATTAACTTGTTTCATTTCTGCATATCTATTTCTAAACGAATAATACGAAGCAAAGTTTAATAACCACGGACTTAAAAATTCACATTGACTATATAAATCTAAAGGATTTTTAGTAACAGGAGATCCTGTTAAAATTCTTCTATATTTAGCTAATTTTGACAAAGCCAGTATATTCTTAGTTCTTTTTGCTTTAGGGTTTTTAATGGTAGTAGACTCATCTATAGCCATTAATGTTTTATGGCAATTTAAAAATTTTGTTGCAAATCTAGTACCTTTTTCACTGCTCAAAGCTTCTACATTCATTATTAAAATATGTAAATCTTCCCCTGTTTCAAATAAGATATCTAATTTGTCTTGTTGTTTTTGATTAATATTGGCTTGCCATAATACAGATTTATGGCTTACATGATCTGCCAAATGATTAGGTATTTCTTGATTATACCACGTCCCTATAACACCTTTAGGAGCTACTATTAAGGCTCCATTAATTTTACCTTTATCATAAAGAATAGATAAATTATCTATAAGAACTTTTGTTTTACCCGTTCCCATTTCCATAAAATATGCAAAAGTATCTTTGTTCCAAGATTTTTCTAATGCATCAAGCTGATGCTTATAGGGTTGCGTTTTAAATTTATATTCCATAATTAATTTTTCTAACTTTCTTGACAACTATTATAGCACATGATATAATAGTTGTCAATATGGAGAAAGAAAAAAGTTTAGACAAAGAACCTACAGTATATGTTATTCAAGAAATAGCAGGAACTAAAATAGGAAAACCTAAAATAAATATAGTAGGTGCTACTCGTTATGGTAAAATAAAATTTTTACTTGAAGAAAATTCACAAATTATATTTTCACCAGGTCCTATTTATATAAAACTAAGAAGATTATTAAAAGATTTTAAACTACATGATTATTTATTATTAACAGGTGATCCCGCTATTATACTATTAACAGGTATTATTGTCGCAGAGATTACTAATGGAAAATTTAATTTATTAAAGTGGGATAAACAAGAGGCAAAATATTATCCAATTGAATTTGATTTACACTCAACATAATATTGCCACAATTATATAATATAATATGAAAAGAATGTATAAATTTAAAGATCGTCATTACTATAAAACTAGAAAACGTTTAGAACACGCAGAAAAGTGGATTCAAGGTTTTTTAGCAACAGAAAGACAAATAGCAATAAGTGATAAAGTGACGCAGGCAATGTCTATTGAAGCACCTATTACTTTTAAGTTAGCACAATTAGTAATGCTACCTACTATTCTTTTATCTTATTTAAAAAAGTATTTAGTATGGCGATCATTTAAAAAATGTAAGAAAGAAATACAATTACTAAGGAAGGAGTTAGAACAGTATGAATAATCTTACCGAACAAATGGAACAAGATCAAACAGAAGTTATTAAGAATACTTCTAATATTAAAACTTTGTCTGATGAAGTTCTAAAATTAAGAGCAATGGAAGATCAATTAAAGATTATGGAAGAGGCTCTTAAAGAAAAGAAAAAGGAAATTGACAGAGTGTCTGGAGAAGTTATTCCAACAATGCTATCTGAAATGGGTTTATCTCAATTAAAGTTAGCTGATGGATCTTCAGTAGATGTCAAACCTTTTTATAGTGCTAGTATCTCTGCTCAAAACAAAGATAAAGCATATATATGGCTTCGTAACAATGGACTAGGAGATATCATTAAAAACGAGATCTCGGTGTCTTTTGGTCGTAACGAGGATAACAAGGCAGCAAATTATGCTGAACTTGCAAAGAGTAATGGGTTTCAACCGACACAAAAGTTGAAGGTAGAACCCATGACTCTTAAAGCGTTAGTCCGTGAGCGTATAGAGGCAGGAAAAGAAATGCCAACGGAAATTTTCAACGTATTCGTTGGAAATAAAACAACAATAAAAAGGAAACAATAAACATGAACCAAGAAGCAAATGTCGCGAAACGCGAAAATGCAGGTGCATTAGCTACAAATTTATTTGAAGCAGATGCAAATCAAGGGGCTCAGAATATATCGCAAGAAGATCTTGCTTTACCTTTTCTGAAAGTCCTAGGACAACTTTCTCCGGAAATTAATTCTAGAGATGCAAAATACATTAAAGGTGCACAGCCTGGAATGATTTTGAACACTGTCACTGGAGATTACTATGACGGAGAAAAAGGTATCAATGTATTGCCAGTTTTCTATAAGAGACAATATATAGAATGGCAAGACAGAGGTGCAAGCATGGGAGCACCAGTTGCTATCCACGAAGTTGATAGTGATTTGTTAAGTAAAGTTACACGAGACAAATCTAATAAAGATAGATTACCTAATGGTAATTATCTTGAGAACACGGCTAGTCACTTTGTGATACTAATGGGTGAAACTCCTACAACTGCTTTGATTTCTATGAAAGCGACTCAATTAAAAATTAGTCGTAAATGGAACTCAATGATGATGGGGATCAAAATGCAAGGCAAGAACGGTTTGTTCACTCCGCCTACATACAGCCACATTTATAATCTAAAAACTGTTCAGATGTCTAATGACAAAGGAACATGGTTTGGATGGGATGTGTCTAAAGTTGGTCCTGTTCAAGATAAATCAGTATACGATATTGCTAAAAATTTTGCTGAAAGAGTTGGAAAAGGCGAAATTGAAGCAAAACACGGCACTGAAGAAACTAAAACAGACGGCGTTCCATATTAACTAATTCTCTAAGGAGAGTAGTTGCAACAAGAGGCGGAGAAGCGAGAGTAGATCCGCCTCTTAACTCGGATAAAATATGGAAGATAGATTTATAGAAATATTTACAGGACTTAAAAGAGCCCATGGGTGTACTTACATTAATACTACACCTAAAGAAGGGGTTAAGCTTAAAACAAAATCATTTGTCAAAAGAGAACAAGTGACATCAGATCATTATAAAAATCATTTACATGGAGTAGAACCAAGTCTTGGTATTATTCCTATTAATGAAGAAGATATGTGTAAATGGGGATGCATAGATATAGATTCTTATGCAGGTTTTGATCATCAAAAATTAATTAGAAAAATTAAAACTTTAAAATTACCATTAGTAGTGTGTCGTTCTAAATCGGGAGGGGCTCATGTATTTTTATTTTCAGAAGATTTTGTAGAAGCAAAAACTATGAGAGATAAATTAAACCAAATACGAGCAGTACTAGGGTTTGGAAGTGCTGAAGTATTTCCAAAACAAATAGAATTAAAATCAGAAGAAGATACAGGAAACTTTTTAAACTTACCTTACTTTAATCATGAAGTAAGCACACGTTATGCATTTAAAGATGATGGTAGTGCAGCGACTATAGAAGAATTTTATGGGATCTATAATAATGTAAAACAACTAGATGTTGGTTCCATAAAGGTGCAGAGGCCCGATTCAGAATTTTCTGATGGGCCTCCTTGCATTGAAACATTGGCAGCTGAAAAAATATCTGAAGGTGGTAGAAATGCTGCGTTATTTCATTTTGGTGTATATGCTAAAAAGAAATGGCCTAATAATTGGAAAGAAAAAATATCTTGGTTTCATGAAAATTATATAGTTGGAGATTTAGATCAAAGAGAAATAGATATTATTAAAAATCAACACGAGAAAAAAGATTGGGGATGGAAATGTAATGATGTTCCTATGTGTAATGTATGTGATAAACAACTATGTAAGACAAGACAATTTGGAATAGGAAACTCTGTAATGTTTCCAGAGTTAAGTGATTTACAAGAAATACAATTAGAAGAACCTTATTATTATTTAAACATAGACGGCAAAAGATTAAAACTACCAAGCGCTAAGTATTTAAGACAACAACCTTTATTTGAGGAAGCCTGTATAGCAGGAATAGGTATCTTTCCACCAACAATGAAAATAAAAGACTGGAAAATTTTAGTTAACCAACTATTAAGCACTAGAGAAATTATACCACCACCTAAAGGAACATCTAAAAAAGATCAATTACAAAATCATCTAGAAGAATTTTGTACAAACAGAACTTCAACTACTGTTGAAAAAGATGATATTAAAAAAGGTGCAGTATTTACTGATGAAGGTAAGCATTATTTCTTATTTGATTCTTTCTTTTATGGATTTTTACAAAGAAGAAGATGGGATGTTAAATTCCAAGAAACAAGTCAAATGTTGAGAGAACATTGTGGATGCACTACTGAAAGAATTATTTTAGGAAAAAGTAGACCTACTGTAACGATGGTAGATTCTTTCGAAAAAAAATCAGAAGATTATAAACCAAAACAACTCAAACCGAAAGATGTTTTTTAGTGAAATTAAGATGCCTTTTAGAAAGCTCTATCGATGTAGGAAGTGGATTAATATTAGCTATTTTAATTCAATTATATATTTTTCCTTTTTTTGGATTATACCCTACTGTCTGGGACAGTTTACATATAGCATTAATATTTACATTTTTTTCTATTATTAGATCAGCAATATGGAGAAACTTTTTTAGGAGAAATAAATGAAGACCATTGTAATTGGACCTCCAGGTACAGGAAAAACAACAACTCTTTTAAATTTAGTAGATAAATATTTAAAAGAAACAGACCCTAATAAAATAGGTTATTTTGCTTTTACGCAGAAAGCTGCGTACGAAGCAAGAGACAGGGCAATGGAAAAATTTAATTATACTGAAGATGACCTACCTTACTTTAGAACTCTTCATTCATTAGCATTTAGACGATTAGGAATTAATAAAGATAATGTAATGCAACGTAGGCATTACGAAGATTTAGGTAAAAAATTAGGATTTCCAGTAGATTATGAAGACAATGATTCAGATATGAATGGAATTTTTTCTACAAAAAGTGATTATTTGAGAATTATACAATTATCAAAATTAAGAAATATTTCTATTGCAAGACAATATGATCTTAAAGAACATACTCAGGATGTAGAGTTTGATAAATTAAGAATTATATCACACGAGTTAGATAGATATAAAAAAGAATATAACTTAGTAGACTTTAATGACATGATTTTAAATTTTAAATCTGGAGTATGTCCTAAGTTTGATGTTGTATTTATAGATGAGGCTCAAGATTTATCTTTAATGCAGTGGGATATGGCAAAAACATTATGGGATAAATCAGAAAACAATTACATAGCAGGTGATGATGATCAAGCTATTTTTAAATGGGCTGGTGCAGATGTAAATAGATTTATTACATTAGGTGGAGAATATATAAAGCTTACTCAATCTTACAGAATACCGGCTAAAGTTCATGAGTTTGCTATGAAAATTATTAATAAAGTAGGTAACAGAATACCAAAGAAATGGAAACCTAGAACCGTAGAAGGATCTCTTTCAACATATGCAGATTTTAGACATATAGATATGTCTAAAGGAGAATGGTTAGTTCTTACTAGAACTCGATCAATGTTAGATGAATTAGAAGATGTGATTTATAAAAATGGATTGTATTACAAAAATAAATTTAAGAAATCTTATGAGCAAGATTTATATGATGCCATAAATGATTGGGAACATTTAAGACAGGGACAGTTATTAAATTATAAACAAATAGAAAAAATATATAGTTATATGAGTAAGAATCATGTAGAAAAAAATAAATTAAAAATAATGATTAAAGATGCTTTCTTTGGAATAGATCAATTAACTAATCAATATGGATTAAAAACTAAAGATGTTTGGTACGAAGCATTTGACAATGCCCCATCTAGAAAAGTTTCTTACATAAGAAAAATGAGAAAGAACGGAGAGCAATTAAATAAAAAACCACGAATTGTACTATCTACAATACACGGAGTCAAGGGAGGAGAAGCAGATAACGTTATATTATTAACTGACTTATCAAGACAAACTTTAAAAGAATATGAAAGAGTACCGGATGATGTGAACAGATTGTTCTATGTTGGTGCAACAAGGACCAAGGAACATTTACATATAGTAGAACCAAAAGATATTTATAAGGCATTTAGAATATGAGTGATCAAATATATAAAAAGCAGGTAGGTGGCAATCATTATAAATCTATGGTTATTCAGCCATCAGAATTTATTAACAGAAATAATATTCCGTTTGCAGAAGGCAACGCAATAAAATATTTATGTAGACACAAACAGAAAAATCAAAAAGAAGATTTATTAAAAGCTAAACATTATATTGATATGGCTATTGATAGAGACTATCCTGAAGAAAAAAAAGAAGAAACTAAATCAACAACTAACACATGGGGAATAATTAAATGATGCAAGTACCACTTTTTAAACCACAAACCGAATGGACACCACCTACGGAATTTCCAAATTTATCTAAATACAATGAAATAGCTATTGATTTAGAAACCAAGGATCCAGACTTAGTTAAAATGGGCTCAGGTTCTGTATCTAAAAACGGTGATGTAGTAGGTATTTCTGTGGCTGTTAAAGGTTGGAAAGGTTATTTTCCAATTGCTCATGAGGGTGGTGGAAACATGGATAGAGCTATGGTTCTTAAATGGTTTCAAGCTGTTTTAAATACAGCTGCAGATAAAATATTTCATAATTCAATGTATGATGTATGTTGGATTAGATCTTTAGGACTAAAAATTAATGGTAAAATTATAGATACAATGATTGCATCAGCACTTGTTGATGAAAATCAAATGAGATATGATTTAACAAGTTGTGCTAGAAGATATACAGGACAAGGTAAAGATGAAGCAGCCTTATACGAAGCAGCTAAATCGTGGGGAGTAGATGCAAAAGCTGAAATGTATAAATTACCTGCAATGTATGTTGGAGATTATGCAGAAAAAGATGCTGAAATAACTTTGGAACTTTGGCAAGAATTAAAAAAAGAAATAATACATCAAGATATATCTTCTATATTTAATCTAGAGACTGAACTTTTTCCTTGCCTCGTTGATATGCGTTTTTTAGGAGTGCGTGTAGACGTTCAAGGTGCTCATAAATTAAAGCAACAGTTAGTTGCACAAGAAAAAGAATTATTACAAGAGATAAAAAAAGAAACACAAGTAGATGTTCAAATATGGGCAGCAAGGAGTATCGAGAAAGTTTTTCAAAAACTCTCCCTACCATATGAGCGAACCGAAAAAACAAGTTCTCCATCATTTACAAAAAATTTCCTTTCAAATCACCCCCACCCACTAGTGAAATTAATAACCCAGGCCCGTGAAATAAACAAAGCCCATACCACATTTATTGATACCATATTAAAACATTCTTACAAGGGTAGAATTCATGCTGAAATTAACCAGTTAAGATCTGATAATGGTGGAACTGTGACTGGTAGATTCAGCTATTCGAACCCAAATTTACAGCAAATACCAGCTAGAAACAAAGACCTTGGACCACGAATTAGGTCATTATTTATACCCGAGGAGGGCCATAGATGGGGTTGTTTTGACTATAATCAACAAGAGCCTAGGTTGGTAGTGCATTATGCGTCCCTTCAAAATTTGATGGGTATAGATGAAGTATTAGATTCATATAAAAAAGACGAAGCAGATTTCCACTCTATCGTATCCGAGATGGCAGGAATCCCTAGATCACAGGCCAAGACTATAAATCTTGGTCTGTTCTACGGAATGGGTAAAAATAAATTACAAGCTGAACTAGGTACTAATAAACAAGATGCTGAAGATTTGTTTTCAAAGTATCATAGTAGAGTTCCGTTTGTTAAACAGTTAATGAATGCTGTAATGCAACGAGCACAGGACTCTGGAAGAATAAGAACTTTACTTGGAAGACTATGCAGGTTTCACCTGTGGGAACCTAATCAGTTCGGTATACATAAACCACTTCCTCATGAAGCAGCCTTAGCGGAACACGGACCAGGGATTAAACGTGCTTACACTTACAAAGCTTTAAATAAATTAATTCAAGGTAGTGCAGCTGACATGACAAAAAAAGCAATGATAGATTTATATAAGGAAGGTATTACACCTCATATACAAGTACATGATGAATTAGATATATCTGTAAGTGATAATGCTGATAAGATAAAAGAGATAATGGAACATACCGTAGAACTTGAAGTTCCCAACAAAGTAGATTATGAACATGGAAATAATTGGGGTTCGATTAAATAAAAGGAATGATTGACAATGGCTTATTTAAATGCAAATATACCTGTAACATATGCACAAATAAGGAGAGAATATTTATATGACCTTAAAAAACATTATGGAGAAGTTGAAGACTGTATTATCTTTGGTATTACATCGATTACAGGACGCCCTATTTTATTTCATGCGATTATGGAAAATGGCGCTGTCTTCTATCGTCTCCCGATTAGCGCCTTCATTCAGCGAGGCTTTAAAGCAGAAGAAGTTCCTCAACGTAGACTTGATGAGTTGGAGTTGTGGAATTGTTTTAGTTATTATCCTGCTGTTACTTCTTGGGATATTTTAGACGGACAATCCGGTAAATACATTGGTAAAGATAAGAAATGGCACTATGGGGCCTATCTATTCACGGTTGACTTTGCTCACCCAGAGAGTAATATAGTAGATACAGATCATTCTGAGATACCGCATGAGCATAAATGCGCACACATAATGGCCTTAGATGATGGTAATTATGCAGCACAACCCAATAATAGAATTATATGGGATATACCATCTTTTACTGTTAAGGATGAAGTTCCTGATTGGAAAGTGCAAACTTCAGAATGGAATGTCGAAGACACTCGTAAGTGGAAAACAGAAGATACTGACAAGTTCTTTTATGAAATTGAGGAGAAAAAAGATGATTAAAAAATTATGGAAAAAAATTGTTAATTGGCTTTTTAATTGGCAAAAATAAAAAATGATGGAAAAAGTTTTAACGCTGTTGGTAGGACTCCTGATTGCATTAGGAGGATGGTCTTTATCTAGAACATTTGAGCTTTCAACAGGTCAAGTTGTACTTGAAAAACAAGTTGAACAATTAGAATTTGAAGTAAGAATGATGGATGAAAAGATGGAAGAAATGTTTAACATGGATGAAGAGATCATGGAGCAACATAAAAAATTATTTGAAAAATTAGATCAAGGCAACACAGGGTATA
>VTLG01000808.1_pt1 | contig 30588 bp, 50 predicted proteins | sample 4694571 | NCBI WGS metagenome assembly VTLG01 (sample SAMN12604809, study PRJNA352737) | marine metagenome | biome: ENVO:00000447; feature: ENVO:00000209|ENVO:00000569|ENVO:01000036; material: ENVO:00002151; isolation source: viral sequences binned using virsorter ...
GGATTCTAATCCAAATTCTTTTGCTTTGTTTACAATATCTCTTTCAAACTTGTTGCCCTTTACTTTACTTGGATGAGCCATTTTGTTTCTTTAATTTTTTTTGCATTCGTTTATACTGTCTTATCTCTAAGTTCTTTCTTTTTCTGTCCATCTTTCTTTGCTTGGCTTTTTTATTTGGCATCTAAAGTCCTTGCGTATTTTTCAGCTTTCTTTTTACAGACAAACTTCTTTCCATTGACTATATAAACGTAGTCTAGTTCTTTATATATTTTTGCTTTCATAATAATTTTAGGGGTAAGGAGGGGTTTTGGCTGGGCAGCCAAAGAGAGTTAAGAAAAAACCTTACCCCTAATTCTAATCCTTTGTTTTATGTATGATACCATACTTATTGAAAAAATCTAAAAAACCTTTCTTGCTATAACCTACTTTTTTCATTTCAATTATAGCTTCAATATTATACTCTTTTTTATACTTTACTTGTGCTTTTTTTGCCGATATTTGATTGGCATGAAAGCTACATATTTCAGTATTTAAGTCTTTATAGCGACAAAGATATACTCGCCTTAAATTATACTCTTTTGCATTCATATTAATCTCCTAAATATTTAGATATTTCTTTTAGTGCTTTATCTGCAACATCGTATTTACTATCTTTCATAATAAGCACAGAATTAAATAATGTTTTTAATATCATATCTAATTGAGGATCATCATACTCTAAATGCACTTGCTGACGATATTGATTTATCTTATTTATTATTTTATTTTCTTCCATTCTTTCTTCCTAAAAACCCAGACAATGCCTCTCGTATTTCATTTGTGTCGGCAGATTTATCGAGTAATTCTTGTTGCTTTTTGCGATACTGCATGACTTCGAGATTCACATTCTGAGTTTTTTGTTTCTTAGTTTTAGGCACGTCTATCTCATCCTCCCATCGTCTTTGATTAAGCCAAGTAGAGGGATGAGGTATAAACTGCTTTTCTGTTTTATCGTGCTTCCAAATCTTTATATAATTTAACAATCCATCATAAGCTAACTTCTTATCAGCTTTTTTAAGTTTATTAAATGATTTGTTAGCCATAAATCTACCAACTTTTCTTGGATATAATTTATAAAACATATCGAAAGTTATTTCACTATCATCAAACATTATTCTGCCTTGCTTAGAAAGGTATATCGTTTGCATTTTTCAGTTCCTCGTACCTTGATTTAAGATCTTTATACTTTTCTAACAAGTCATCATAAGATATATTATTTTGTATCTCTGATTGCAATGGGTGTGGACTAGATTCTGCAATTTTTTGTGCAGAGCCACCACTATTCATGTCATTCATAGTTAAATCATTTACTTTGAAAAAATCTACTCCACCCTCTTGACATTTTTCAATTTTGATTTTATCACCCTCTCCTGCACCTACTGTTTGTATCATGGTGTGGAGTGTTGGTGTTGCAAAGAAAGCATCTTCATCACTTGACAAATCGCCATTTTTAATACCATATAAATACCAATTACCATAACTATTTGTACCCTGTTTAGGCTTATCAAAACCAAGTATAACTTCTCTAGGTTTACCAACTTCAAATTTAAATGCACTCATTATTTTTCTCCTTTATATAGTTTGTAAAAAGTTTCTATTGCTTCCTCAATCCTGCCACTATGAAAATGGTCTAAAACATCGATTGCCTCTGCGTGTGTTAAATCTCTCATAATAGCCTTTACAACGTCTTTATCATAACCCACTTGATGTTTTAGTATATTAACTATTTGAGTGGCTTGATATTTAGTCATCGGCTTATCTTCAACTGGCTTTTTAAAATCTTCAGCCTCTACATCAGAATATAATCCATATTCATATAAATCTAATAATTTGAGTGTAAGCCTATCTCTAAGCCTTTTTTCACACATATTGATATAATACTTAGCCATTGTATTTTCTTTTGTTGAATCGGCAGTAGTCCATATTTTAATGCCATCAAGTTCTGCCTCTCCAATCATCATAAAGCCATAATATTTATTATCGCTTTTTATTTCTGTTATTTGTGGCTGATGAAATATGATGCCTTCAACTTTTGCAATCCTAGTAAGTGCATCGTGTTTCAATATAAAGTTCTTACCAACACACCAAATGTCTGCATTTTTATCTGCTGGACTCTTAGGCAAACTTAAATTATACTTATCAGCTATTTTTATCTGGTACTTTAAACATCTTAACTCTCCTTTAATTAATTTATAAAATGTTAATGTAGATAATATAAATTATTATAAATATAAAAAACAAGATAAAAATTATACTTGTAATTATAATGCCAATTATACTAAATTTGTAGTCCAATCTAGGTTTGGCTTGAATCTTTTGGCTAGGTTGGATCATTAACTCAGTACCAAAAGGGGTTGATACATACTGAGAAGCGAGCTTGAAAAAATCTGAGCAGTATCGTGGTCTATGAGGACTTGAAATGGATTTTCGTTTTAGTAATCTCATAATTACTGGAATATGCACAAGGCGACTCTGAAGGTTGTAACTTTATAAGGCATAGTGCTTAACTCTCTGTTGAGGGGTAGGGCTTTCTATGCCTTGCTCACTAAAGGTTGTAGTAAAATTATAAGCGTATTTATAAATACTTAATCTCTGATTCTTCAATTAATGGCTTAATTTTTTTCATCAATTTTTCATTTGCCTCAATATCTTTTTGTAATCTTTTATAAATCTCAACTAAAACATTTTTTGTATTACAATGGTATTTTATAACGTCATCTAGGTTAAATTTTTTAGCCATTTATAATTTCTCCTATCGTTTTTTTACAAGACTTGATCAATTCTTTTTTAAGATGATTTCTTGCATAAGGTACGTCAATTTGATTTTTAGCACAAAACTTTTCAACCTTTTCATTATCAAGATAAAAGGTTTCACATATTCTAATTTTAATCATTTTTCCTCCAGTAATTCTATTTCCCTTATACAATATTCTAAAGCCTCAATCCAACCTTGAAGATTAGATTCATCGTGATGTCCTGCAAATATGTTAGACTTTTCTTGGTCTAGTGTGGATTGAATTTCTTTTTTGAGTTTTTGTAATTGATTCATTTTAACCCTCTCTTTTTTTCATAGTTTATTTGACTTTGTGTCTTTCTGCTTTCAATGGCTTGACTAAATATATCCTCTATGCTTTCAAAAATATCTGGCTGATTATAATAGTCAAGTGCATGAATTTTATTGTTCTCAACGTGTTCTAGTTCGTTGAATGGTGGTAGGTTTTCGTAGTCGTAACCAAGATCTGAATTTCTCATTAACCAATCTTCTAAGTAGTTTTTTATTTTTCCCATTATATGAATCTCCCATTTAAATTATAATTAAAAGTTTCAACCAATTTATTATTTAATTCATTGTACTGATGAACTGTAAGTTCTGTTAAATCTGAAACTTCAACATCATCTTGTAAATCAATACAATAATAAATCAAACAATCATCCTCAACATAATAATATCCATCAATTCCATTTATTTTAATCATATTACTCTCCCATTTATTTATGATGTATATCAATTCCATTTAAGTGATCAATTTCATGTTGGTGTATACAAGCTTCAAAGCCTTTAAAAGTTTCTTGAATATAGCCATCTTTAATTAGGTGACTAATTGTAACCCAACTATGCCTATCCACTTTATTGCATTTATTAGGAAAGGACATACAACATTCTTCGTGTTTAAAAATATCTTCACTAGCATCAACTATTTTAGCATTTATAAAAGTTCTGAACACATTTTTAGACTTAACAATATAAACATTTTTATTACCTGCAATTTGATTATGAGCCAAGCCTACTGCATCTTTATTTTTGCCAAACATACAAGTCAATATAAGTTTTTTGCCTATTATAATACCTTGATTATAATTCTCAACATCAGAGCATTTAAAATTTAAATGATTTATATTAGTTGTAATTTTCACTTTAACTCTCCATTTAGTTTAAATGAATTTAGTGATTATAATTTATAAAAGCAACAAAAAGATAAAAATAATTTATAAATTATAACGTGAAATTATAATGTATCTTGTTCTGAAATGTCCACTTTTGTTCTGAGATGTCCAGAATTTTAAAATATGATGTAAAATTATAACGCAAATTATAATCTGGATCAGCAAAAATACCGATCAAAATTATAACGTAAATTTATAACGCTGATGATCAAAAATTTTTGGATTTTGGGGTCAAAATTTGGTCAAAAAAAGTAAAATTTAGATCAAATATGCAAAGTCGATAATTGCGATATTTCGGGCTTTTTTTGATAGGTGGGTGTAATGTCACATCAGAAAAAAAACGTCCTTAGAAGGCTATTTTAAAAAGCCATATTTAAAAAAAAATATATATTAAAAGTAAAAAAAAACCCCTTTAAAACGCGATCGCGAATTTAAAAGGGCTTTTTTTCTTTTTTGGTTAGGGGTTTAAGCACTAAGCATAATTAACATAATCATACAGCACAGCCAATAAAACCAGATTATTAAATCCTCTTTGTCATTTTTTTTCATTTTATTACGATCCTTTTTTTTAATGTTGAATAAATACAGGCTTATTTTTTGTAATACAATATTTACAAATACTACAATTAAAATTTTTAGTACTATATTTTTCTAAGCCTTTAGTCATGGGACAAATAAAAGCCTTTGCCTTTTTTCTTAATATTCTCATTGACTCAACAGACCCATAATTTAAATAATTCTTATTATCTATATTAATAAATGAACTAATAATATTTAAATTTTTAGGTATTTTAACCCCTTGAATTTGAGGGGCTTTAGAATATGTAAATATTTTTAAAGCTGGGAATTTTTCAGCAATTGAACACCACATTAAAAAATATTGCTTACTAAAAAAATCACCTGAACTATGAATTCTAATACAATGTATTTTTTTCTTTAAAATTTCTTTTATTAGTTCTTTTTTTAGATATTCAATATCATTTAAAGCAATTGCAAAGTTGTAAGTATTACTTTTTTTTGTACTCTTAAATAAAAATGTTCCTTTGTTAGCATAACACGTTTTAAAGCATTTTTCAGAATCTGGACAACTTACTACAGCAGGCAAATCAAACGCGTAAATTTTACGTCCTAGTTTTGAATTAGTATTTTTTAAAAAGCCAGTTCTTTTTTTATATGCTTTTATTTTATTTAATTTACTATTAGAATATTTTAAAAGATCTTCAGACGTCTCAAAATATTTATTATTTTTAATGGATGTACTATTTATATATAAGTTGTGAAAGTTGCCCATTTTAACCCCTTTTTATTTATTTAATTTAATTTAATTAATGATTTTATGTATTCTCTTGTATAAATTTTTAACTCTTCATTTTTACAATGAAAATCATATAAATTTCTTTTTTCACTTAAATCATCAAGAGCGTCCTCTTTATGTTCCCAGCCTGTTAAAATCTTTAAGCCATCAATAATATCACATACAAAAAAATTATATTTTTTGTTATTAAAGACATTTAATTTTAAAACAACTAATTCATTATTTAATCCAACTAAAACCAGTTCATCTATTTTGTAATTCATTTTTAACCCCTTTTTTATTTATTTTATTTAATTAATGATTTTATATATTTTCTGGTATAGACTGTTAATTCTTCGTTCCTGCAGTGATAATCGTATAAATCCTTTAATTCACTTAAATCATCTAAAGCGTCTTCAACATATTCCCAGCCTTCTAAGATTTCTAAACCTTCGATAATATTACATACAAAAAAATTATATTTCTTGTTATTATATATAACTAATTCTTTGCTCTGTAAAGATCTTGATAATTTTGATTTATCTAACATAATTAAACCCCTTATTTATTTTAATTTCTTAACTGTAATAATATATAACTTTTTATTTATTCAAAGCAACAATTATTTATTATTATAAATTATAAGCATATACCAAGCCATTTAAAATACTACATATTATATATATAATAACACTAATAACAATACACTCTAATAACACTAAATAATATTTATTGATAATAGCTTAAAATAATTAAAAATAGTGAAATTATGTACGTTCGTTCCTCTTATAATCCAAATGAAAACAACCAACAACCAAAAAAATATTCTCCAATCTTGGATTTTTTCACGTTTTAAAGGCTTGCACGATTTGCACGATATGCAAGGCGTATGAGGCACACAAAATTTCTGGGGTTACATTTACGCAAAAAATGGAAATAGGAACTACGATTACGATTTCACAAAAAAATTGCATAAGAACAACGAAAGAACGTATATTTAGAACAACGATGATAGATACTATACCCAGCAAAAAGGTTAAATCACTAGAAAGAAATCGTACAAGGTCATATAAACGCTATAGGAAGTATGATAAAGCGATAAAAGAAGCTAGTGATAATGGTCGTTGCTGGTGGATAGAAAAGTTCCTTAGACACACGATTAAATACTAATGACAGATTTACTTAAAAGACCAGATGTTATGCGTGCTGTAGAGTTATATGCTCTTAATCCTGAGATTACTGCTAGTGAGATAGCTAAAGAGTTGAATGTATCTACTACGATGATTTATAATTGGCGAAAAAATCCAAACTTTGTCGATGCTATATACGAAAGGTATATGGTAGAGTTTGGTTCAGAACTGCCTGCTGTTTTGAGTGCTATGATACGAGAAGCTAAAGCTGGCAACGTGCAGGCAGGAAGACTTGTTTTAGAGCATAGTGGTAAATTGGTAAAGAATGTCAATATAACTGTGGATAGTCCTTTTGAGAAGTTCTTAAAGGCTGAGAAAGCTGAGGTAGAGTATGTTGATGCAGAGGTGGAGGAGATAGTAGATTCAGTACCTGATATTGAAATCCCACTTCCAGAAAGAAAGGTGGAAGATCAACGAAAGAGAGTGCATAGGGAAAAGAAACAGTTGAAGCGTAAGATAAAGTCTGCAAAGGAGAGGGCAGAGATTAATAAGAAAAGGCGTGAGTGGTATAAGTGGGTTAAACGTGCTAAACAAGTAGGTGTAGAGGCATTACCTTCTAGGCGACCCACGCCTGCACAAAAAGAGGCTTTTATAAATGAAATCAAGAAAAAAGAAAACGAACAAAGAGCTTGAAAAAGGAATTACTTGGTGTATGACTGAGATATATGCTATGAAACTTGCGTTGCAAGCAATACACAAACAAGTTAAAGACTTAGGCGATACCCATAAAGACTAGTTTAGTACCTGTAGCTTTTACAATCTCATCAAATACTTCTTTGCTTATAGGGGTTACCATATCATCGTAGTTTTCGATAGTTGGCTCGACATAGAGTTGATTTTCTATATCTTGTAGTTTTGAGTTGCACTCATTTAATACTTTCAATATAATAACAAGTAAGTCTTTTTCTGATTTTTTCATAGATACTCCTATCTTTTTCTTCTGAGTGCTACATTAAACTGATCAATAATTTCTTTTTGTGCTGCCAAAGCATTTTTTTCAGAAATCTCTATAAATTTCCTCAATCTATTTCTTGGATTAGGAAACTGATGATATTGTCCATAATAAATCATTTGTATATTTTTGAGAGTTTTGCCGAACCTTTTAAAGTCTGGGTGTACATCTACATTTGTTAATTTAAGGCTATCATGTAGTTTTCCAGTATCGTATAGTGTTGAATCACTTATTGTAGGTGGGTTCTTTCTTGCCCTACGTCTTTTTAGGGTAACATCAGAAGTTCGTGGCTTTACCTCATTTGACCTAATTTTATTTTTGGAATCAGATATTATCTTGCTAGTTATGTGCTTATTAAGACTATCTCCAAATTCTGAGCTTTTCTGTATGTGTCTAATAAGATTTATAAAATTGAAATTACTCTTGATTTCTAGTTTCATCATTTTGAACATTACCTTGATTTATTGCTCTATTCTGCTCTACTATCGCAGTTGCTTCTTCTAATGTAAGGTCATCATTTTCTTCCATCATTAGTTTTGGCTGCGTAATAAGATTGTTTTGAAGCCTGTATGTGTTATACGAAATCTGATCTTGCATTGTTTTTGGATATTCAGGCTCGTTAAAGTCTAATTTAAGACTATTTGGTAGTCTAATGCCATTATATTCTGCAATTTCTTTCTCAACTTTGTATAAATCATGTTCATACATCTTCCAAAGCTCTAAATCGTCTTGGTAATCTTCAAATCTTTCTAAATCTTTGATTTTAAGAGCAATACCACTAGGAACTTCACCACCATCTTGTGCAAATTGCACATACAAGTGATTATTTTGTGCTACGAGGTCTACTTGGAACTTAACTGTTTCGATTACAGATTGTAAATCGGCTTCTGGTGCAACTATATCGAATGTAGAGCCTTCAGGCAAGTCAAGTATTGTATCTGAACCAGCTCTTTCTAATCTTTTATCAGCCTGTAAGCCTGTGACATAAGGTTGTCCAAACATTTGGAATCTCAAACCTAATTGTAATTCAGTCATAGTTATATTAACGTGTTCGTTACAAGATACAATATCATCTGCACCATCTACAAAAAATGAATCCATCTGATTTTCTCTATGTGTAAACATAAATGGCAATACACCATAACCATGTTCATATTCTTCTACAATATTACCATTTTCATCGTATAAAGCATATATTGAATTATCAAAATAGGCATATTTCAAGTCTTGTGTATACGATATATCATCACCATTCATTAATATAGGATATGTAATTGCTTCTGGTACAAATGGATTTTCGCCTAAATGCACATCAAAATAATAGACTGGTCTATAATCAAAGTGAGGATTATCGCCATCAATATAAACAACTTGAGTTGCTACAGAACCAATTAATCGTGTCATTCTCTCAATATGTTTCATTCGAGCTGCTTTCATTCGTGTTAAAGAATCATACTGATTGTTCATGTTGTAGGCAGCACCTACTGTATAGATTCTGCTCATTTTATTTATAAATCTTTTTGTAAAATTTGCCTCATAAACTGGTATTTCTCTGAAAGCATCAGCATCAAAATATTTAAATATATATTGACTTGTGTTCGAGCCACAATAATAGTCTAATAACTTTCTTATATGATCACGTCTTGATTTTGCTTGGCTTTGTTTGAAGTCTTTCAACGATTCTTGTATTATTTGTTCTACGTTCATCTTTTCCTCACTATTAATTTATTTTGTTTTATTGGAAACCTATTTATAAAAAAATATCTTATCATATCGCAACCATGATCGTGATAACCATCTTTAAGAGGGTCAGGCTTCAAATCTTTGCCCTCTGTATGTTCTGGATAACGATAATTTTCTAAATCTTCTGCTATGCCTTGACATTTACTATGAACGTGCAAATATCTATTTCCATTAGCGTTTTCTATAAAACCACGAACATGAGATACTCCTGAAGCTATATTTCGTGAAACTTTATCTCTAATAGTTTCAATCTTAATATTATTTCTTCTAAATATTTCTATATCCCCAAGCCCTGACTGTCCTTGAGCTTGTTTACCAGCTGGGTCGCCATAGTACGACCTAACATAATAAGGTTTCGATTTAATACGACGTACGAGGTCGTCTGTCTTAATATTTTTCTCATGTATAATTTCATCTATAATATTTATGTGCCATTCGCCATTAATCATCTGAGTTTGAAACCATGCAACAGCTGGCATACGATAACCAAAGTCAATACTACAAAACGTAGGAAAATTCGGATTGTAAGGAAAATACCCTACGTCTAAATTACGATCAAAAGGATATACTTGCCCAGCAAATGTTGTAAACTTTGCACCATACTCTTGGTCAAAAGATTCCTTAGACATATTACGCTTACGTTCTTTTATGAACGAATCTTCTTTTCCCTCTGGGAAAGCATACTGATTTTCCCACGATGGAGCTTGATGAGATTCCCATAAGTCATCTCGTTTACCAAGTAAAAACAAATCATACACCCAATTAAAACCTTCAGGGGTGGTAATAAATATTGCTTTACCTTTTCTATCTGATAGTGTTGGTGACAAATACATATCCCATATTTTTCTTTTAATTTTAGCTGCCTCATCAATAATCAATAAGTCAAGACCCTCACCTACCAAACTGTCGGGGTTATCAGCAGACTTACCCTCTACTACTGTTCCCCATTTAAATTTTATATATCTTTCTTTTTCTGAAGCTCTTACAATGTCGTTTTGGCGACCTACAACCATTTTCTGCCATATTTCCCTAAACATTAAATCGGCTTTTTCGTAAGATAATCCAACACACCAAATACGTTTATTGGGTTGAGATGCAACAAATGTAGCTTCCATAGCTGAACAAGTTGTCTTTCCAAATCTTCTTCCACAAACCATCACAAAAAAACGAGATGTATCTTTGGTTGGAAAGTGTAGCTTTTGCTGACCTTTATGAGGCTTATAGCCCATAAAATCAAACCACGATTGCTTAAATTCTATTTCTTTTTTTGTGTTAATTTCCATTAATAGTTGCAAGTAACAACAACCATAATCTAACTTATGGCTAAGGACAAATACAAGATATTGTATTTATAATTTTTAAAACCACAAGATAGGAGGGCAGTATGTCCGAAGAAAATCAATCAGTAGTTAGCGAAACAGTTAGTGAGCAACCTACACAAGAAACACCCACTCAACCGACCGAAGTTGGTGCATTAATAGCAGAAAGCAAAAAGTATAGAAAAAGGTCGCAGGATGCAGAAGCTCGTATTGCAGAGCTTGAAAAACAAATAACTCAAGCAGAAGAAAATAAATTGAAAGAAAAAGAAGATTTTAAAGCCTTATATGAAAAGGTATCTTCTGAAAATCAATCATTATCATCTATAGCAGATAAATGGAATAAATACGAAGAAAAAAGACGTATTACTCTATTAGAAAAGCATCCTGAAGATGAAAGAGAATCTTTAAAAGATTTACCCTTAGATACTCTTGAATTTGTAACAAATAAATTAATAAGTGTAAAAGCTAATGCACCTCAAGTAACTGGTAATGCAAGGCAAGAAATACCTTCTGAGCCAGTTGATTGGACTAATAAAGCTAGTCTAAAGAAAAATTGGAGTACTATTATAGCTAATGCACAGAAAAAAACTTAAAAATTAAGGAGAAAAAGTAAATGGCAACAAGTACAGGTCTTGCAAATCCAGCTGCTTCATACGCTTCAGATACAGAGTTAGCAGTATTTATACCAGAAATCTGGGCAGAAGCAGTTAGAGCAAGTTTCAAAAAAAATCTAGTCTTAGGTGAATTATCTAACGATTTTTCATCTTTATTAAGTAATGGTGGTGACATAGTTCATGTTCCATCTGTTGCAGATGTTGCAGATGTTGCAACAAAAGATCCTCATGTTCCAGTAAACTACACAAATGCTACTGAAGATGAGCTAACAATTTCAGCAACTACACATCAATATGCTTCAGCTATGGTTGAAGATATGGGTGTTGTTCAATCTAGTGCAGATTTATTGTCAATGTATGCAGATTCTATTGGCTATAAATTAGCCTTAGGTGTTGATGCTGCTGTTGAAGCTGCTGCTGCAACTACTTTAAGATGTATTGATATAGCAGGTAATGCTGTAGCCAAAACAATCGATGCTTCTACTATGTCTTTAATATCTCGTATTGTATTAGAAAATGATATGAGATTACAAGACTGCACATTAGTTCTAAACCCAGTATTATACTCTTCACTATTCCAAATAGATGATTTTATTCATGTGTCTAAAACAGGAATAGCAAATGCTGAAAATGGTTTGGTTGGAAATATTATGGGTATGAATGTAGTTCTATCTAATAATATCACATCAACTAATGCAAATGATGCAGTTAGTGCGATTGATGGTTCAACAGCATTGAACAATGCAAACGTATTAGGAGGATTCGTTCTTCATAATACTGCGTTGGGTCACGCATTTAGTAAGCAACCAACTGTTAGTTCCGAATACGATATAGATTATATTGCACACAAATTAGTAGGTGATATGATTTATGGTGTAAAACTACTTCAAGATTCTAGTCAGTTTAAGTGTTTTGGAATTGTTGAAGAAGGAACTACTTCTTGGTAGAACCTTATAATTATACAAGGGGAGTGCAAGCTCCCCTTGTATTAAGTTATTAAAAAATAAGTGAAAGACTTAATAAAACAACTCAAAATACATGAAGGCTACAAGCCAAGAGTCTATAAATGCACAGCAGGAGTAGATACGATTGGAATCGGCTTTGCCATAAAAGACTTATATCTTTCAGAAGAAGTCTGTGAGTTGATCCTAAAAGAAAAATTACAAATATTAGAAGATAGATTTATTGTGACCTATGATTGGTACGATGATGCACCACAAGAAGTTAAGAATACTTGCATCAATATGGCGTATCAATTAGGGTTTCGTGGGTTTAGTGCCTTTCGTAAAACAATAGCATACTTGGCAGACAAAGACTATAAATCTGCATCGGTTGAAATGCTTGATTCTAAATGGGCAAAACAAACCCCAAACAGAGCAAAAGAACTAAGTGAGATTATAAAATCTCTTTAGTTGTTTATATATACAACCATACATTAATTTATGATACAAGATAAACTGACAGGTAATAGCCTAGCTTGCCCAAACTGCTACAGTATTCAGCTAATCAGAAGTGGCTTTGAGCATGGAAAGCAGAGGTACAGGTGCAAGCGATGTAGGCATAGAAGTGTAAACCCTATAACTGATATTGAGCTTTTAAAAGAGAATGTAAAGTATCGTAAAGAAAAACAAAAAGCTCAAGACTTAAATAGAGTAGAACGTAAGTCTTTTAGGGAACACGTTAGAATTGAAAATGCGGTAGAAGAATACAGCAAACAGTTAGTACAGCTTTTTGAAAAGAATAAGTTACACACGCATACTCAAAAGCATAAGGTCAAAAACAAAGCTGTTGGAGTAATACAATTTAGCGACCTTCACTTTAATGAATTAGTCGAACTCCAGAATAACAGATATGACTTTCAAGTTGCATCACAGCGATGCCAGCATTTTGTAAATAAGGCATCAGCGTACTTCAAGATGAATGATGTTAGCCAAGTTGTGGTGGCATTGACTGGTGACCTAATGAATAGTGATCGTCGCTTAGACGAATTGTTAAATCAGGCACAGAATCGAGCCAAAGCTACATTCTTATCAGTAGATATAATGCAGCAAGTTTTTCTTGACCTTAACAGAAACTTTAATTTAAGCATAGGTAGTGTGGTTGGTAACGAAGGTAGAGCCAATAAAGAGTTAGGCTGGAGTAGTAAAGTAGCTACAGATAATTATGATTATACCATAACAAATTGTTTGAAATACTTATTTAAAGACTCTGATATACATTTTATAGAGGGCGACCCTTGCGAGTTAGTTGTAAATGTTGCAGGTCAGAATCTATTATTACTACATGGTCATGGTGCGATAGCAAAGGGAGAAGAAAGAGCTGTCAATCAACTCATAGGTAGATATGCCATGAAAGGTATACAGATAGACTATACAATATTTGGTCATGTTCATTCAGCAAGAGTTGGCGATACATTTGGAAGAAGTGCAAGTCTTGTAGGAGCAAATGATTACTCTGAAAAGGCTTTGAATCTCGGTGGTAGAGCAAGTCAAAATGCTTACATATTTTATAGTAATGGCAATCGAGATGGTATAAAAATAGACTTGCAAAATACAGATTGTAAAGGTTATAACATTGATAAGGCATTGGAGGCGTATAATGCAAAATCGGCTAAAAAAAGTAGTAAACAAGAAACCATCTTCAAGGTGGTCGTATAATACATCCTCGACTTTGCCTTCTCCATATTATACGATAGACAGATCTTGCACTACGCTTCCAGTTTTTCAGGAGAAAATTTATGTTAGATAGTATTAGACCATTGGTCGCAGGAGCAGGTGGAATGACAGTTACTTGGATGGAATGGCTGCCTGTCGTAGTTAGAGTGCTAGTAGGGCTAGCAACATTTATATATATATGTGTTAAGATTTATAAATTAGCCAAGAGCTAATGGATTTTTTACAGATTTTAGAACAGTATGGAATACCCATCTGTGTAGCAGTAGCATTTGGATTCTTTATCTGGAAACAAAACAAGTTCATACAAGATGAGCTTATGGAAGAACTAGATGAAAGATTCAAGAGGTTAGAAGCGATAGTGATAAAGCTAATTGACCAACAAAAAAAAATGCAGATTGAACAGAAAGGTATAGAAAAAAGCTATAAGTCTTTAGTTGATATAATATCAAGGCTTATGAGGTCAAGTAGTAAGAATCTTCGAGATAAGTTTATGAAGATACTGAAAGATGATTAATAGAAAACTTGAAATCAAACTACAGGCTTTAGAAGTAAGGATAAATGCTCAAGCCTTACATATTAGAAGATGCAAGAATGAGATAGCAAGTTTGCGAGCAAAAGTACAAAGATTACAAAAGGAGAATGACAATGAAGTATCTTAAGATAGTATCACAAGTAATATGGAAAGCATTGATCACATTACTGCCAGCAGGATGGAAAAAACAACTTATAATGGCAGTCCTAGATTGGGCTGTTAAATCTACTAAGACAAAAGTAGATGATAAATTATTTAACGCAATCAAGAGCAAACTCTAGTGAGTAAAGAAGTAAAAATACAAGGCAAGCTAGACAAACACCTCAAGCCATTACAAGTTGATGGTCAATCATTACCTATCGAGGTAGCTGAAGATGATATTAGAATAAATCAAGAATTAGATGTCGAGGGTGATATAACTGCAAAAGGCAACCTCAATGTACAAGGTAGTAGTATAAACTTTGAAAACAATGTAAGTTTCCTAACAGATACAGATAATATAATGTCTTGCTTAGTGGAGAATTTTCAATTTATAAATGGTGATGGTGAATGCCAAGTTTTTATTGTTGGAGCAAGCAATCCACAACTTACCTTTTTTGATTCTGTTGTTAATAGATTTACTGTTGGAGTTACATCTAATGTTTTTACAGTAGGTGCAGGAATTGATTTGTCTGCACCGAAATTGCAAATAGATGGCAATGACCTTGAAATTACAGGAGATATAGAAACAAATATACTAAAACTCAGAGAGTTTGCTAATTCAGATTCTGATGAAGCAGGTCATGGACAACTTTGGGTTAAAAATGATACACCAAACAATTTATATTTTACAAATGATGCAGGAAATGATGTACAGATAACTAATGGTGCATCTTTAGCAGGAGCAGGATTAAATCCTATAATAGCAAGTATGATTTTTGGGTAAGGAGAATAAATGTCAGCACCTAACTTAACAAGTATTTCAACAATAACAGCCAAATCTGCAATAATTGAGCTAACAACACTTGGTGCTACTGTATTGCAAAATGCAGCATCATCTAATAAAGTATTCAAAGTATCAAGTCTTATTATTTCTAATATAGATGGCACTAGTGCAGCAGATTTCACACTCAGAGTATCTAAAGCAGGTGGTGCAGCTTTTAATATGTTTCATACAGTAAGTGTTCCTGCTGATTCAGTTTTAGTAGCACTTGATAAAAATACAACTTTCTATTTAGAAGAAAACGATAGCTTTACAGGTATAGCAAGTGCAGATAGTGATTTATTAGCATTTATTGCTTATGAGGAAATAAGCTAATGTCACGATATATTGGAGGCATAATACACCCTACAGCTCGATATAGAACTCAAACAAGTTCACAATCAAGAGGTGTATGGGATATGAAAGAACAATATCAACATAAAGCTAATGATAACTGGCATAGTCCTGTAAATTTTTATCCTAACAATGCAGGGCAAAGAGTTCCTGTTACACTAATTACTGTTGCAGGTGGTAGTGCTGATAATACTGATGCCTATTCAGTACACCATGAAGATTTTGATGCAGCTGCTGCTGTAAGAACAACAGGAAGATTATATTTTGCCATAAAGGTTACTGCAAGTACACCTTTTTTAAATGATTTTTGCATAAGTGCTGTTCAACTAACAAGTAATAATCATGCTACACAAGAACAAAATTTCAATTTTGACGATGTTTCAGAATATCAAAGTTGGCAGTATGCAACAGTAACAAATATAGGATTATCAGGAGATGGTTTTGAAAACTATACAGATATAATTGCAGCACCAAGTCAAAGTTTTGCATCTAATGTAAATGGAATTGCCAATGGTAGAATTTCAAGATCATCTGCTACAGGCTCAAGTGGTACAGGTGCAGCAGATGGTACAGCTGATTCAGGCTCTACTATATTCTCTGGAACAACTACTGTTGCACAATCATCAGGAACATCTTTTATGTTTACAGAAGCATCAGGAAATCAATCACTTACTTTAAATAAATGGTTTTGGACTAGAAGCCCTGAAATTACGTTAAATGGCGAATCCAATAAAAATTTAGCAATAGTTTATCATGCAGCTTCTCCATCAGGAACAGGTATGACAGACTCAGCAGATGAGCCTTTATTCAGATGGTGGTGGGCAGCATGATTGCAGTCAAGGATATACAAACATCTACATCAACAGTTGATGGTAATGAAAAAGTTAGTATTGATTTTACAAATTTATCTAGTGTGAGTATAGGAGATACATTTAGTTTGAGTGTTTTTGGTAATGAACTAGAAACAAGTTCAATAGGTGCAAGCACAACAGAATTATGGATTGATTGGGTTGCAGCCAATTATAATGTAAAAGCAAATAATAGCACAGCAACAAGAAACAATAAAGTATTAGAAATTTTAGCAAGTGATTCATCTGAATCTAATCTAATAATAGATACAGGTAATACAGGAGAATAAATGGCACTTACAAACAAAACAATAGCTAGTTCTTATGGAGATATACTACAAGTAGATAACAATGGTAGTGGAAGAACAGCGAATGGTACTAATATAAAAGATGGCTTAGGTAATTCAACCTCACTTACATTAGGCAGCAACAAAGCACATATAAAACCCTCTAGTGACCAAACAGATGCTTTTTTAGTAGAGAATGCTGCTGGTACAGATTTATTAAAAGTAGACACTACAAACACTTCAGTACAAGCTGGAACAACACAAACCTATGTAAATACTCATGTACATAATTTTGTACTTAGACAGGAAGAATGTGCTGATGGAACACATACTGCTTTGGCTTCTGACCTTTTTGCTGGAGCTGGAACTGGTACAGTAACCTTTGGAACAGGTACAGACCCTGCAACATCATTTAGTTTGTCTGGTACAGAAGATAATACTGCTGAAGCTCATGCTGCTTATTGGTATGTTCCAGTAGCAATAGTAATAGATGAGGTAAGAGTTTTGGCAACAGGTGATGCAGGTAATGTAGATTTTCATTTATACAGTTATGACATGGCGACTGGCACAGGTAGCGATGCAGGAGATTTGTCAGGTGGAACACTTTTAGCACATTCAGGAAGCGTTATGCCCATTAATAGCGAAAGAATATTAACAAATACATTGACAATAGATTCTGCAAATGTAGCAGCCGATAAGGTTGTTATAGCTACTGTAGAAAGAATTGGTTCTGCAACAACAACAACAGTAAAAATGTTGGTAAAATACCATTATCAATAAGGAGATAAAATGGCACAGTATACAAAAGAAATTAGATTAACAACAGACAAAGGTGAGTTTCTAAAAACTATTACAGGCAACTATGAAGTAATATTTGATAAGATTATGAGAGTAGGTAATGGTAATAGACCAACACAATTAGTAGCTTATAGTGAAAATGATGCTACTGACACTATGGTTTTTCCAAAAGCCATTTTAGTAGAAAACACAGGTAATGTGGGTTGTGAGATTGGTGTAGAAACAAAAGAATATACTGTAGATAATGCTACTGATACAGCAGACAGTATTTCTGCAGCAAATCATTATTTAAGATTTTTAGTGCCAGCAGGAGAATGTATCTACTTGCCTAATGATAGATTTTTAGGTGCTTCAGGTAATTTTGGCTGTGGTTTAGGTGTAGAAGTTGATAATGTTGCACCTGACTCTAATGAATATGTAGACTCTACTGCTAATGTAGACCATGCAACTTCAGCTACTATAGGCTCTGATGCCACACACACGACTTTGAATTTAGAAAATGGACATAGTAAGTTTTTTAAAGTGAATGATTTAATTAGATTAGAAAATGAAATTTGTAGAGTTACAGCAGTAGGTACAGGTGTAGATTTAGCAAACAGTACATTGACAATAGAAAGAGGGTTGTTTGGCTCAACAGCAGCAACTCATGCAGATGAAGTTGCAGTAAGATTGCCATTTTTTAATATGCACCATGACTTTGATGATACATCTTATAATGGTGGAGGTAATGGTAGTGCAACAGTAGTTAAGACTAATGCAAGTGGTAGATTTAGATCTATGAACTTCTTTGGTTTTGGCAGAACATCTGATGCAGTTGTAGATGGATTAGTAGCAGGCTCAGTAGCCATTAAATTTTATGAAAGTGGTTATCAAGAGTTTGGACTAGCAGGTATTACACCTAGCACAAAGACAGGTCTAGCAGTATCGACTACTTATACGATTGCACTAACAATAGATGGTGGAAGTTCAGATGATATAAGTTTCACAACAGATTCAAGTGATGTTACTTTTGGTAATGTTATTGGTAAGATACAATCAGCTATCAATGATAAGTTCACAACAGGCACAAATTTAAAAGGCAAAAAAGCAACTATAGCTATTATAGATGGTGATATAAGAATTTCAAGTGGCTCAAGGCTATCTACAGGTGCAATACTTATAGCAGATGGTAGTTCAGGTACTACACCATTAGGAGTAGGAATTGTACCAGCTGCAGGTGCTTTAGAGAAGGCAGTAGCAGGAAGATTGCCAGATGATACCTTACAAGACCCAGTAACCTTTGCAACAAAGAAAAATACAAATGCTTTCTTGCTTGATGATGGCATGGGTAATTTATCAGGAGCAGGTGGCACAGGAACATTAAACTATGAAACAGGTGAGATAAATTTAAATGCTTATCCTAATGCAGAGTTTGTTGTAAGTGCCAATACAAAAGCAGGTTTTTCAGGTGGCTCAGATGATTCAGGAATAATGACATTAGCTGCTAGAAGTTGCAATCAAAAATCAGACACACAAATAAGAATAATAAGTTTAGCATAAGGAGGTTAATATGCCATATCATTATGGAAAAAAGAAGAAAATGAAGAAAAGAAAAATGAAAAAAGGTATGAAACGCAGGAAAAAGAAATAATGCCAAAGACAGACTATGTAAAAGGTATTAGCATGAGAGGACTTACCAAAAGGCAAAAAACAGCCATGCGTAGACATAAGACTCATCATACTGCAAAGCATCTAAAAGCTATGGCAACTGCTATGCGTAAAGGCAAGACGTTTACGCAATCACACAAAATAGCCATGAAAAAGGTCGGTCGCTGAAGTGGCTAAATTTAAAGGTAAATCAGTTAGATTGAATAAGCCAACTCGTATTAGGCGAGGACAAGCAGGATATGGTCGTAAGAAGTTTCAAGTTTATGTAAAAGATGGCTCAAGAACAAAAAGAGTTACTTTTGGCGATCCTAACATGAGAATTAAAAAATCTAGCCCTGCGAGAAGAAAATCTTTCAGGGCTAGACATAGATGTGCAACAGCTAAAGATAAAACAACAGCAAGATATTGGTCTTGCAAAAAATGGTAAATTATGGCTAGAAAAAAGAAAAGAAAGTCTACAGTAAATAAAGCAGGTAATTATACTAAGCCAACTATGCGTAAAAGATTATTTCAAAAGATACTTAGAGGCTCTAAAGGTGGCAGAGCAGGACAATGGTCTGCTCGTAAAGCACAGATGTTAGCTCGTCAATATAAAGCTAAAGGTGGTGGGTATAAATAATGGCACTTAAAAAATCACAAAGGTCTTTGAAAAAATGGACATCTCAAAAATGGGATTATATAAGCAAAGGCGATAAAAAAAAGCCAAAGAGTAAGAGAGGTAGGTACTTGCCTAAATCTGTGCGTGATAGCCTTTCTAAAAGCCAAAAAGCCTATGAGAATAGAAAGAAACGTGCAGCAACTAGAAAAGGTAAACAAAGAGCTAGTTATTCTAGGTCAGTAAGAAAAAAGATGAGAGGTAAATAATGGCTATAGCAGCTTCATATATAACGCATCAAGAATTAAAGAGAATATTTCCACAGATGGATGAGTTTGACCAAAAGACACAAATATTTGGTTGGACAACTACAGACACACCCAATCAATATCAGGCTAACGATACTGGCTTAATTACACAATTATACTTTGATGGAGTTGAGGGAACAGCAGTAACAGATAGCCCTAATGCACTTTATGAATTTAATTATTCTTCAACAACAGATTCAGTTCAAATATTTCTAACCACAAGTGGAGGAGCAACATTAAATCCTAACGATATACTTGTAGAAGCAGGCGAGGATTTTAGCTCAAATGGTTGCACAATATATATCAGATGCAAGCCGATACTTTGACTCAAGAGTAGACCCTGCTTTACCTAAAGAACAGTTGAAAGATAAGTCAGGCAACTTTGATTACATGGTTATAAGAACTGTTGGATTAATAGCTGCCTGTTTTCTTATAAAATCTAAAAACCATAACTCAGAGCTAGCACAATCGTTTATGGAAGAAGCAGAAAAAAACATTGATCTTCTAAATGAGGGAAAGGCAGCTTTATCTTGGCAAAACACATCAGATGCTGCACAAGGGTTTGTGAGAGATGTTACCTATACATCTGGTAAAATTAGACCTGTAGATACAAGAGGTGAATATAGTGGTAGTTGGGATTTGATAAAAGTAAAAATAGGTACAGGAGGAGTGATAGGTACTGCCACTTATAATGTATTTACAAAAGATACTGATGGATTGAAAAACAATCAAGTGGTTACAGATGAAAAAATTACAGGCGATTATCAACCTCTTACAAGTGGTTTGCAAATACGTTTTGCAGGTGCAACCGATGATACTGTAGCAGCAGCCAATGATGAGTGGGAAATAGAGGTAACAGGCAGACAAGAGTATGTTGATACTTCTGATATGAAATCAGTTAAATTGACAAGGTCTGGTACTATTAGAAGGTATTACAAATAATGGCAGTAACATTTACAAACAATTGGAAGAATATACTAGATAAGTTAAGAAGCGTACTCAGAGATGAGTTTAAGGGTGCGTTGCCAGTATATATTGGTGAAGAAAGTAGTGAAGGTACACAATATCTTCGGCTTGACCCTGTAAGTAGTGAACTATTAGATTTTATGGTTTCTTCTGAAACTAGAGAATATACCATAAATGTATTCTATTATTTTTGTGAACACAATATAAAAAAGACAGCACTAGATCACGTCTTAAGATATACATCAAGAATTGAAGCACTTATACACGATAACATAACAATGACATTGGCTGACAGTAATTCGACTAATGCTTTCAACTGTAGATTTGAAAATACAGAGTTAAATCCTGACCCAGAGGCAGGTATATATGTGGTTCAATGGGAATTTAAATGTCAGCATCAAGGCAATATAGCGTAGGAGAGATTATGAAAATTAAGTTAAAAGATAAAAAGATGGATAATGCTTTTTCATACAGAGGCTTTAGTATTGAAGATTTCAATTCTTTAAATAAAGGTGGTGTGGTAGAAGTTGATTTTATACCAAAACACGCAAAGGATTTTGTGAAAGAAGTAAGCAGTTCGTCAAAACCAAAAGTAAATAAAGGAGATAAATAATGGCTTTAGTATATAAAACCCATTCCCCTAAGCAGTTTATAGTTGGTGTACAGGCACAAACTGCTTATGGCACAGCTAAAAATGATGGAATGACTAGAATGGATGTAGATTCTATTTCTTTTCCTAGTCTAAATCCAATTCAAGTATTAGAGATGAAAGCAGGTAGTGGATATTTGCTACAACAAAACGACTTGTTTCAGACTAATAAATTAACTACAACTGAATTTAGTGTTTCTGGAACACTTAAAGAAAGCTACGCAGATATATTTTTAGAAAATATACTTAATGGCGAAAGTTCTGGTGTGCATACCTTAAATTCAAACTATACACCTGCTATTGTAGGTGCAAGTGGTGGCTCAGATGAAACAGTACCAGATGCAGATAATAACTTAGCATTAACATTTGCTATTTCATCTCCTAATGCAGATTCTACAATACTTATAAAAGATTGCGTTATTACATCTTTTCAAATATCAGGAGATTTAGGCACAGAGGCAGGCAGACTAAAATATAGCATGACTGCAAAATCAGGTTCAGTCATAACTTCAGCAGCTCTTTCTTCTTCAGATGGAACAATAGCAGCTTTAGGTAGTGATGATGCTTTTATGACCGAAGCAGCTGATCCAACATACAGAATAGTGCATGGCGTTGCTAGTGTTCTACCTCAATCATTTTCTCTTAATATAGAACACGATGCTTATTTTGCTGGATATGATGCAAATGGAAATGCAGAAGCTGTTGGTAGAATGCAAGAACTCGCTGTAACAGCAGATATGAGTATTAAATATGATTCAAATACTGAGCCATTGATTGGAACATTTCAAGCACAGACAGGAGCAAGTAGTGTGGCTAATACACAACTTTCTAATGTATCAACACCAGCTAATGGAACATTTGGTTGGAGAATACATCAAGGAATACTAACAAACGTAGCATTTAATGAAGGCGATACTATGATGTTAGATTGTTCAATAAAAATGGTAGGTAATAGTGGAAGTGGTGCAGCTTTAGTCGTTGCACTTTAAAATAAAACGAGGATGATTAAATGGAGATAAAGTTAAAAGATAAAAGAACCCTTAAAGTTAAGAACCTTTCAATAGATGAAAGAGATGAGTTGCTTGACTTAGTTTGGGGTAAATTTAAGGCAACAGATGATGGTGGATTTCAAATGGAAGCACCTAATAAAACGATTACAAAGTTTATTAGAGTAGCTATAGCAGGCGATACATCAGACAAGTTCCTTAAAACCCTTAGCTTTGAAGATAGAACACAAATCTTTACAGAAATACAAAAGGCACTTGGTTTGGGGGAAGGCACGCCCTCCAAGTAGAACTAAATATACTTGGAACTCCTTGTGAGGGCTGTCAGTATCACGAATTTCCATATGAAGCTGAAATACCAGTATTAATAGATGGAAAACGAGAGATACGAAGATTTGAAAGTATTGAAGATGTTTGGGAAGTAGTTGATTTAATTATCGAAGAAACTAAATCTGTAAACGCAAGAGATGGCAAATCTTTTGACATAACAGAATCAGTTAATTCACAAATACATTTCTTTGGGTGTTTTAATACATTCTTAGATAATAAAATACAACGTGACATACAGAAATACATATACTGTGAAAAATTTAATGTACCACCATATAGTGGTTCTTTTGGTGAACAACCCTATACTTGGGTACAGACAGCCTTTGCTATAAAAAGTGCTATTGCAAAGAAAGAAAAAAAGGAAATAAATAGTGTCAGAGCAAAACACAATAACGATAAGATTTCAACCACAAGGCGATAGAGCATTAATAAATGCAATTAAGGCTTTGCGTAAAGCACAAGCTGGTCTTGAGGGTGAAACTAAAAAAGTTAAAAAAGAGTTTAAAGAATTAGGTTTAAATAGTGCAATAGCTACAAAATTCCTAAGAAACATGAAGAAAGAGGGAGATACTCTTTCAAGGTCTTTTGCTACTTTACGTTCTAGGTTATTGCTGTTTTCATTCGCTATGTCACTTGGTGGTAGGCAGCTTATAAACTTTGCAAACCAAGCAGCAAGGTTAGATCAAATGGAAACTGCTTTTACAAGTTTGCAAGGTGGTACTGAGGGTGCAAATATAGCTTTAGAAAAATTAAGAGAAGCTACAAATGGCACTATGTCTGACTTTGATTTATTTCAACAAGCCAACAATGCTATGGTTCTTGGTATTACTAAGAATTCAGATGAAATGGCACAGCTATTTGATAAGGCACAGCGATTGGGTGCTGCACTTGGAGTTGATACTGTAAGGTCTATTGAATCTTTAGTTACTGGTTTAGGTAGGCAATCAAAGCTGATGCTTGATAATATTGGTATAACTGTTGATACTAACAAAGCCTATGAGGTTTATGCGAATGAACTAGGTAAAACCACTAAAGAATTAACAGATGCTGAAAAGAAACAAGCCTTTTTTAATGCAACAATAAAAGCTGCTGACAAGGCTTTAGCACCTATGGGTGAAGAAACCTTAACATTTGCACAAAGGCTTGAAAGACTAGATGCCTCTTTTACAAATCTATCAACTAGAATTGGTAATGTTCTATTACCATTAGTTGCATCATTAGCTGATGCTTTTGTTGTATTTATGGATTTTTTGGATGAAGAAAGAATACTTGCATATTCAATAGCTTTAGGAGCTTTAGCAGCAGGATTTGTTGGTGCAAAAATTGCAGCATTTGGATTTGCAAGATCACTTGATTTAGTTAAGGCTAAAATGGCATCGACTTTTGTTTTAATACCAGTTCTTTTATTAGGGGAGGGCATAGCTGCTTTAGCTAGAGCATTTGGCTTATTTGATGATGAGCAAATAAATGTTAAAACTTCTGTGGAAGAAACTACAGAAGCAATAATTAAACAAAAAGATGCACTTCTCACATCCGAAGAAAGATTAACTAAATTTTTAAAACAAACTGCAACACAAATAGCTCTTAATCGTGCAAAATTAGAAGGTGATGAGAAAAATGTTTTCATTCAAGAAAAACTTTTTATGCTAGCAGAGCAAGGAGTTATAATGAATGATAAGAATTTAGATGTAATTATAAGAAGCCTTATGATGCAATATGAACAAGAGCAACAATTAAAGAAACTTGCAAAAACAAAAAAAGAAGGTGGTGAGAAAGAGCTTGAGTTAAATAGGTTATTAATTGGACAAGTAAATCAAATATCAACAGCATTTGTGCAAGCAGCTATGGCAGGAGAACACATGGGTAGGGCTATAGAAAATGCTATAAAAGGAATTATAGCACAATTAGCAGCAGCAAGAATTACAAGAGGTATTTTATCCTTACCTATATTTTCAGGATTGACTCTTTTACCTTCATTACCTAATTTCTTAGGTGGTATTTTAGGGTTTCACAATGGTGGTATGGTTCCAGCTTATCATGGTGGTGGAACAGCAGGTAATGTGCCAGCAGTATTGCAAGAGGGTGAGTTTGTAATGCAAAGAAGTGCAGTTGAATCTATTGGGGTAGAGAATTTGAACAGAATGAACAGAACAGGATTAGGTGCAGTAAACGTAACATTTACAGGTAATGTTATGAGTCAAGACTTTATAGAATCTGAAGCCATACCAGCAATTAAAAAAGCAGTACGCAGAGGTGCTGATCTAGGAATTAGTTAATGTTAGAATTACCACAGAAGTTTGAAAACGACATACAGGGCAACACAACCAATCTTATACCTTTAGTTGTTATTGATAATCGGCTTTTTCTATCTACCAATGAGCTTACATTGGACAATCATTATTTACCCCTTATTAGCTCAGTAAACTCAATCAAACAATCTATCAATACAGAAACAAAAATATCTAATATATCAAGCGTATCTATATCAATAATAAACAAAGATTATTCAGGCTCTATGTTTTCAGAGCAACTTTTTAGTCCAAGCATAATGAATAAAAAGATAGAGATTTTTTTTAAGAGTCAATCAGCCGAATCTATAGATGACTGTCTAAAGGTATATACTGGCTATATCACAGATATAACAGAAAACAAACTTGACATACAAATAGAAGCTGAAGATAAATCACATGACATATTATCGATTGACTTACCTGATAATTTTGTGCCTGATGAATCAAATGTGCCTAGCAGATATTATAACAAGCCTTTGCCTATTGTTTATGGATTTGTAGAAAAAGCACCCTGTCTATACTATCAATTATATGAATCATCTTTAGAGTTAGGGCAGTCTAAGTATTCAGTCGTTCCTGATTTGTTTTTCTTACAAGACATCAAAGATTTATACATATTTACTAATAATATTTATTGCAAAATAAAACCACAAGCAGATTTATTTGAAGATGAATCATCTAACACAATGTTTGAGTCAGTAAACCCAACTCAATATGAAATTATAGCAAGCACTATATTTATAGATAAAAGTGTTAATGTAGATGAAATAATAGAAACTTCAGATGGCATAAACAGTTTTGATGCAAGCCCTATAGGCTATAATTATGTAGAAGTTGAAACGATTTCTAAATTAAAATTTTCTAATGGAAAATACTATGTTAGGGGTACAAGAAGTGTTTTAGGCGACTTTATGTATGAAGCAAAAGTAGGTGCTTATAAAAATTCAGATGGAACAGAAATATCCTCACATAATGACAATGAAATTTACCTTATGGTTAAAGATTGGGGAAACACACCAGACCATATTGAGTCAAATAAAATATGGGCTTCTGGAACTCCACCTGTGCCTACATCTGTAATAGATTCAACAACAGGAGAAGAATTTGATTTTCTAAATGGCGAAAGTGTTATAACTTTTGAGGCAGAACCTTATGTGCAAGACTCTAATATACTTAAACAATTAATAACTGAAAATACCACAGACAACCAGCAAACAGTCGATATACATAGTAGAGTATCTTGTTTTAGAAATGTAGAGTGCAGATTTAGTAATTTCAATGAATATCAACAAAGCAATCCAGTTTTCTTTTATAAAATGAATGACATAACTGGTGAGCTATTTGATTTTCAAGAACAACAAACTAATGCTACTACAATGTTTGAATTTCAAACTATGACTACAAATGACCAACAATCTGAAATTAAATTATCAAATGATGTTACTAATAATTTGCTTACTATGACACAGAGGAGATTTCAACCTTTAACATCAGCAAGAACAGTATTAAGACCATTTGGTCAGAGATGTAATATTGATTACATAAAAATATCTGATTTTTCTTTAAAAAGAGAATCAGTATTAAATAATTTTATAAATTATGAAATATTTGCTGATGTGTTTGGACGTGTAGATAATCAACACAACGACTTTACAGGTGAAATAGGTTCGACAAATGTATTAAATGTACAAACAGAAACAACGACACAGCAAACATCATCTTCTTCAGGAGGTGCATACTAATGGCTCAACAATTAATATTTGAACCAGTTGGATTATTTAGCTCAAATCAATATAATAAATTTAGAATTAAAATGAATAATGGCGAAGAAATGACTGTTAATAATGAGGGTCGCTTTATAATCCAAGCAGTAAATATTAATGGAGGAATACTAATATCAGATGATTTTAAGTATTCTTTAGGGTTTGGTATACAAAATTTTGATTATTCTAGGCTGTTTGAAATACGAGGCGTGAATCTTGGTAATGGTTTAGGGTCTGTAGATGATTATACAACTTTACCATATTCAGGTAAAATATCTGAAAGTGATTTTATGGCACAGTTTAACGTTCGTAATATTTATTGGGAAGTAGAAAATTATTCGTGTATTGTTGAAATATTAATTACACGCAGTTCTAATTTTGGAGATCATTACGAAGACGCTTTTGGTGGGGGTAGCGAACAAAATGTTTTTGGTAATTCCATTAGTGCGCATAAAGGAATTACTAATTTAGGAACTTTTGGATTCGAGCAAGGTACAGCAACTTTCTTAGGAAATTTATCTCCTAATTATTTGAGAAGAATACCTAAAGGACATATTGATTTTAATATATTAGTAAATTTTTATTTGCGAATAGGTGGTTTAAAAATTTATCCACGAACATCAACAATCCATAATGAAAATATTTATAATAATACATATTTTCCAGTAAATTTCACAGATTTTGCTCCTAATTTAAAAGTAAATATAGAAGAATTAAATTATCCAGATTTTGTTTTAGAAGGTGATTCAATTCCTATTTTTTTGAAACTAAAGTCTGATAATTATAGGGGTAAATTCCAAGTATATTTAATTGACAAAACTGGGTTTGAGCAAGATTTATACAGCGATATACAAACATTAATACCTAATTATGGTGATACCTTAGGAAGTCAGTATGGAGAACTATTTATTGATAATACCACAAATAAGTTTGTTGAGTATGACATTGTAGATAATCAAGAGATTAATGTTCCAATTACGTATACTCCAAACCCAGTAAACACAGGGCAAACTGATACAATTGCGTTTCTTATAAAGTTCCATGATATAGATTTATCACTATATGGAGATAATGTTAGTGTTGCAGAGGCAGAAATAGTTTACAATAGTGAGGGTGAACAAAATCATATTGAATATAAAGATGATATAAAAATACAAATTATAAATAATACAGATGAGTATTACGATAATTATGTACCTTCAAATACATTAATAGAAAAGCCTACTGATGTTATTCATCATCTTATGTTTGAAGAACTGAACATTGATATAGATAATGTTGATTTAGATTCTAAAAATATTGTTAAGAAAGAACATCAAGACTGGAAATTAGCTTTTTCTCAAGATAAAAAAATATCTGCAAAGTCTTTAATTGCCAATTTAGCAAATTCAAGTAAGTTCTTTCCAATACTAAATAATGATGTTTTGAAGTTTGTAAACTTAAAATCAAGTTATAGAGGTGGTAGTCAATTTTATGAAGATGGAACTATAGAAAATATTTCTACTATAAAAGAGAGTGAAGTTTTACAATATAACTTTTCAAGAACACCAATAAACAACATTGTTACTGAACTAGATTTTAAATATAATAAAGATTATGGATTAAATAATTATAAAAATTCTGTACACTTATTAGTTAATAAAGATAATTACCTTAAAAATGGAATTTATAAAAACATACTGGATAACAATATAGAACTAAATAATTATTATGGCGTAAAAATAAATGAGAATGACAATATAGTTCACAATAAAACAAAAAAAGTAATTGAAAATGATTATGTCAGGGATAAATATACAGCAGACTTGTTAGCTGAATACATATTCCAATACTACAAGAATCAACATAATGTTGTAGAGCTAAAACTTCCTTTAAAATATTACAATTATGAAGTTGGTGATATATTTGAATTTGACAAAATGATTCTAGGAAGAAAATTATACAATGAAAATTATGTTATAAATAACATTGAAAGTATGCCAATAAGATGTGGTCAATTTATACTACCTTTATTTATTGTTACTGAAACACAAAAAAAACTGGATAGCATTACTATCAAAGGTGAGCAGTTGCACCATCTTTTATCTAGTCCTTTAAATTGGAAAGGGCAAGAATTAACTTTGCAATCACCACAAGATTCTGATGTTCCTGAAATATTACTAGGTGATGTCAATAATGATGGATCGGTAGATATTCTTGATATTGTTGCTATAATTAACCATATAACAGGAGAAAATACATTATCTGCTGAACAAGTAAATATTGCAGACACAAATCAAGATGGATCACTAGATGTCTTAGATGTAGTACAAATAATTGAAAGGATTGTAAATGAAGAAAACTGATAAATTTCCAATCGCAACAAAAGCAGATATAAATTTTGGTTTTGGTCAAGTCGAAATCAAAACAAATGGCGAAATAGCAGCTATGGAAATCGATTATGCTGGGGTTATTAAAGGCACAAAAAAACTTGGAAAAGGTTGGAATATTAAGATTGGTAGAAATAAAATAATAATTTTCAGCCTTTTGGAATCGCCCTTGAATCCAGTATTATTCACTTATACAGGTCAGTTAAGAATTATGTCATGCAAAGTAGTAAATTGGCAAAAACAACTATTTTATGCAAAAATAAACAATTTAAATTTACATAAATGGAATCAGTTAAGTGATTCATTTAATAACAAGAATGACAAAGTTGAAGAAATAAAAGAGCTAGATATTATAGGAAAAAAAGAATTGAAATCAAGTATTTAGGAGATAAAAATGGCGAAAAGAACAATACAAACCTGTAGATTTTATGCAGACATACCACAGTATCTAAAAGCATTAGGATATTATGAAGGTAGTAATGCACCTGATGTATGGGATATGAACCCTGTAAACGTGCAAGAATACAGTTCTTTTTTAGAGTTCAATATTAATAAACCAAGTGTCGAGCTTGATCAGCTTTTAACCAACATACCACAATCAACCAGTTCAGGAATGTATGGTGCTGTTTTTGCACATAATTTAAAAGATTCTGTTTTTGGATTTAATATGAATAATGGAACACAAGATTTAGCATCTTCAGATATAACTGAAATTATAAACTATTCATCCTTTCAATCTCAATACAATGGATATTCATTTTGGAATATACAGGATTTTAGTTCAGAAATTTCGCAAATAAATCAAATATCTTTACGTTTTTTACAAATAAAACCTGTAAAAATAGGTGCAATTAGCTTCGGTAGGTGGTTTGAGCCAAGCCACTCGCCAGATTTACAAGTAAAACTTATAACAGAATTTGATGGCATCACAAATCAATCTACAGTAGGTGGCAACACAATCACCAATATAAACCACTTAGGGCAACCAGATTGGGGTGACTTACCAGCTTGGACATTAGAAAAGCAAGAAAAACACGATTATAAGATAGGTGCAAATACACAAAGAAGAACATGGCAAGTTAAGTTTAGTTATATGGCTGATGATGATGTCTTTA
>VTLG01001796.1_pt1 | contig 30586 bp, 50 predicted proteins | sample 4694571 | NCBI WGS metagenome assembly VTLG01 (sample SAMN12604809, study PRJNA352737) | marine metagenome | biome: ENVO:00000447; feature: ENVO:00000209|ENVO:00000569|ENVO:01000036; material: ENVO:00002151; isolation source: viral sequences binned using virsorter ...
ACGCGTGGTCTACACCTTGCCGCAATTTATGACATTTTTTACATAAAATCCTTAGATTTGACAAGTTATGTCCTCCGCCTTTGCTAACGGGTATTATATGGTCTACTTCTAATTTATTAAAGGGGGTACCCGGGGTCATACATTTAAAGCAACGTTTATAGTTAGCCTTTAAATATGCTCTATTTTTACGGTACTCGGTAGAGTTATACGGGTTATATAATTTGTTTTTTTTCTTAGTAGGTTTATGTCTAGCACAATAACTAGGGTTTTCTTTAGTAGGTATAAACAACATACGACACGTTAAGCAAGGTCTTTTAGGTTTATTCATTTATTATTTCTTTATTCCAAACGTCTAGCTTTATATCGTTTACTAAGTAATAAACCCTACCCAAGTTTTTATTAAACTTATAGGCACTATGTATCTTTAACTCTTTATTGTTTTGAGTTGCTATAAGTTGCGTATGCTTTATTAAGTTATTAAATGTAAAGTCTTTTAGCGTATGTATGTTATAAAACCTACTAACAAAATCTAGTCTTTTAAATTTAATATGTCCTAACTCGCCGTATGTAACTATTAAACCTTTAGTAGCTAATTTAGTAGCTAGGTATATATTTTCTATAGCACTACCGTACGGGTCTAAGTCTATTAAATCGTATTTTTTTTTACTTAAATATAATTTACATAATAAGTCAAAAGCGTTTAAGTTATAGGTAGTATTAAAGTTTTTATTTTTATCGTTACTAATTACGTTACTTACCTTATCTACGTAATAACTTTTATTTCCCGCGTATAAATCTAATACGCTATTGGGTTTTAAATCATCTAAGTATTTTCTATTAGCTAAATATTTTGGTAGTTGATGTTTTTGGTTATAGGTATTGTTATCTAACGCTAGTCTTTTAATTTTTAAATATACGCTAGTTTCAGTACGGTTTAGCTCTTTAGCTATATCTTTAGCGGTTTTATTCTGATCAGAATATTTTTTAAGCATATTAACTTCTTCTTTTGTCCACCTACGGCGTTCGGTATAAGCCCCGCCATTATCAAAGTTATAACTCATTAGCTTTACGTTCTTGCCAAGCCTTTAAGTTTTTGCGCGTACAATCTTTACACCAACTTGTCTTACCGCCTATACCTTGCGGCCTACGACTAAACCCGGTAGCGTCTTTACGTTCCCAACACTTAGTACACTTTTTACTAATAAGCTCACCGTGGCTATTAAAGTGCGGTATAGACTTACTAGGCCTTTCCCGGTCTAATAACTTATTAAGTTGCGTTCTGTCTTCTACGCTAATAAAACAACTAATACAAATATGACTTTTACCGCCCCAATTTTCATAATCTTTACTATAACCTTTAGTAACTCTATGACACCTTAGGCACCGTTTACTAAGCAACTTACCGTTATTATCAAACTTAGGGTCTATAATGTCCATTACCTTAAATGTTTCCCGCATAAATGTTCTTAAATCTTTTACGTTTTTCTTTTTAATACGGCGTCTAACTCTTTCGGGTAATGCAAATAAACCTGTTTCATAATTGTAATTAATAGCCTCGGTTAGACATTCAAGTTTTACAGGACAACTACGGCAACACTCGTTAGCCTTCCAGAAATTCTGATCAGAAGTTTTATTGCCCTTATGATTAAAAAATAATTCATTAGGTAGTTTTATACACGCAGCCCTGTTGCGCCATTCCATAAGGTAAGCTTATCGTTTAATTAAAAGTTATCAAGCGCTTTAAGTTCTTTTAAATCTTCTTCCGCGTCGCTAGATATGTCAAAAGTTAACATACTAAATAATATTTCATTTAAGCTACGGCTTTCTTCATATAAGCTTATAAATAAAGTTCTTAGGCTATCTACTTCTAAAATTTCTTGATGATAATTTATATTTATGTTTTTATAATTAATTACTTCAACACTATAGGCGTCATCGTTTAAATATCTTACTAATACTTTAGTAACGTCTTCATTAGGCCAAATTATATCGAAGTTTAAGCCGCCCTTATGGTTACCAAAGTTGTAACTATTTTCTACCGGCTCTATATTTTTTATGGTATCTTTAAAGCCGCTAATTAAATTAATTTGTTCGCTAACTTTATTAAACCCTATCGCTGCGTCCATAAAATTATTATAGTCGCGTAATTGTATTTATATTAGGTTAGATATATCTGCGTTAAATATGCTCCGGGTAACGTTTAAATAGCCAACGTTTTTATTAATTTTAATATTGTTTTTAAATTCTGTTGTTGCTACTTGTAGGCTATTTTCCCAACCGTATTTATAATTAACTCTATCTAGCCACGTTATATCCCATATAGTTAACCTAGGGTCGCTAAAAACAACGTAATAAAATGTTCTACCGGTATTGTAAGCCGTGTTAATGTTTTGAGTATATTTAAGCTTTTCTATTAAAGATAAATCGTAATAACTACTTCTTTTTTTTATTTCTACAATGCTTGTAAAGTTTTCTGCGTCATAAGACTCATATTTATTTTTACTAGGTATATAGTTTCCGTTTTCTAGCGGTATAAAGTTAAGTATGTTTATTATTTGTTCATCTGTCATAAAACGTTCCAAAACAACGTATTGTCGTCTTTTAATTGTGCCGCTACTTCTAAAGCTTTACGGTCATAGTTAGGCATACTAGGGAAGTCGCTTTTAAACTTGCTTTCATATTCAAAACCTACCGGGTAAACTATTTTAGTAAATCTTTTATGTGTATAATTAAACTCTTTTCCTACTTGTACGCCGTAAACTTTAGCTTTATCTGTACCGCCTATAATTCCTTTAAGTAATGTACCGCTACCTACGGCACAAAAAATGCTAGTAGGCTCCTTTTCCATTAATTTAGTTATTTTTCTCATTGTTTCTGATATAGCGTCTATTGTTCCCGGGTAATTAGCGCCAAATTCTAAATATTCATAATTATTACGTTTTGCAAAATCTTTAGCGCGTTTTTGTAAAACATTTAAGTAGCCGGGCTTTATTCCTATAACTTCGGCCCCTAAATCTACTACTCGCCAAGTGTTTTTATGTACTTTTTTTCTATCCGGGGTAAAAATAACCGCTTTTTTACCTAGCTTACGACAAACGCCCGCTAATGCTATCTGAAAACCTCCATAAACCGGACTAGCGTATACGTAACCTTTATATTTAGGGTCCATAATTTTTTCTAAATACCTACTTTTAGTACCGCCTAATAATAAGTCATCTCTTAAAACGGTCATACCGTAATGGCGCTCTAAAATAATATTGTTTTCTATTTCAAATTCATAATCTTGTACTTCGTCAAAATACATTTATAGGCCCTTTTCTTTTGCTACTAATTTTAAAAATTTATCTGTATTACCCCAACACCATTCGCTCGAACTAAAATCTTTCCAATATGGGCTATAACTGTGCATATCTTCAACTAATAACGCTGCGGCTTTTATGTTGTATTTAGGTATAAATTGTGCGTATGTAGTGCCTATAGGGTAATCCCAATAAGGTAAATTGTGTTTTTGTTGTACCCAAGCATAAGTACGAGGTATAAATTGAAATAAACCCGAGTCGTTGTCTTCATATCTATAGGCCTTAGCTTTGCCCCTAGATTCGCACCACATAATTTTAAAAGCTGTTTCTAAATTATCTTCTTCAAAATTTTCTATTAATAAATTACTATAACTTAAACATTCCGTCGGTAATACTTTTATACAATTAATTAAGTCTAAAAAATTCTGATCAGCGGGAATTTCGCCTACGCTAAAACTATTTATTATTAAAGCGTATATTAAAACGCAGCTTTTAATCACCGTTTTTAACCAAGTAAGTAATGTAATAAAGAAAAAATAAAGAAAAAATAATAATTAAGGTATTTATAAACATTTATTCTGCCGTTTTCATTAAATTAAAAATCATATATGGCCCCTATTACAATCGTAACAAATATTCATATTTTTTTCTAAAAGCGTAACCCTATCGCAAATAGTACATTGATTATTTTTGATTTTGCTCCGGGTATCTGTATTAGTCATTTGCCCATTCCTTTAACTTGTTTTTGTTGCTTTTTTCTAAATAAGCCGTATTTGGCTTATTTCTAGCCCCTCTTAAAAGCTCGGTGTGGTTTGGTAGGCTATTAACGGTACAGGCCGACTCGCCGTAAGTTAAAACAATGTTTTGTGCTAAAGTTCTTATTTCGCCTACCGTTACCCCGGCATTAAATAATTGTTTAGCCGCTCTATCTATTTGGCCCCACTTGTTTTGTGTAGGTTTATATATACCTAAAACTTCTACTATTTCATCCTTATACTTATTTTGAATTTCTTTATTATATAGTTCTTTAGGTCTAGTTGTATTAAGTCTAGTTAGAGTAGAGTTTTCACTACTACCCCTAGTATCGTTTTCTTTACTAGCGTGGTTTACTTTTTTAGACGGGGTGGTCTTGTTTTCTACACCACCCGGGTTATGAGTCATTAATGTATATAAATTACGGTCATAATCGCCGCTTTCATTTTTTCTTTTTTGTATTTTTATACATTTATTTTTTTCTAAACCTTTAAGCGCGTCTATTGTAGCCGATCTCGACCTTTTTAAATCTTTGCTTAATGTTGTAATGCTAGGCCAACATTCCTTAGTCGTATTATTAGCGTACTTACCTAAAACAACATAGGCCGCTAATTCTGTCGGTTTTGTTACTTCTTGTACCCAATGCGGCACTATTGTAAAAGTAAAGTCGGTTTTTACTTCTATATTTGTCATACTATCGCTTTCCAACCTTTCTCTAAAGCTTGTTCGTATGTTAGCCCATTAAAGCGTTTAAAGTTTTCCATTTGCCAATCGGCAAAACCGTCTTTTCTAGCGCCCCGGTTAAATAGTTTTTGCGAAGTATAAAAAATAGATTCGCTTAAAGATTTATAATTATTAGCTTTTAAATAATCACTTAAACCGCTCATATCTTTTAAAGGTTTTAACTGCGGTTTACCGTCAAAAACCAATTTCGTTTCTTCTTCTATAGTAAGTCTTTTTAACTTAGGTAGGCTTAAAAATTCTGCCCCGTTTTTATATAATAAATCTAAAGCGTTACTTAAAGCAACGCCCGAGTGGTTAACATAATCTTTATATAAGCTTTCTAGTTTTTCCGGGTCTAAAGCTAGATTGGGCCAACGACCGTTAGCCCATTCCATTGCACCTAGAAATTCCCACTTTTCCATTAAAACGGTGCGTAGTCTTCGTTACTAGGTTTTTTAGCTACCGGTTTTGCTTTTTCTTCTTCAGCTATTAAAGATTTTATTAACGCGCTAGCTTGGTCGAACGTTAAACCGCTATCTAGTTGTTTTTGTGCGTCTTCCCCTATAGCTGCAGGAACTTTTTTAATTAAACCATTAATATAATTAATTTGGTTTTCTGTAGATACGTTAGATTTAGAACTATATTCCTTCTGATCAGAATTATTTTCTGACTCGCTACCCGGCCCATACTTATAACTAACGCCCGGGACGTCAAAATCTTTTATAAGTTCTTGATATAGTTCTTCGGTTACTTGTTTTATTTCATTTGTTAGTTCGCTTATACTAACTTTTTCGCTTTTAGCTATTACTAATTTTGTAGCTACTTTCATAGCACATTGTTTTACAATTACTTTTTGCGTAATGTCCATTTTTTGCTCCTTATTTTTATGAAGTATTTACTTCTATACTTACGGACTTTCCGTAAGAGTTGGATTAGTTTAGAAGTAACATAAGACAAAATTACTTCTATTAGATATATAAGGTATTTTTTAAACACCGTAAAAGTCTTTACGGTTTCCTTTTATCCATACCGGTAATTCCATACCGGGCTGCTCCATAGGGTCGGGTTTTACTTTAGGCGGCCTTTCTAGTCTTTTTTGAATATCCCAAATAAAAGTCCCGAACATAGTAGTCATAAATAATACGCCTATAAGTTCGTATTGTGTGATTTGGTTTTCCATTTAACGCTCCCTTTTTTTGTTTCTCTTTAGTTTATTTTTTTCGTCTCTTAGTTCTTGTAGTCTATAATAATTTACCCAATATTCAATGTCTTTACTCATATTTGCATACTCATTTCATTATTGTGCTTTTTCCAATGAGCCGGGTCATATAAAGCGTTAAATTTACAAAATCTATACAAATCTAATTTTTTTATTCCTTTATTCATTTTTTCGTAAATATGGACTTGTTTATTTGTAATTTTTATAATGTCCCCGGTATAAATTAAATTATAACGGTCGTAAACCGCGGGCATACCTACGCTTAATATATTGCTATAAAAATAACTTTTGTTAAATTTATCGTCAATAAATTCTGTAAATATTCCTAAACTATTCTGATCAGCGCGAAAAATTAAATATTCGGTACTAACTAAGTCGCCATAATCTTTTTTAAAATCTAAATGTATTCTTTTAGCGTTTAAATTAATAGGCATTTGTTCAACAACGCCGGCAGCGTGGTTTTTATATTTACAAACTTTTATTTTTTCGTTTTCGCCTAAATGTATTTTATAACTCATTATGTAGCTCCCCACAATATTGTTTTAAGCCAACACAATCATCGCAAAACGTATTGTAAACGTCTTTACGTAAATTAAACGGGTTATGTGGCGCCCTAACTCTTGTAGTATTATTTTTAGTATTCATACTTAAAACGTCGCTACCTACATCTTTTAACAATAAAACTTGCTCGCTTTTAACAATAAAAGAGCTTGTTAATTGTACCGGGTGGCTACTTGTCGCTATATGGGTCAAAATATAGTTATTATTATCTCTATAACCTAAATATTTATTACCTTTAATACCGGGGTTTCCGGTTTCATCTATTAGTTCTACTAATTCCATTTATAACCTCCTAAGCTATATTTAATAATTATTCCATATTTTTAAAAAAAAATCTACTTTATAGACAAAAAAAAAGACCGTCGAAACGGTCTTTTTTCCTATGTATTAGCTTAGGAGCGTCCTACATAAAATTACGTACTAAACAAAGGGTATTATTACCTTAACATAGTTATAGTTTTAATCCTAATAAGTTTGTTTAGGTTTATATTGTTCTAGTCCGTGTTGAATAACTGTAATAAAGCTACTTAAAAAAGCTAAGGATATTAATTGAAACATATTAGCGTCAATTATCCCTGCTGATGAACCTAACCACAATGAAATTGCTGATTGTAAACCGGTCCTAAAAGCTTTAGCAAACATAAATTTCCAATATGCTTTCCAATTAGAGTATTTTTGCTCGGCCACCGCCCCCTCCTTTTTTCTTTTTTATTATATTTTTTTCTATTAATTTAGAAAATGTTATAGGCCCTACAATGCCGTCTTGCGTTAAGCTGTGTAATTTTTGAAAAGTTACAACGGCCGCTAAAGTAAGTTTTCCAAAATCGCCGTCGGTAGTTAAATTAGCTTTTATTTTTTCATTTAATAATTTTTGTACTTTTATAACGTTATCGCCCCGATCTCCAATTTTTAAAGGTAGGTTAACTTTTGTATTAGCCGGGATAGGTAAAACGTCTTCTACTTTATAGCTATCGCGTTCTAAATTAGTATCTAATTCTTCCGGGGTAACCATTATTTCAAAGTGCATAGGGTCCTTATAAGATTTATAATTTCCGCCCCACCTAAAAACTTGTATTCCTTTTTTAGTTTTAATTTCTAATATTTTTTCTATGGTACCCGGACTAAATGTTGTCTTACAAATACCATTTCTAGTAACCGGGTTTTCTTTCCAATTTATATCGACTGCTAACCCGTAAGAGTGTACGCTAAACCTATCGCTACCCGCTATAGTTCTATAGTTATAACCGCCCGTAGTAGTACGTAAGGTTTTATAATCATCTTCTATTAAAACATTGTTTAACAATGTAAACGGAACTAATGCCGCTTTATTTATTTGAGCTCTACCCTCACCGTGAAAATTAAAAACAATTAAGTCTTTTTCATTACCTAAAGCTTTTTTCCAATGGTGTAAGTACCAACTAGAATTACCGCGTCTCATAATACTTCTATATTAGTCCACTTTCGGAAGTCATCTACGTTGTGTAATACTAAGGTAGTTGTCCCGGGTAAACTTTCTTCGCCCCCAGACTCTTCAAACCATTGGCTGCCGCTATCTTGTGTATTAGCGCCTAATAAAAGCCGCCTATCGACCTCTTTTGTCCAATGGTGGTGGTAATGGCCTACTAATAATAAATTACTTTCATAAAAACCGCTTTTACTAGGTTTACTTGCCATTTTATTAAACCAATTTTCGACACGGTTTTGTGGCGTAGCGCCACGGCGGGCTTGATGACCGTGGGCTACGGTTATTACTACCTTAGGTAGTACTTCTACGCTATACGCTAAATCGTTATTAGGTATAGTAAATTTTACGTGTTGTAAACTAGGGTCCGCTTTACATATTTGTGCTACTTGGTCGAATAATTCACCGTCTAAATTGTCGCCAAAAGTTGTATAAGCTTTTGAGCCTGTTCTTTTTTCACCGTGATTTCCTAAGGCACATAAACCTAGTACATCGTTAAACATAGGACTAAATGTAGTAAAACAATCTAATAACATTTTACGGGCCAAAGTCATTTGTTGCCTGCCGTCTAAAACCGTTGTAAAAGTTTGCATAGGGTAGTGGCCGCTGCACGATTCGACTAAATCGCCTAATCCTACTATTACTAATTTATCTAAAGTATATTTATTACGCAGCCAATTTATATGCTCTTTAATACGGTCTAAACTTTCATAGTATCTTTTTAACATTTCTTCCGTACCCTCTTTACCAACTTGCCAATCGCTTAAACAAATTACAAAACATTCTTTATTTTTTGTTTTTGTTTTTTTAACAGGTTTTTTTCTTTTAGCGTAACTTAGTAATTTATTAAATTCTTTATCATTTACTCGGTTAGTTACTTTAGCGTAAAGGTTAGCTTTATAATAATAAAACTTTTGTACACCATTTTCGCCCCAACTATCCCACACCCTAAAATTAACAGGCTCATTTTCTTTAATATAAAATCTTTCGCTAGCTCCCTCGCCTAGCCAATAGTCTATCCACTCATTCCAATTAGGGCTGCCGTCTTTACTTGCTTTAGTTGTTATAGTTCCTTTATCGCCGTCCATTTGAACGCCCGGAGTCCAACTATTCTGATCAGAATTTTTTGTCTTATTATATGTTCCGCGCGGCTTAACATCTTGCCTAGACGCAACATAGTCATCTAAATTCATAATTCGCAGTTATTTTCTTTGGCTATACGTTGTATAACTCGCCTTAAACCGTCCCGGGTTATATTTTTAAAGCCTAAAACTTCTAAACAATACTCGGCTAATAGCGTATAGTTATAACGCGTATTAAATCCGTCTTGTTTTTTTTGTTGTATTTGTTTTAGCAAATTGAGTATTTGCTCTTTTGTTTCCGGGTATTTATATTCATACCTCTTATTCTTTCTATAAGACGTAATTTTAGCAGCCGAAAAGTCATCTATGTCTTCAAGTGTCATAAAGCCCTCCTGTTTACTAGATTATTATATCGTTAAAATATGACAATTTTGCCTATTTTGATAAAAAAAACCCGATAATCCGGGTATGAGGTTTAATTCTCTGCCCTTTAAAAACGATTAGCTAGCAAGTATAGGCAGCCTTTAACGTAGGCTTTATTTATTATGTTCCTATTTTAAATGGACATTCGCCACAAGTACCCGGACAAAAACCACACATATTAGCCGCCTACCTTAAATAGTATTTCTCTGATTACTTCTTCAATTATTGTCAAATTATCATTAAATCCTGCAATACTATTTTGGTACGCGACTACTTGTGCTTTTAGCGTCGCGACTTCTTGTTGTAAATCATTAACGGTCTTAAATAACCAACCTACTAAAGCAGCTAGACCGCCCTGTAATATTTGTGATAAATTTACTGTAGCTTTCATTAATTAAACATTCCTAAAAATCCTCCAAAAATTGCGCCAAAACCAATTAGCCAACCAATAATTTCTGCCCTACTAGGTTTAGAATTTATTTTTTCGTGTAAATAATCTATCCGTACCTGTATTTCTTTTTGTCCGTCTAAAACTAAACGTAACATTTCTTTTTGGGTATATCCGTTATCGGCCATAAAAAAATTATAGTCTTAGGTAATGTTTGTAAATTTAGTTATGTTATTAAGCAGGTTTCGGGTTATCGTCTTTAATTTTTTTAATAGCTTTATACCATTCACCCTTTTTAGCATCGGCCCCAAACTTTCCTCCGTCAATATCCCAAAATAACTCGTCTAATTGGTCCCCGACTGATTTAAAACTATTTAGGCGGTCATCTTTATATCCATTATTTTGTTGGTTAAATTTAGAATTAGCCCGGTCATTAATAGCCGTTTCGTATTCGCTATCAGTAAACTCTCGTCTTTCGTTGTTTACTTGTGCATATAACGGCTTTTCATTTTCAATTTCAGCGGCTGATTCCGTTTTAAATTCTTCTATTGTTTTTAGTGACATACTAAAAGTTTAAATTATTCTGATCAGAATTTTTTCCGTATGACATTTATTAACCTTTTCGAATACCATACAAAACAAATTCACCGCTTACAATATTACTAGCGTCTATAAAAAAATATATTCCGTCTACGGCGGACGCAACGGTAAATCCCATACCCCCGGTAGCCGACATTAAATTACCGCCGGCGTCTCTGTTTGAATTCTCTAAAGTTGCAGTCGTGTATTCTCCACTATTACTTGCGTTAAAAATGTACATATGACCGTTAGCAGTTTCTTCAGTTTGGTCGCCTAATTTTTCTCTCGTTAAATAACATAGGTTTACATTAGTTCCACCTTCAGCTGCAAAATCAGAATAAGTTTTTAATTTTTTAAAAGCGTAATCATAATTATTAGTTTCATTTGCAGTACCACTTTCGGTAAATCTAAACTGCGGGTATTTTTCATTAACGGACCCTTGCATATTTCTATAAGTTACCATATACGTATCGTAAGTACTATCCATACCGGTTAAAGTAACACTGCTTACTGCAGTAGATACAGTATTTTCTGCTATTTTAACTATTGTACCGCTCACGATAAAACCCCGTACATATTAATTTCCATATCAAAACTAGCCCCGCTACTTCTATTAAGTTGTATTCCTGATAATTGTTCTTCTGATTTATGTACCCCAATAGTTCTTGCACCCCTGCCCTCTGTTGAATAGCTTGATGATTGAACCGTAACAAAAGTATAAAGGTCACTGTTAAAAGGACTATATATAAAAGCACTTATACCACCAAAATCATCGACACCACTTTGGGCTAAAGCAAAATTAGCAATAGCACTTTGGTTAGTATTTCTAAGGTTTGCAAACCCTGTATTAGCGTACATATCTAAACTAGCATAATCATATTCGTTTTGGTTTATTAAAGTTCCGCTGCTATCCATAAACCTCATCCATACGTAAGCATTATCGGACATACGGCCCTTAGATACATTTAAAAAATAAATATCAAAAGCCGAAGAAAAACAATCCGCTACCGTTAAGGAAGTAACACCTATACCGCTTGCTGATTTAATAAATTGTAAATTAGTAGCCATTTTTAGCTCCTTAACCCAAATAAACTTATGGTAGCGCTCGTCATAGCACCAAGAGCTGTTCCTGCACCAAACTTAATTGCTGATATTTCTTCGGCGTGGTTATATTGTTGACTTCCGAATTCCATAGCAGGATAATCTTGAAAATCTACAAAACTCATATGGCTTGTAGCGTAGGTATATACCGAACTATTACCCGCGTTATATAAATACATAACACCGTTAGCTAAAGAATGTGCGTCTTCATCTATGTCGCCACATAATCTAGCACTATCTTGGCTCGTACTAAATCTTTGGGCAAAACTTCCGTCTGCAATTCCTCTTTCATTACAAAAAGAATATCCAGTTTCAAAAGAACTACCACCGTCGTTAGATAGTCTATATCCTAATTCTGTTTGACTTCCAAAGTGTATATCGTTAAAAGTAAAAAAATGAACATTATATAAACTTTGGTTTAAGTTACTAAAAGTACAGGTTGCACTAGATACTGTTTGCGTTTGTATTAATTCTAAAGAGCCTACGGTTGTAAATTTGTGTTCTATATCTAAATTATAAATATCGGTAGGCGTAAAAATACCTGAATTATTACCATAACTTTGGCTTGGGCTTTCGGGTATGTAAGAAAATTCGCTCATATACTTTATTATAAATTATTATTCTGATCAGAATTTGTATCCGGCATTATTAAACCACCTTATATAAGATTACGCTACCACTTGTATAGTTACCTGTGTTTAAATGTATTGTTACACCATTACTTGCGCTAGCAACTGTATGAGTAAAACCGCCTACATATCCGGCTTCTTGGTTACTAACATTAGCAACACTTTCAACAGTACCGAAAGAATATTCTGTAGCTGAATTAAAATTATATAAATATATTATTGCATTACCACCATAAGTATTTATGTTGTCTATAAAAACTACTGTATCGGCATTTGTAGTTGACCTAGTAGTAAATGAAGTTGAAGATAAACCATACATAGCATAATCGTATTCACTATCGGATTGTGCAGTACTACTTTTATTGACCCTTATTAATGGCGTTGGATTTGTACTATCTCCAATTAAATTTCTAATAGCTACCATATAAACATCATCACTATTAATTCCATTTACGGCAATAGTAGAAGACGAGCCACTTAATGTTTGTTTATCTATTTGTACTAATCCCACTAATCTACTCTCAATCCGTAAGTTTTTATTTGTCCACCTGCAAATGGTCTTGAACCATTACTGTCTATTACTTGAAAACCTGTCATACTTGCAGTTTGCTCTAAAACACCGATACCTTGCATATTAATTTTTAAAGTTGCTGACGCCACCATACTTTTATAAATAGCAAAGCTATAACTTGAACTTGAAAATGGATTAAATATATATGAAACTGCGTTTCCGTCTTCTGGCTCTTGGTCTACACTTTCCCCAAAAAATCTATAAAGTTGTGCTTGTCCTGTTGCTAATTGTTGTGTATAACTTGCATCAGCTCTCATTATTAAATGTCCATATTCATAATTACTTGCACTAATAGGACTTCCACTTGAATTTATAAATCTAAAGTTTGGGTCTGTTTGTGTTGTACCTACTGTTGAAATTCCATTAGCAACAATTTTATATATATCAAAATCTGCAGAAAATACATTTTCAATATTTACTGATGATACCCCACTTGTTATTGTTGTATCGTTAATTAATCTTAGGTTACTCATATCTGTTTTACCCCATAAAGTTTTACTGTAAAACTAGAAAAATTAACACTAGCACTTCCTGTAAACCTAATTCCGTCTACTTTACTTGCTTGTGGCAACACACCACCACCAAAATATCCAATAGATTGTGGGCTAGCGTCTTGGTCGTCATCCATTGATTGGCTTGAAATAAAAGTATATTTTGAACTGTTATTTGCATTATAAATATAGACATAACCATTAGTATTGTCATTTGTATAGTTACCTAATTGCAAATAAGTTTCTCCTGTACTTTTTGATTCGGTAAAAGTTCCACCAGATCCATAACCTTGAGTCGCAAATTGGTAAACGCTTGCAGTTTCTATTACCCCACTTTCAAAAAATCTTAATGCAGGTACTTCTTCTGACGCAAAGTCAACATTTGACCAAGTTAAAAAATGTACATCAAAATTACCACCTTTTATAGCAGTAAAATCTACTGCTGAAATTGTACCTGAAGAATAAATTTGGCTTTCAATAAGTTCTAATGAGCCACCCCAACTACCCTCTTTGGTTAATTGCAGTATTTTACTCGGATTATATAAGCCGTTATTCTTTTTAACGTTATTTGGTTGCGTACCTATATAGGACATAAAATATCCTTAGGTTTGGCGCAAAAATGATACGTTATATTCGCAACTAGACGCCGCGGAGCATAGGCCCTGTAATTTATCGCCAGTTTCTAAAGCAACTTTAGTTTGTATTTCTATTGTTGTTCCAAATGGTAATGAAACGTCATTTAAAATGTGTCTTAAACTACCACCGGATTTAGTAACGCTAAGGTCTACCGTAACATCGGCACTAGAGCCGCTTACGTTAGACAATAAAATACCTATTGCGGTTTCTGTAGTAGAGCTAGGTACGGCGTCGATTATATCCCCGGCGCTAGTTCCTAAAACGCCCTGTACAGAGTGTAATGTGTCAGCCATTGTATTTTTTTATCCTTTCCTAACTTAAAGCTAAAACTAATCCTAAACTTACACCGGCCGGTGCAAGCGCCACTATATCTGCTACGGTGGTCTTTTTTAAATTATTACTATCATCAGCGTCGCCTATTAAAACAATGTCCGCCGATGCAACAGTTGCTGCGGTTGCACTATTAGGTGCTATTACTAAAGTTGACGCAAACGCGCCCGAGGTAGCCGCGGCACCACCGGATAGACCCGAAGTTGAGCCTGTTGTTATTGTTACCCCGGTAATATCCCCGGCGCCAATATAATCTATAAAGCTAGACCCGTCGTATACTTGTAAAACATTCGTGTCTTTTAGGTAGACCCATTGGCCCTCTTCTCTTTTTGCACTAGGTATTCCGGAATCCCGGGCGCTAGAGTCAGCAAAAACTAAAACCCCTTGCATTAAATAACCGTTAACGTCCGACGCCGTTAATACTTCACCAGTGGCAAATTCTTTATATCCGCTTAAAGCCATATTAAAAGTTTAAGTTATTCTGATCAGAATTTTTTCCGTATGACATTAGTAACCGAGTTTATCCGTATCTAACAAACCAAATAAACTATTGTCTAGTCTAAAAAATGCTTGTTGGTCTGCGTTTGAAAATTTATAAGTTACTTTAAACGTATCCGGGCTTACATTATATTTTATAGAGTCTAAAATTTCTAATTGTGTAACTTGTGCGGGCGAACCACTACCCGGCGGCGTAATTTCTACCTTTACTATATCGCCAACTTCCGAATCTAATATTTTATTTTGATTACTTGTGCTAAGTGCGTCTACATCTACTAATAAATTATCAAATCTAATTAAAGCGTCTTTAAATTTACCTAATAAATATAAAGCAGCATTACTTACGTCGGTATCGTTACTATTTAATAAACCCGTTCTAGTTAGTGTTCTAATTAAGTATTTTAATTGACTACCTACATCTTCTTTAGTTTGAACGCTACCGCCGGTACGAGTTAAGTTTATAATGTTATAAATTTCATTGTCGTCGGTTATTGAATCAACGCTACTATACGCTACGTCGCTACCGTCATCGCTAAAGGTTATACTTGGCGTGCTAGGAAATGTAGTATGCCTCTCTTTAAATGTTAAATTACCGCTTTTATCTATAAACAATAAACCATTTTCGGAACGCTCTATTTCTTGTAAAGTACTTAAAACGTTTGCGGTATAGCTACTTAATGCTTGCATAGTACTATTTCCGGTTTCTATACTTCTATTACTTCCAAATTTTACGGTCGCCGAATCTAAAATAGCACCTATTAAAGTACCGCTAGCTGCACTACTAAAACTGCTATTTACTAATTCCGCATTATTTAATTTCATAAATTCATCAAAAGCAGTAAACGTAACAAATGAATTAGTTGAGTCCGGGTAATTAATTTCTATATCGGCTACTAGGCCCACAAATATATCTTTATAAGTAGAGCCGCCGTCAGTTGTAGCGTCTACGTGCATTACTATAAAAGGCTCTATACCCGGGTAATAAGGACTACTTGTATTAGTATTTTCATACTTACGTTCGTTATTAGTTAACTTAACGGCACAACTTCCTGTAAAAAAACTGTCTAAATCTTTAGAACGTCCACGGCTTACCGCTACGTTTTGTACATCATCAGTAACGTCAGTTAATACAGTACTACCGCCTAAAGTACCGCTATCTAATAAACCCCTAATTAAATCGTCTAGGGTAAAAGTTGTAGGCGTAAAGCCTAACCTAACTCTTATAGTAGGTTGGGCCATTAGATTATTCTTAAATTACGTCTATTGTATTTTTGTATTTGTTCAACAATTAAACGTCCTACGTCAGTACCGTCAGTACCCATACCCGCGTTAACGGTAATATTTATATCGTTGCCAAGGCCGGCGCCAGCTCCCGCCGATAATGGTATTACAGCTTCGGGGCCTTGCTCACCTACTAAGGCTACGGTCGGCTCCTTAACTATACCTCCCTTGGCTAACCTAGGGATATGTGGTAAATCTGGTGGGTTTATATCTATACCAAAAAAGCTAAAACCTAAACCGCTATTTAGTTTGTCTATAAAACCATTAATAGAGTCTATAACTTTATTAAATACAAATTTAACACCCTCAAAAACGACCCCGGCGCTAGTTTTTAAAACCGTACTAATGGTTTCTAATAAAAATTTTCCTGTTTCTTTTAATTTTGGAACTATTTTGTCCATTAAATTACTAAACGCGTCCATAAAGACATCTAAAATAACTTTACCTATTGCAAATCTAGTTTTAAAGAATTCAATTATTCCATTAAACAATTCCTTAAAATGTTCCGTTGCGCCCGCTACATCGCCGTCTATTAAAGCTTTTATAAAATTAACCGCGCTCATAAATATATCTTTTACTTCATTAAAAGTGTCTAAAAAGAAATCCTTTAATACCCGGAGTCCATAAACAAAATCCCCGGTAAAAAAATCTACTAATACTCGTGATTTAGATTTTATAAAATCGACCGCATTGTCAACAAAATCTCTAAACACCTTTACTTCGTTATAAGCAAAGGTAAAAGCCCCGGCAACTGCAGCTATTAGGCCTAATACTATCGTAAACGGGCTAAATAGGGCTGCAAAAGCCGTAGCTAGACTTACTACGCTAGCTAGTAATATACCTCCTATAACGGTTGCTAAGACCGTAAATGCTACTTTAGGATTATCTTTAAAAAATTTTCTGATCAGAATAAAAAACGGCTCTATTTTTTTTCTTAAAATTTCAAAAGTATTTGCTAAATTATTTATTATTGTTTGTACTTTTTCACTAGCAAAAAACTCTTTAACTTTTAAATTAAAGCTTTCTATTTTAGGTAATATTTCCGAAAACTTATCTTGCATATTTTGAATAGCGTCTAATAAAACAGGGGCTAGTTTTTGTCCTATTTCTATAGTTAAAACATTAAAAGCGGATTTAAGTTTATCTAAAACTAAACCTATACCTTGCGAGCCTTGTGCAAATGCAGCGTCCGTTGCTCCAACTGCGTTTGCAGCATTTTCAATTTCACTAGCAAATTTTTCGCCACCTTTACCTGTTAAAACTTGTATTGCACCTAGGGCCTCAACTGAGCCAATATATTCGGCTAACGGTTTACCATTTTGTTCGGCACCTTTTTTAATTATGTCAAAACCGTCTTTTAAACTACCGCCGCTGGCAATAAATTCTTCAAAAGATTGTCCGGTCATTTCGTTAAATAATTGAGATACTTTAGACGCAGGTTTAGACAATTCTGATAATGCCGCTCTTATTTGTGTCATAGCTACCGAAGTAGGCGTACCCGATGCGGTTAAAGTTGCTACCGCAGCCGTAACGTGTCCAAATTCAATACCCATAGCTGCGGCAATTGGAGCCACGTTGAACATAGATTTTGATAATTCTTCAACGGTAGTTTTACCACCTTTTACGGCGGTAAATATAATATCGGACGCCTCGCCTACCGTTATTATATCTGTACCAAAAGCGTTTAAAATTGTTGTTAAACCGTCTACGGCCGTACCTAGCTCGGTAGCACCACCTACGGCTAATTTATTAGCGGTTTCTAAAAAGGCAAAAACATTATCCGGCGGTACGCCTGCTGATAATGAGTCATAAAGGGCAGGTATTATATCTTCCGGGAGCTTTCCTATTTCTTTAGATAGTTTTAAAACATTATTAGTAATATCATCGAAAGCCGCTTGTGTTGTACCCGGTAATAAAGTAAAAACTTCATTCATACCGTCTTCAAATTTTCTAAATTCGCCTAAAGACTTAACGGCGGTTGCCCCGGCTGCTGCGGTCATACCGGCAAAAACTTTATTTATATTGCCGCCTACTTTAGCCATATCTTTACCTAAAGCGTCAAATTTTTTGCCTACTTTACCTACGTTACCTAAAAATTTCTTAGTATCAGCTAAAAATTCAAATCTTAAAGTTTTTTTTGCGTTATCAGCCATTTTAAATTCGGTCTTTCATTATTTGTTTGCCTTAATACTTTTTTTAATTAGGTCGGTTAAATCATCTGCGTATTTTTCTTGAAGTGTTGGCGTTTCTTTAGCTATAGTTTTTTCCGCAACATAACCTCCGTATTTTGTACCCTCCGGGAATTTGCCGGTTTCTTTCCATAAAGTACCGACCCATTCTTTATATACGCGGCGTTTCATATCTTTAGCAGGTATAAAAACCCCGGTAAAGTTTTCGCTAAAGTTTAAATTATTACCTTGCTCCCGGGTATACCTAGGCACAAATTGATATTTTCTTCCAAATTCTAAGTTACGTGCAAATTTATTAGTTTTACGTACGTCTAAAAAAGCAACTCTATCGGTACCGCCGCCTACATAACCGGTAGCACCTTTAGTTCTTTTAGGTACGGGTCGGCCCTGTACGGTTTGCCTTAAAGCTTCGGTACGCGCTGCGCCCTGTACTTTTAAAGCAATACCTTTATGAAAGGCTCTTAAATCTTTTTTAACTTCTTTACCGTTAGCGAGATCGTTTAAACCTTTTACTAAATCATTAAGTCCGTCTACGGCTACGCCGCTGCCTGCCGTAGTTTTTTTTAAACTACCCATTACTACTATTCATTTGCTCTGCCTTTTTTTCGAGAGATTTTTGTAACGCTCTAAATACCGGTATCGGTAATAATGCGACTTCGCTTGGGTTTAGACCGGCGGCTACGCTTACGTCCGTTATTATTTGTAAATAATAACCGCCGTCTAGACTTCCGGGGTGCTGTCTTCTAGCCCCTCTATGCTTGCCACATTTTCTAGCCATTTATCAAAATCTTCGCTAACGCCTAAACGTTTACTAGCGTTCCAACTTAAATACATAAGTTCTTCAAAAGATAAATTTTCCAATTCTGCTGCGGGCCTAGACCCAAACTTACGTTCTAAAGCAACAAAATCTATAGGCCGTAGCGTTACTTCTTGCTTAGTACCGTCCACATTTAAAAGTGTGAGCTGGTGTAACCCTTTTAAATCTGACATACTAAGAAGTCGCTCTTGTTATCGTTCCAGAAGTTGGAAACGATACTGACATTGTTGCTAATTCTCCTACGCCATTTGCGACGGGTTGGTGTTGGTTTACTAATATGTTACCGCTATAAGACGGATTAGTTGCACTAACACTTCCCGAAGTTGGTTTAAGGACAAAAGCTGTAGTTGTTCCTAAAAGTGGCCATAGTGTTTGGTCTACTTCGCTTGACGCAAAGTCTTGTTGAAACTCAATACTTAAAGTTCCGTCTTTAAGACCGCCCTGCCTACTTTTAAAGGTGCTACCAAATGCAGTATCTTCTACTTCATCGCTTGTAATATCTAGCGTAACCGAACTAATGTGGTCGGATAAGTTAACCGAGTTAATTGTTAAGTTAGCGTCTGTTAAAACAAATTTAGCCAATGTATTCTCCTTTAATATATTTAATTAATTATATTCCGTAAAGATACAGGCCCCGCCTATGCGACATTAAAAAAGCCGGGCGTTAACCCGGCTAATTTATTCTGATCAGAATTATTTAGACAAAAACAACATTTTTGTCTTTAGTATTTAATAAAAAAGGCTCGGCGTAAGTAAGTACTAAATTACTCTGAACAAAACCTTTTACTAAGTAATCATAATTATTACTTCCAAAACCGTCATTTTTTTCAACTAAATAAATTTTACCTCTTTCTAAAGTTACCCCGTCATAATTTTTTTTAGGCCCGGCAAATATTTTTCTTGTTTTTGTATCTTTCATAACGGTTAATATTCTCATATTGTCCGGTAATTTATTTATATTAGTTACTTTTTTAGTATCCATTTTAATTTTTACTTTCTAATATTTCAAAATGATTAGAAAACTCTTTTTTGTTGCTAAAAAATTTAATTAAATTATGTAAATCTAATTCGCTTACTTTAGCTTTATCTTTATGTTTTAACATAACTTTAGCTAAAGGTGTTTTTGCTTTTACTTTCATTAAAAACCTCTTTCAATTTGTTTTAAAATTAATCTTACAAAAGTAGTATTAACTTTTTTAGTGTTTATATTTGTAAAAGTGTCTAAAGCATAAAGTAAAGTAACGCTAGGGGTATCGCTATTTAAGTCGGTACCGGTAGCTATATATTTTACGGCTTTAGTTTCTTCTTTATTTAGTTTAATTTCTGCTAGTTTCATTTAACGCTCCTAATTTGTTATATAACATTATTATAGAGTAATTTTTACAAATAAGTCATATAGAATAAGGTTTTTTCAAAAAAATTAATATTTTTAAAGTTTAGGCTAACTGGTTAAGCTATAAATTTAAAACGCGGCAGAATTAAACCTCGTACCCGGTTTATTCGCTATTCTATACCGATTGTAGCGTGAACGCTAAAGCTAGGGTTAGTACCCGAAATAACATAATTTAGTCGCCAATAAGTGTCCGTAACGGCCCCGGCTACTTCTTTCATTTCGGAACCTATAGCGGTAAAGCCGGTAAATGTGGCTCTATCGGTAGCGCTGCTAAAACCCGAGTTGTCGTCGGATTGTAATTTAAAAGTACACGTAGGGGTACTAGTCCCACTAACGCCGGTTACGTGAACGGCGGCATATACTTTTTGCGTACTTGATACCGCGCCTAATTGTGTACCGGTTGAGTTACCGCTAGCGGTTAGGTCGCCGTCTAGTTCAATAGTACCCCTTACAACTTCATCGCTAGAGTGTCCTTTTGAAATATTAAACGGTGTAACTTCGCCTACGGTACCAAAAATATTATAACTAAATAACCTACTTTTTAAAAAGTAAGCGGTATTACCGACGCCCGCGTCTGGAACAACGGTAGTAATTAATTCATTACCTACACTTGCACCTAATAAAGCGTCCGGTTTATTAGCCCCGGCTTCAAAAAAACCGTCTACGGCTAAACTTGAATCCTTTAAGCCGCCAATACGAGATTTAAAACCGCCGCTATTTATTGTCGTTACGTCTTGTTCTTCAGAAGTAACGTCTAAAGTTACGCTGCTAGTATTACTACTTAGGTCATAACCGCCCATAAATAATTTACCGTCGGTAAATACAAACTTAGCCATTATTTATTTTCCTTTTCAATATCTTTAATAGTTTTATTTATTTTCTTCTGATCAGAATTTTTTTTAACGGCTGCTATATGTCCGCCTTTTGTAAGTGTGAATATTTGTTGTAAATCGTTAAGGGTAATTATTTCCCCGGGTTTTTTACCGTCTACTTCTTTAGTTCCTACAATTTTAAACTTTGGCATTTAACTTGTTCCTTTAGTATATACTTCTAAACCAACGTTGGCTGCAATAGCGTCGACCCCGTTCATATTTACGTCTGCTGCGTAATTACTTACGTTAGTTATGGTCGCGTCTGTATCTGCTAGACCTAACGTTCTATTATTAAATATAGCCTGCCTTAAACTACTACTACCTTGCCCTGTTATAAAAGCGTCTAGTTTATCTTGTGCAGTTCGAGCGTCGGCACGTTGTACGGCAACTAAAATGTCAAATACATAGAGATCGGTACCGCGTTGCATTGAAATATTAAAAGTAATATTTTGTGGTATAACAACGGCTAAAGGGAACGTTAAAGCATAGTCCGGGACAACATCGTAAACCCTTAAACCCGTAATATTATTTCCTAATGTGGTTTTTATAGCATCGCGTACGTCTGTTAAAGCTGCCATTATTTATACTACGCCTAAAACGGACCCTTTTCTAAATGGTGCTAAAAGCCTAGTTACTTCTCTATTTTGTTGTATATTTACAACACCAAAGTCGGCAACGCCAGCAACCCCTAAAGGTGCATTACGCATAGCAAAAAGTTCCCCGGACAATAACGTAGCCGCTTGTATTATTGGCTCCGGGATTGACGGATAACCCCATTTAGCAGTTATTTCTGCAAAAGGTCTATTTGAAAATTTACTTAAAGGCCATTCATAGTCGCCGTCGCTAATTAATTCAATTACATAAAAAGGGCTAATTTCAATACCGCCGACAACACCATTAAGTGGAAGTAAATTATATGACGCGCTTGGTACGGTTGTTTCAAATGTACCGTCGTCATTGTCGTCGTATTTAACTACTAGGCCCGTTGTTGTTGAAATGTCGTCGACAAATAGTCTATAAGGATGATTAGTAAAATATTTTCGGGCCGTGGCGTTTGTATCTGCGTAAAATTTTCTACCGCAAAACGCGTCTATTTGCCTACAGGCTGCATTTATAGAGTTATCTAATAAACTATCGTCTACGCTATCGCTATCGGGTATACCTATAAAAGCTTTTAATGAATTACGACTAAGGTACCCGTTAACTACCGACACGGTTTACCTACTTGTCTTTTTTTTCGGCCGGCTTTTGTTTTTTGTTTTCTTGTACTGGTTTCGCACTAGCGCTTTCTACCTTTCCGCCAAGAGCTTTAATTTGCTTTTTAACTTCTTCAGCACGTTCAGCCTTATCGTAAAGTACATAATGTTTTAATTCTCTATTAAGAGCCGCTATTAATTTTTTATCTTCTTTTTTCGCCATTTCTTTTTCCTTTTAATAAAGTTGTACGGCTATCGGTTGCCCGGCAGCCGTAAACAACTTAACTTCTATTTTAGAAGGTAGGGGTAACGTTTCCTGTACCGCCGATATATGAAATACCTGCAGGATATCTACCCGAACCAAATGCAGCGTAACCGTAAACTACAATTTTTGTAGTAAGGCTGCCTGCGTTTGTTTCTTCAAATTTTGCTTGGAATAGAGGACTTTCCCAAAGGATTAAGTCGTCCATTTTTACCGCATAAATAAGGTCCTCATTGTTACCTGCGCCTGTGTTTGTTTGAACATTAGCGTCGGTAATAACCGGAACGCCCATAAGCGAGCCAACTACGTTTCCGTAAGCGGCAGCTTCGCCAACGCCTTGCGCGTTGCTAGGAGCATTTCCAGCCGGTAAGACTAATGGTCTTGAATTACCGTCGACGCCTGCGGTTATAAAACCCCAACGTCTAGGGTGCATTAAGATAGCACTAGCCGGTGCAAATCTATCGCTATTTACACCTTGCAACAAGTCCGCTATTTTAGGCATTAATTCTGCAACGGTAGGGCTAGCGTCCGTATAAGTTACGGTACCAATTCCACCGACTTGAATTAATCCGAGCGGTTGTCCATTTGCGCCTGTTCCAGAAAATAGGTATTCGTCTAATTTTGAATAATAGGCAGCAGCTAAGTCACCAAATATTACTGATTCGACGTCAACACCCGGTCCTCCTCCTCTTTCAAGTAATTGTTTCGAAACGTCTTGTTGGCCGGCAATAGTGTTAACGTTAACGGTTAACAATGTGTCGTCAATATTTGTTTCTTGTACCGCAGAGTTTTCAGTTGCCTGTGCAGCAGCTTCAGATCCTGTTGTAATTCTTGAAATCTGGATTTGGTTTCCAAATTCAGGCAAGTCTCTTTTAGGTACGGCATTATAAAAACCTGTACCCGCACGAGCAATTGGAGCGTAATCATTTAATAGATATTGTGGAACTACCATACCGGTTAGGGCTGATGTTCCTATGTCCCTGCTTTCGTGCGATTGGTGGTCGTTAAGCCTTTTTTGAGCTTTTGAGTCACCTAGGAATTGAGCTCTGTAAGCGTCTGTAAAAAATGAATGTTCCCCACCTTCACGATAAAGGTCCGGCTCATTTACTTCAACGGGCGTGTCATTAATGACTTCCTCGTCAACGCCTAATTCGGAGCGTGATTCCTCAACTTCTTTAAGAGTTTTTCTCATTTCTTCACCGTCAGAAATTTTTTCATCTAGTTCTTTAATTTCGGATAGTAATTCGTTTGAGCGTTCGAGCTTTTTATCAAAGTCTTCACCCTCGGACATATCTTCCATTTCAACAACTAAAGAATTAAGTTCCTCGGCTTTTGAGTCTCTCTGTTCTATAAGTTTTTTCACTTGCTTTATGTTTCCTTTTTTTTAATTTATCTGTTAGGTGGTTAGTTGTTTAACTATCCGGCGTAACGTTTTCATTAAATAACCCGTCTTTTTTAAGTTTTACTTTTAAAAGTTCAACTTTAGGATTATTTCTTTTTTTAGAACTTTCTAAATCAGTATTCTGATCAGAATTTTTTTCTATTATTTGTTCTAAAACCTCTATAGCCTTATCGCCACTTCTAGCGTGTATAAGTTCTTTTAATTCTTCTTCTATTTCTACGCCCCTTAATTTAGCGCCGGCCCAAGCGTTAGCCGGGTAGGTAACAACGCTAACGTCAAAAAGTTTAACTTCTTGAACTTCTCTCTGTTCCCCGTCGAAATCATCTCTTACGGCTGCGAAAGCAAAGGACATTTCGTTTAAATCCCCTCTTTTCATAGCCGATGCAATTTCTGCGACTGTAGGATTAGCCGGGTCTAATTCTGCTTTTACAAATAAACCTATATCGTCTTCTTCTAATTCTAAAGTTCCGCTGCTACTTCTAGCTATAGGTATACCGTCGTGGTTTACTAAAAATCTTACGTCATCTTGCTCTTTTAACGTCTTTTTAAACGCTCCGGGCTTAATTGTTTCGTTATATGCGCCCTTACTATCTCTTACGGAATATGATTTATCAAAAACGGACGCATAGCCCTCAAAAATGTAACTTGTTTTATCGTCTTCGCCTTTTCTAACTTCGACATTAGCTAGACTAAAACTTCTATTTTCCGTTTTATTATCCATAATTTTTTCGTATGTACTATTTAAAAGGTTAGTCGTTTTTTGAGCTAGGCTTTCTTTAATGTCATTATTTTTATAATTTCTATCTTCATTTTCTAATTGTTCTACTTTTCTTTTAGCCCATTCGCCTGCTTGCATAGGGTCGGTCCAAGGATTACTGCCCCATAATAAAAAAGCTACGTCGCTACCTCGCCACGTACTAGGGTCATTAGGGTTGCTTTTTTCTCTATCTAGGTCTGTTAAATGTCTACTATGCCAGCTATACATTAACTTTAATTTATTTGTACTAACTTTTTTATTATTAACTATGTTACGTGCGTCCCTAATTGTTTTACTTGTTAAACCGCTACCTGCTTTATTTAGATTAGACAAACCACGTTTCATATTTTTAACCATAAAACTAGGTGCGCTTAAATCTACTTCCCTAGTTTCTAAATTATTCTGATCAGAATTATTATAATTATTATCTTGTTCACTTTCGGCAATATTAAGTGCGGTTATTTGTTCTTCCGCGCTTTCGTGTGAGGTATGACACCCCATTAATTTATTATCATCTTCTTTTACTACCGCGTGTCCGCCTATTTGGTCTTTACCGGTAGCACCGCTTTCTTTAGGGCAGTCCGGGTGGTTATGTATAATTTTATAAGGCATTAATTATCCTCCTCTACTTCTTCAAATTCCGTATCGGTGTCATCTGCGTCAAATTCGTCAACGCCTAAAGGGTTTATTACTTCCGGGTCAATTACCGCGCCCTGTAATCCTAGGTAAAACTCATCGCCACCAACATAAGGCTCTAAATCCATACGCGCCCGGGCTTCGTTTGGCGTCATAATACCGCTACTAATTGCAACTTGAAAACCTCTAACCCTAGATAAACTATCGCCCCTAGCATATTCGTCGGTATCGAGTTTAACCATTTGCTTACCCGGTAATAATTGACCTAAACCGTCTTCTATTCTTCTTATATAGGGAAGTAAAGTATGTCTAATAAATGCTAGGCCGTTACTTTCTATGTTGCTATAAACGTTACTACCGTCTTTACTCATAATTAAATGAGCCGGTACCCTAAAAATTCTAGCTACGTCGTTTACTATTTGTTCCCTAGCTTGTATTAGCTCCGGGCCGGCTCCGGCTGATATGCTTTTCCATTTTAAGCCGCCGGTTAATACGGCAGGTTTTCTATTTCTATTGTGTGTACCTACCCAATTTTCCTGCAAATATCTAGCTTGTTCGCTAGTTAAATCTCTATCCGTTTCTAAAATGCTACTAGGTGTACCGCCTTGCCCATAAAATTGAGCTATATGTCTATCCATAGCTAAAGCTAAACCGTATGTATTAGCTTGCGTTTTTAAAGGACTAACGCCTTTAACTTGTCCCGGATATGAATACCAAATAAAATGTATCATATTTTCTTGCGTAATTAATCTAGTATATTCCCCTTTTTTATCTTGTAGTTTAAATACTTTTAGCCCGGCGTTCATTTCTACTTTAACTTTATCATTATGTACGGGCGTTAAAGCTATAGGTCTTCCTTGCCTATCTCTATCTACTAATAAAAAAGCATTCCCGTGCATACACATAGACGTCATTAATTGATGTATAACTTCAAAAATAGTTTGGTTAGCGTTAGGTCTATCTAATACTTTAGGTTTATCGGTAAAAATTGTTTTTCCGTTTTCATATCGTAAAGTTTTTATAGGTAATAAAGATACGCTATCGGCTAATAAAGATATAGCGGACAAAACGGCACTAACACCTAGGGCTGATATTTCAGAAACTTTTTCCCCGGTATAGTTGTAATATGCGCCGTCGCGTAATGAAAGTAATTCGGCTAGGTTGCCTAAACCCGCGTTTCTATTTTCCCTGTTAAATATGCTCATCTATTTATTAAGTAACTTCCCGTAATTAAAAATACCCCGGCAACAATTAATGCTGCCGCGTAACTAAATGTATATACGCCTACAATTATAAGTCCGGCCCCTAGTATTTCTATTAGCGTTGTTATATTTTCTCTATTTATCATAAATTTATTATACTCACTTCCGGCTCGTTGTCTTCTAAAGGCGCAGTTATTCGGTCTAACATAATTACTAAAGCTATAGCGCCGTCAATTTTTCTTTTTGAGCGTCCTTTACTTAAACGCCAACCCATATCTGTAACTTTTTGAGCTGCGCTTAATACTTGGTCGGTAAAAATAGCGCTGCCCTCGTGTATTACTTTACCGTTAACTATTAACTCATAAGCGTTACCACAAGCGGGTATCATACGACTATGACTTTGCGGAAAGTTAACCATAGGGGCGCCACGGTCTAAAAGTACTTGTGCGCTACGTTCAAAAAAAGCAGGGTCGTAAGCTACTTCTTTTACATTGTATAACTTACATAGTTCCATAATAAAAGCTTCTATTTCTTGAATGTCCATTACGTCATAATCCTCGGGGTGCCAAATTTTTGCAGCACAAATAATATTCTGATCAGAATTTTTTTGTCCATATACAATAGCAACCGAATCGTGGCGTAAAGCCATATCGACCCCTACAAAAGTTTCAACATTAGGATTAAAAATAACTTCGCCTTGGCATTTGTCCCACGCGTCGGACGGCAGCCAACTTTCTTCTTCTACTCTTGTCCATTGGTTTAAGTGGTAACGTTGGAATTCGTGTAATGGTAAGCTTTTAAATCTACGTTTAAGATTTTCTAAAGGCCACCAATCATTTTGAATTGCCGGGTTAACTTTTTCCCATAACTTAGGGTCGTTAATGTCATCTTTATCTGTAGCGCCTATCCATTTAAAATAAAATTCAGGGTCGTCATTGTCCCCGGCGTCTTTTTTTAAACCTCTTTGGTATAAACGCCCGGCAAGTGAGTCTAAGTCATAACCGGCCGTAGTAATATTTAAAACTAAACCGTCTTTACGTTTAGCGGTATTGTTACTAAGTACATAATGTACGCGCTCTAAATTTATATTAGACCATTCGTGTATTTCATCTGCTATTAAACAACTATTACGACCGCCGTCGGCTGTACCGGCTCTTGCTGCAACCCTATATGCTCTACCCGGCGCATTTTTAATTTGTATTTCATTTTCAAAAGTTTCAACTAGCCCTCTTAATAAAATAGATTCCTCGCACATTACTTTCATAGTTCCAAAAACTAAATTTGCTTGCTCATAACTAGCCGCTGCAACAGCTACTAAAGGACTTTTAACGCCGTTACCTAAAAGCTCAAATAAACCTATAGCGGCTGCTAATTGTGTTTTACCGTTACCTTTACTTAAACCAATTAAGCTTTCCCTATATTTACGACTATTGTCCGAGTTAGTTTCGTATAATTCATAAATAATAGCTTTTTGCCAATCATCTAAAACAAAAGGCTCGCCAAAAAAATCACCTTCTCCGTGTACGCAGAATTTTTCTATAAACTTTACAACTCTAGGCCCTTTAGTAGCGGGTAAATTCATAATTTCATCTCACAATCTTTACAAATAATTTTCGTTTCGTCTTTATCATAAAAATTTTCCAAACATTGTTGACAAAATAAAATTTTGAAAATATTTTTTTTCATTTTTCTCTATCGCACCAAAAACAAAATGGAATTTTTTTTTCGGAATAAAAATAATCAAAACATTCTTCGCAACGGTGCATATTTTCAACTTGCTTATTACTAACCATTTCATTCTTCTTCTTCTAATTGTTGCATTAATGTTCTAGGGTCTATAGTTTGTATATTATCTTCCCTTAAAAGTTCTTCTAATTGTTTAAAACCTATTTGCGCCTCACCAAAAGCAATACCTAAACGCTGCCTACTTAAAGGCGTAAGCCCTAGCTCTTGCTCTAGCTTTAAAATGCTACTTTCTAGCTTTATGGTTAGGTCTATAAGAGGGTTTATTTTAGGCTGCCCGGTACTACCTACACTAAGTAAACCGTTATTTCCCATTTTTTGTATAAGCTTATTAGCCCTTTCTACCTCATCGTAAAATTGAAATAGCCTATAAAAAGCAGGTAAATCTACTTTATGGGCGGTAGAGCTTAAATCTGAATCCCAATAATCTTTCCACGTGCGTCTAGTAGGTAATAACCACGTGCGTTTAGGTTTAGGTTTAGTAAATTCAGCACCGCCTTTTAATATTTGTAAATTAGAGTCCCGGTGTCCTGTTTTTTTACTAGCGTCTTTTGGTATAGGCCCTCGTTTGCTCATACTTAACTATAAATTATCATTCTGATCAGAATTTTTATCCGACATTAAATCGACGCCGGTTACTTTACCTAAATATTCCGTAGCTAAAGTATGGTCGCCTTTTACAAAAACTAAAATATTTTGGTGTGTTTTTGCAATTTTTCTTCCTTTATCAAAATATCCTCCTACCCTTAACGGCGCGCTACCCGGAACATTAATTAAAATAAGTTCATTGTAATAATTTAAACCCGCTTGCCTAAAAGCGTCTACCGTAGTACCGATAAAATCTACATATCCCGTCGTTTGTTTATCTCTATATTCGCCAACTACTATTGCAGCAAATCTATTGTCGTTTAATTTATCACAACTTTTTTTAATAATATCTCTATAGCTAATGTTAAAATTTTCCGTAGTCATATTACTTAAATCATTAGGGTCTTTGCTATAAACTTCTAAAAAGCCATAAGGTGGACAAGTTAGTAAAAAATCAAAATCATCTTCTTTAATTAATTTATTAATTTCGCTGCTATTACCTACTATCCATTTAGGTAAATTTTCCGGTACTAAATCTTTAGCTTGTTTTCTATTTTCTTCTATTTGTTCTTTTGCTAAATCTATACCGGTATATTTACGACCTAATTTTGCGCTAACTATACCTCTAACGCTACCGCCAGCGAAAGGGTCTAAAACTTTACTACCTACTTTACTAAACCACTTAACCATTAACTCGGTTAGTACCGGGTCAAAAATAGAAGTATTACTAACGTCGCTAGGGTTTTCATCATACATACGCGGTTTAATACTAAATAATAAATCTTCATCTCTACCTATATCGCTTTTTATTCCAAAAGCCAACCATTCCCTTTTTCTATCTTGCCAATATCCTTGCCTAGTATCTAAAGTACTAAAGGGCGGCGCGCCAAATTCTTCAACTAAGTTTCTTTTTTCTTCTTCTTCCCCGGCATAAGCTAAATTTAATAAATCTTCTTCTTTAAAAGAAGTAGCAGCTAAAAGCTCCGGGTCGCTACTTACACTACTTAACATTTCACTTAGTAAGTCATTATCGTATTCGCCAAGATCGGAAGTTTTATTATCTGCTAAAGCAAAAGCTTTTGATTTTAATTCGTCGTCATCAGTAAAAACCACCGCTATATGTGTCCAACCTAGTTCCCGGGCCGCAGCTAATTGGTGGTTACCCGCTATAACCGTACCGTCGTTAGTAGCTACTATAGGTTTACGTTGTCCAAATGTATCGTAACTTTTTACTACCGCGTCTACATCACCTAAACGTGGGTTTTGTTCTAGGTGCGTTAATTTGTTTATTTCTGTTTTAAGGCTATCGAGTTGTTTATGTATTTTGTGATTCATAAAATAATTATATCGGTTTTTTAGCGTAGGGGTACTGCTTTACAAAAAACCACAAACTATCGATATTGTTTAACAATAAACGTATTTATAAAAACATAAGAAAAAAAACCTAGAACATAAAAACGGCTAAAACTTGGGCAAAAAAAAAGAAAGTTAAATAAATTAACG